>JAEEGG010002250.1_pt1 | contig 50310 bp, 78 predicted proteins | sample 9134161 | NCBI WGS metagenome assembly JAEEGG01 (sample SAMN16246543, study PRJNA631951) | gut metagenome | biome: gut microbiome; feature: rumen; material: CR-attached | host: Bos | place: Iran: Karaj | collected 2018-10
ACCACTGCATATTTCCTGTCGTATCAAATTTCGCTAAAAGTGAAGGGCGCATGTGTCCATTAAGGACTTCTGCATCTGATGAAAAAGCAAAAGTATTGCCGTCAAAGGCAGCACTCCCACCCATTGTGCCATACACATAGATGTTGCCCTCATCATCAAAGGCAGTATTAATGATCTTGTTATAGTAATCACCAGGAGAGTTTCCATCTTGTCCGGTCCAGTAGTGCGCCCATTTCCACTCGCCCTGGGCGGTGGCGGTTACATACAACAATGCCAATGCAAGAAAGGGGATAATGCTTTTTTTCATAGTATCTGAATTTAATTATGTTTTCCGATTAACAGCGCGGCAAATTTAATCAAATTTCCACAACTCCAATTCCCTCTCACCAAAAATGTGAACCCTCACGGCAAAAAAAGTAGATGCAACTGTTCAGGATATGTTTTCAATACATTTATAATATTGAATACCAATACAATATAAAACCATTGTATTTTGATGTTCCGTGATGGTGAAAACCGAATTTTGTGAGAGGGATAAGGCAGATTTGTCTCTTGCAGAAACTTTACAAGGCCGGATTCAAGTTAAATCCAAGTTAATGACAAATTCTGCCGGAGGACTGCAACTCACTTTCCAGTCGGATGCGCTTGACAAATGTCTCAGAAAATGGCAAAAAAAGAAGGGGCACCTGAATCCATGTCACGCACCCCATTCTGATTCTCCGACAGAAAGTTAGAACTTCAAGTCGCTGCCAGACTTGAACTTGACAACCTTCTTGGCGGGGATGGTGACCACCTTGCCGGTCTGGGGATTGCGGCCTTTTCTCTCGCCGCGTTCCGAAACGTAGAACGTCCCGAAGCCCACGAGGGAGAGTCGGTCACCGTTTCTCAGAGTTTCTGCGGTGGCTTCCATGAATGCCTTGACAGCCTGCGCTGCCTGCACTTTCGTCAAGCCGGATTTCTCGGCTACTGCGCTGACTAATTCTGCTTTGTTCATAATAACTTGGTTTTAGGGTTGTTGAAAATTCCGCTTGCAAAGATAGTTATTTTTTCTCACAATGCAATCGCACAGTCGCAGGGTTCTCTTCCTTGTGCAGACGCCCCTCCCCATCGCCTTTGCGTGCCTAACCGGAATGGGCAGTCCGATGGCGCACTGGAAGTAGGAGCGCTCCATATTGCAGGCGATCTCGGCAAGGGTGGCGTACTCCTTCGTGTGCCTGAGGCATTTCGCACAGTTCTCCTCAAAGAACATCGCCTGGCGGTCTCCGTCGGCGAACGGGCTTCGTTCAGTGCTGCTCATGGCGCACCTCCAGCTGCTTGCGGTAGTATACGTCCGACAGAGACTTGCCGAGTTCCACGGCCTCCATCAGCTGGCGGATCTCGGCTTCAGTCAGCTCATGCCTACTCGCTTCCACGCTGTCGCTCATGAACAGGTTGTGCTTGATGAAGTACGCACGCCCGAAAGTTTTCAACAGTTTCGCCCGCTCGCGCTTGAAATTCGTCCTGTGCCACTCGAACATCGAGCACACTTCCGCATACTCGTAGGCGGACAGGTCAAGGAACAGCTGCCGCGACTTCGGCCTGTACTTCCCCTTCTTCGTCCGTTCGGAGCCGACAATCACGTCGCAGATGATGATGAGCATTTCCAGCTCAGTCTTGCTGCCGTAGGGTATCATCCGCTCCGACCTCTCCTCCTCGGAGAGCATGTCCATGGTCATCCCGTACTTTGCGAGCAGTTCCTCCAGACGCGCTTTCGCGGCTGCGGCCTCGTGTGTCTCGCCTCTCTCCGCGAGACATTTGATTTTCATCAGTTTGTCCTTGATATTTTCCATATTTTGAAGTTATTGTCATCTCCTGATGGTGTGTGTTGTCACACGCCTGTATATCTCATAGGCGAGCCATGCGTTGTAGTAGGCGTCGTGCAGGCGGGCGGGGTCCGCCTTTATCCCGAGCCTTTCGCCCACAGCCTGCAGCCCGAATCCACCCATCCGCTGGCAGTCGTCCTGCAGGAAGTCGCAGGCGAGCTGGCGCACGTCGATGTCGCACGGCCAGAACCAGTCGCAGAACTGGCTGTTGCCGTTAAGCCGGAAGAACCGAGCGAGGAACCCGTTGTCCCGATGGCCGCCGCCGAAGCTGCACAGGAACAGGCTCTCGCCCTCCCCGCACTGCTGAAGCTGCCCCAGTATCGCACGGCACAGCCTGCGGTGGGCGACATCCGGCTTCTCGCCCTTGGCCATCAGATTCTCGACTGTCGTTCCCGCTGCCAGCAGGGCGTTTCTGTCGATGACCGCCCCGCAGTGTGGCTGTATGTCGAGCAGAAAGCTGTCCACAGGTTCGCCGCCGGCCACGAACACACCGCCGATCTGGGTTATCGCCCCGAGTTCGGGTTTTTCGTATGAAACCTCCAGTGCGTAGAACAGCTGCCTTGCCATGACCTTGATGCTTATGCCGTTTTCTTTATTTTTTCTTTCTTTGCGGTCTTCCTCCTTCCCGCCGCCTGTATCGCCTCAGCGTTGGCCTCCACGAGCCGCACGATGGCGTCGTGCCACTCCGTGTGGCTGTTGCACACGCCGCGGCTCTGCAGGATCCGCCCGGTCGGGATGTCGAACTCAACCGTCTCGAGCCGCTTTCCGGAAGCGTCCCTCGCAGACATCACCAGCGAGTCCCTGTTCTCATAGTAGCGGTTGGAGAACACGCAGTGGTGCATCGCCTCCCCCTCCTCGTAGAACTCCCTGACCGACTGCAGCACCCTCACCACGATCCCGTCCCCGCCGCACAGCACTATACCGAGGTACTTTTTCTTCGCCTTGGCGTATGCCGCCTCGCACTTTTCGACACGCTCCAAGTCCTTCTGAGCCCTCTCGCGCCTCCGCCTTTCCTCCTCACGGCGGCGTTGTGCCTCCACCCTCCGCTGGGCGAGGTCGTGCACCGCCTGCAGGTCTTCAGGGCACACGTGCTTCGGGTTGAGCGTGTCCATGCCGCACTCGCGGCACATCGACACCGTGTCCAGCCACATCGAAATGTCCCTGATTTCGTACCCGTGCCGGTGGCAGATGTTCAGCTCCCTCTGGAACTTCTTCAGCATGCCGAGACGGCTCTCTCCGATCATCCAGCCACGTCCCGTCTTCACCAGCGTCTCGACGAAGTTGTCTGTAAGCAGCGCCTTGAAAAACTCGAGCGGCGACATTCCGTAGAACCGCTTGTCGAAGCCGTTCCGCTTCAGCCGCCCGATGACACGCATCCACGGATAGACGATGTAGTCGCTGATGTCGTAGGGCGAGTATTGCGCGTAGCGCCTCCTGACGGACATCTCCGACCCCGGGATCCATCCGTCGAAGGTGAACGGCCTCCGCCTGAGGGCGATGACCGCTTCCTTGCCGTCCCCGTTGATCCAGTTCTGGAAGCACTCGTAGCTGTCGAACTCGGGAAGCCCGCCCCTGACGGCCTTCTTCGTCACAATGAAGTGGCGGATGACCTGGTAGTCCCCGCACACGGTGATTATGCCGAAGTAGTAGCCGGACCTCCTCTCGCGCCGCCTGTCCTTTTCAGTGTACTTCCGCCCGCATCCAGTGCACCTGCCCTCCTTCACAGCGCTGCCGCATTCGGAGCAGTACTCCTTGCGGTAGTACAGATACGAGAAGCTGTCCGTGTGCCTTTCGGCGTATCTCATCTGCGCCTCCGTCATCGGAGGGAGCGTCATGCTCAGCGCGTATGCCTCTTTCTCCCTTTTGCTCCACATGGCTAAAAGAGCGTGAGTTCCTGTTCAGCCTTGGGCGCCGCCGGTTTCGGCGTCACCTTTCTCGTCATCCTCGCCTTCTGCTCGGCCACCAGCTGGTCCATCGCCCGTTTCCTTGCCTCCTCCTTCTCCTCCTCTGTGAGGGCGACGGCCTCGTCAATCACGATGCGGCACGGACTGTGATTCGCGTCCCCGGTGTCTGCCTCGTCGTAGTAGTGCACGGCCTGTCCGTAAATCTCGTCGTCGTCGAAGCCGCACCGCTTCTGCCTCTCAACCCATGCGATGATGTGGTCGGCGCACCCGTCGATGCTCTTCCCCGGGTCGGCGTACTTTGCGGCGAACGCAGGGTCGGCTTCCGCCATCCTGTCAAGGTGTGCCTTGATCCTTTGCTTGAACAATTCGGTTCCTCTTTCCATAGTAAATGTGTTTTGGTTGGTTCCTTTTTATATTGCTAACTTACTTCAGAATAATGGTTTGCACAAATTATTTTTCATTTTTCCACATGGCAATGGCTTGTGTTTGAAACCGATGTGAATTATTTTCAGGTGATGCCGGTAAGCCACCATTCGGGACGCTCATTTTTCGGAGTTTTCAGGACCGGGTTCTGCGTTTTGCCTTTCCGACAGCACCTTGCGCACCCTCGCTATCTCCGCATCCACCCTTGCCTCCAGTGTCTTGGAGGCGACGAGGGCGTCCCTGTCGCGTGTCCGGAAATACTCTTTCTGGGCGTCCCTCATCGCGCCCACCAGTTCGAAGAAGCTCCTTGCGTCCATAAGACAATGTTTTGGTCTAGTGCCCCCGGGCGGATTTGCACCGCCGTCTGCAGGCACAGGGACGGCGCCGCCGCCTGTGCCGCCACCCTGCTCCTGGGCCACGGAGGCATAAGGTGGCCGCCCTTGCGGAGCGGCCACGCGCCTATGGAAAGAACCTTGCCTGCCTTTGCCCGGGCAGGCGCGGGTATGTCAGTCGAAGTAGCAGTGCCCGTGCCATCTGGCGGTAGCCTGCGATGCTGCGGGGCGGTACCCCACGACCGATGCAAGCCTCACCCTGAGCACAGATCCCGGCGGACGGCCGTCCTTCCCGTAGCCGAGCAGCCGTATCACTGCCGTCCTTCCGTTGTCGCTGACCACCTCGCACTCCGTCAGGCGGTATTGCTTCGAAAAAAAGTCAAGCCAGCGGTAGTACGTCATTCTATGTCAGTTCGAGCTTGGTGAGAAGTTCCGTCCACCGCCGTTTCCGCAGGGCGGCGATTCTGCGTTCCTCGGATGCCCCGTCCCGAAGGGCGGGCGCGGTTTTAACGCGTCCGCCTCCACGGTGGGGTTGGTTGTCCTTGCACGTCATGTTCGTCATATCGGGCTGGTTATTCGTTAAAGTGTCCGTTCAAGAACTCCGTTATCGCGAGGTGCTGCGGGAGCACGTTCGGTATCTCCATCCGGTCCGCCTTCAGAAGGTCGGTGGCCGCGTTGTACACGTCCCACAGCGTCACGAGTCCGTTGCGACGCTGAGCGAGCAGCAGGGACTCTGTGAACGTGCTTATCTGCGACTGGTTGAGCGGGTACGTGCCCTGCTGGCGTATCTCGGCATGGGAGGTGTCGTGCGCCACACGGGTGGCCGTCAGGTCGCCGATGAGCACAAGCACGTTCTCTGGCGTCAGCTGAACCCCCTTCATCCGTCTCAGCCGTTCGCGCTCGGGGATGATGATCTCCTTGATGTTGGCGCACCACTCGCGCACCTTGTCGAAGATGCCGGTGAGCGTGGTCTTGTCGTCCCCGTAGTTCGACACGATGCGGTCGGCGCCGAGGATGGTCTGGTTGTGGCATATGCGCACCTGGTTCCCGAACCCGACCTGTATCCCCTTCTGGTGGAACGCCACGGCGAGGTTCGTGGTGAACTCCTCGTCGTCGAGGTCGAGGATCCTGACGTTGGCGAACACGCGTCTGAGCACGTGCGCCTCCACTGCGTTCGGGCCGTACTGTTCCTCCACCTTCGGGAGGAGCACCACTCCGGGCTGGCTGCTGTCGCGGTTCTGCGCTGCGAAGATCTCCTCCACCTGCATCCGCAGGCCCGCGTCCGCCACGATGTCGCCGATCTCGCTGATCAGGTCGCAGTGGTAGATGCCCTTCAGCGGGTTGCCCACCGTGTCGTTCTCCTTGTGGGTGCGCCGCAGTTCCGACAACGTCATCTGCTGCACCTTGTGTTCCCTGAAGTCCCATCCTTCACCGGACTTCTTTTGCAATTGGTTCTCTTTTTCCATAAGTCTTTGTATTTTAAGGTTAAACAATGTGTCTTTCCAATATTCAGGCGTTGCCGCGGCCTTCTATGCGGAGGCCGTACCGCCTGAAGTCGATGCTCGCCACGTCCGTCACCCTGTGCGACACGTTCTGCGAGGCGAAGCGTATGAGACGGGCTATCCTGCGCCCCTCCCTCCAGCCGTACAGAAGGCGCAGCAGAGCAGGGTTGAAGGCGGCGGCGTAGCCGCTCTCGAAAATGGTCCCTTCGTCGCGGCTCTCGATCCGTATGCCGTTCTCGGACAACAGGATCGACAGGCGCGCGTCCGCCAGCTGCGTGTCGTCCATCGCATAGTACCTCTGGCGTCTCTTCCTCAACTGGTTCTCTCTTGTGTACATATCATTCAGTTTTCAGATTTTCTTCTTGCATATCGGGCAGGTCTCCTTGCCGTCCCTGTCCTTCTTTACCGGCACCATTGCCAGGCACCTCTTGCAGTACTTCCACTTTGCCATTTGTGTCGTGTTTTTTCGTTTCTGAATCAAACTTACTGTGTGTTAAGTTGATAGCAAAATATTTTCACCGTGTTTGCCGAAATTATTTTCTTGGGTTTGAGACTTTTATCATCGGAGGCCGATATTTTTCTATGGCCGCCGCTTTGCACGCTCTCTGTTTTCGGAGTTTTTCCGGACGGGTTTCGCAGGATGGCTATGCGGTGCGCGGTGAGAACCTCGTGGCGAAGCGTCCCTGTTCGGCGACAGAACCTTTTTCCCTGCATGAGCGTCTGGGGGCGTTGGCAAGCGCCTCCAGCACCTCGTCCTCGTAGAAGAATATCCTCACGCCCCTCTGGTAGTAAGGGACCGCGCCCTCGTTCTTCATGCGCTGTGCCGTTGACGGGGCGCAGGACAGGAACGAGGCGAGGGCGGCTATGCCGTCTATCCTTCCTTCCCTGCACAGCGGGCGGGGCACGCCGGGGATTTCCTCCTTTGACTTTGCAGTCCGCTCCGATACGGCAGCCGCCTCCGTGCCTCCCCTGTCAACCACCTTGCAGGTGATCTCGAGGCGTATCTCCTTGCTGTCGTCGTTCAACAATGAGGAAAGCAGAATTCCGAGGTTTGTGCCTTCCGTCCTGATGGGTTCTTGGTTGCTGTTCTTGTTCATATTCCGTGTTTTTATTCTTTGTGTCCGTGTGTGTTGCGATTTTTCCGTGTCTGTGTCCGCAGCGGCATCCGTGCCATTCATCTGTATGGTGCGGGCGGAGGCCGTAAAGCCTCGACGTGGCGGGGTTCGGTATAGGCTCGACACCGCATCCCCCGCGGATGATGTAGTCCCCGAGTTTCATGGCCGCCCCCTTTCAGAATTCGATACTCGTCTGGTTGCACGGGACTATCAGCGCTGCCTGTCTCCGTGTCGCTGTGTCCGTGACTCTGATGGCGCTGTGCCTCAGCCCGCATCTGCATCGGAACGGCACCCTCCCGGCTGCCAGTCCCGTGTTTTCCGCAAGCATCCCCTTCAGGATGGCCTGCGCCTCTTCCTCGCCCTTGGCGTAGGTTGTCATTGTTCTCATTTCCTGTCGTTTTGGTTTCTGTTGTTCCGGTTCCGTCCGCCGCTGCGTTTGCGGCTGTTTCCACCTTGTGGCCTGTTCCGCCCCACCGTGTCAGTACGGCAGGTAGTCAGGGCCGGCGGGCGTCCTGCCCCCCGTGTCCGGGGCGAAGGGCAGGGACTGGGGCGGCGGTATGGGCGGGCGTGCCGGATACGGCCTCCTGTCCTCGCCGTCCCATATCTTGCTCAAGGTCCTGTCGTAGCAGAACTCCACCTCTCCAGTCGGCCCCTCCCTTTGCTTGGCCACGATGGCGAAGGCCGTCCCGTGGTCGAAGTTCCCGTAGCCGTCGTATGTCACGTATCCATCCTCCTTGTAGTACTCGGGGCGGTACACAAACGTCACCGTGTCGGCGTCCTGCTCGATGGAGCCGGACTCGCGGAGGTCGGAAAGCATGGGCTTCTTGTCGCCCCGCGACTCCACGGCGCGGCTGAGCTGCGAGAGCAGGAGCACGGGGATGTCGAGCTCCCTCGACAGGATCTTGTACTCCCGGCTCGCCTTGGCCACCTGCTGCTCACGGTTGTAGTTGCGGTTAGTCCCCTCCGCCATTTCCGTGAGCTGAAGGTAGTCTATGACCACCATGTCGCAGCGCCCCTGTTTGCGGAGCCGCTGCGCCTCCGCCCTGATGAAGGCGGTGGTGCACTGCGGGATGTCCAGAACCGTCAACGGCAGTGTGGAGAGGATATCCCTTGCCTGGCTACAGGCCTCCATGTCCCTTTCGGACGGCGTGCCCCTGCGGATGGCGTCGTTGTCCATCCCTTCCGCCAGCGCCATAACGATGCGCTCCGTAATCTGCTTGCGGCTCATCTCCAGCGAGAAGATGCATACCGCCTTCCCAGCGCGTGCGGCGGACAGGGAGAAGTGGATGGCCAGCGCGCTCTTCCCCATGCCGGGGCGTCCCGCTATGATGTTCAGCGTCGAGTTCCGCCAGCCGTTGGTCAGCCCGTTAAGGTTCTGCAGGCCTGTGCTGATGCCGGCCAGCTCTCCGGTGCGCGCACGGAGCATCCTCTCCGACAGCTCCTTCTCGAACTCCCCGTAGTACGCGCCGAGAGGTTCCACGTCGCCGCTGTGCCTGAGCGACATCAGCTCATCCGAGAACTCATGCATCCGTACCAGGATCTCCGTCTGCTCCGACTGGAGCGCCGTGTGCAGGAGACGCTGGCTGTAGTCGCGTGTCATCCTCTTGACGTACAGCTTTTTCAGAATTTCGCAATGCGACGTGAGGTGCGCGCCGAAATGGCTGCTTCGCAAAGTGCCGGCCATGTACACAAGCTCCTCCCTCGCCAGTCCCTTGGTCTCCCTCACCCGGTCGCTGACCGTCACAAGGTCAATGTCAATGCCGGACTCGTAGGTGTCCATCAGTGCCCGGTAGGCTCGCGCCGCCGATTCCTGAGTGAAATGCTCCGCCTTCACATCGGCCCTTATCAGCTCGCCGACGGCGTCCCTGCCTGCGGACAGGCATCCTCCTATGATGCTGTCCTCCAGTTCGGTGTCAACGAAACTGTCCACAATCCTGAACTCTATGTTCTCCTTCTTCATGTCCGTCAGTTTTTGAAAAGCAGGGAATGCTCGACCTGCACCCTGTAGATGACCTTACCGTAGGTCAGTCCGTTGCGGTACGCCCTCTCGAAGTGGTCGAGCGCCTCGTCGGGCGTGAGTCCGTGCTCACGGATGTAGTTCCTGTAGAGCGTCTCGGCGTAGAAGTTGTTCTCGGGGTAAAGCTGCCGCAGCCTTGCGATGTGGCGGCCTTCGGGCTGACGGGCGGTGTCCGTACCGGGTGGCACCGTCACGGGATCCTGCCGCCTGTCCTGCTGGAGCTGCACTCGCAGCCAGTTCAGGAAGTGCGTCTTGCAGTCCTTGCGCCGCTTGGAGTGCTCGTCGGTGGCATGCAGGAAAAGCCTGAACTTCTCCAGATAGCCGTCCAGCTCGCTGTCGGTCAGGCGGTTCTGCATCTGGCAGTACTCCCTGAACACGGTCTCCCCCTTGAACTCTTCCACCAGCGTGTCCACGGGGATCTCCTGCTGGAAGGACGGAAGAACAGAAAAGTCAGTCGGCGGCGGCGGAAGCGTGTCAGCATCCCGCCTTTCTTCTTCGTCTTCTTTCTTTTTTCTTTTCTTTTCTTTTACCGGAATTTCTGCTGCATCAATCGCCTTTTCTGTGACAGGAATGCCGTTTTCCACTGCAATATCGCCCTTTTCTGCATCCACCACTTTGTACCGCTCCTCGATGGCCACGCTCGACCGCGCCTTCACCTTCATGTACCTCTTCTGGATGCCGGCGGAAGTGAGCACATGCTCCACATCAAAGACACGCTTGTCGAAAAGCCCGTTGTTGACACAGAACAGGATTACCTCGCGGACGACATTCTCCGAGAAGTTCAGCGAGAAGGCGCAGTCGGTGAAGAAATCGTCGTCACACCCCACGAAGTACCCGTTGTCCTTATATACCTCACAGAGCACGAAGACGTACAATGTCAAGCCCTTGGAACCGAACGTGCTCAGCAACCTGCGTATCTTGCGGTCGCTGAACAAACCCGTCGCCAGAGGGAAGTAGCTTATTCCTTTCTCGACTTGTCTCGCCATGGTCAGACTGTTTTAGAACGGCAGGTCGTCCTGCTCCGGTCCGAAGGACGGCACGGGCGCGGCGACCTGCTGCGGTTGGTAATACTGCTGTTGCTGCACTGCGGTCTGTTGCGGGGGCTGCACGCTCTGGGCATAGCCCGTCTGCTGCTGGCTCCCGCCGGAACCCGCGCCAGCGATGAACTCGAGGCGGTCGGCCCACACGGTCATGTCCGCCGCCGGGTTGCCCTCCTTGTTCGTGTACGCCGACACCTGCGGCCTGCCCTCCACATAGATGGCCTTGCCCTTGGTGATGTACTGCGCGTACTTCTGCTCCTTGTCGAATTTGCGGATCCGTACCCATGTGGTGCGTTCCTCGCCCTTCACACGCTCCTTCACCGCGAGGTCGAAGCAGGTGTACGTGTACCCTGCAATCTCCCTCAGCACTGCGTCCTGTCCGACGCATCCGATTACTTCTGTCTTGATCATTGTTGCACTGTTTTTATAAGTTTGAAAATCACACTCTTGCGGTCTGAACGCACCGTGTGGTGGCATGCGCCGAGGTTCGGCACGGAGATGCAGTCCGTGCGGGCCCTGCCCGACTTCTCGTAATAGCATCCCTCGCACACCGAATCCCCGGTCTGCACCACCTCCAGCACGCTCCTTCCTTTTCTGAACTCGCTTCCTATCGGCCTCTCCGTCATGTCCCCTCCTTATTTCAGCGAGAAGCGCCGGCTGCCGCCGACCTCTTTCAAATATTTCGCATACAGTTCGGGGTTCTCCCTCTCGAAGGCGTCCTTGTCGAACTTCGTGCCGCCCTTGCCCTGCTTCCACGTGGCCAGCACGCTCCCCTCGTAGGTGATCGTGTCGGCGTCGGAGCAGAACACCTTCAGCGTCTCCACCAAAGCGTCCTCCTCCTTCTCCAGACGGAGCCTGTTCTCACGGACCTCCTTCAGCTTCGAGTACGCCCTGACAATCTCGTCGCCCGCCTCGACCGTCTTCCCGGTCTCAGGGGACGAGTACTTCAGCAGCACGTCCGACGAGCTCGACAGATCCGGCTCCTTCCCGCCGACGACGCACTCGTTCCAGAACTTCTCCACCTGCTCCACCATGTAGGCGAAGAACTCGGCGTTGAAGTCGATGTACGTGTAGCCGAAGTCGCGGCCGCGTGTCAGCCATGCGAGCGCCGCGTGGTCCTTCTGCATCACGCCCATCTGGTACTGCACCTGGCAGAAATACTGCGGCGGGATGTCGTCGGGGCTGATGGTCAACTGCGAGGTCTTGCACTCGAGGATGCCCTTGTTGGCCTCCGACTTCTTGCCCTTGGAGTCCAGCCAGTACGTCCGGTCGGGCGTCACGCGCAGGAAGTCCTTCTCCGGGTGCGCGTAGATTATGTTGCCGGCGCTGGCCTTGATGACGTGGTTGCCCGTCTCTATTTCGAAGTACTGCGCCACCGCGTCCTCCAGCAGCGAGCCCGCCAGCATCAGGCTGTTCATGGGCTTGGCCTCCGCCTGCCCCGTCTTGCGGAGCCACAGCTGGTACGGTGTCTCCCATTTGCTCACGCCCATGATCACGCCGACCTCGGAGGCCCCGATCCCGGTGCGCTGCGCAAGCCATTCCTCCCTGTCCCTACAGACGATGCGCTTCGGTGCGCCGTCCGCCAAATACTTGTTGTTCATTGTCTTTTCTCCTTTCTTTTCCTTATGGCCCGGATGAGCATCAGCGTCCCGTCGTGGCAGAACACGAAGGCCGCGGCCAGCGACAGTGCCGCCAGTGCGAGGGCCGGCCACCCGCGCCACACCGTGAAGTGGTGCACGAGCATCCCGCCGACCGCCGCGAACAGCAGCGAGAGCGCATAGGCTGCAATGATGTCTCCCTTTCCGCCCATCCTTCGCCTGTTTTTACTTGTTGTCATGGATTGATTCCGTTTCCGCCGGAACTCCCTCAACGGTCTCCACCTCGTCGGCATACTCCACGTCCTCTATCTTGGCGCGCCCCCCTTGGAAGTTCTCGGGGCTGAGCACCGCCTCATCGGTGGCTATCGCCTCCTGCTGGTCGATGTTCAGCGGCATGTACTTGGCCAGCTGCTTCAGCGCCTTCGCCTTCGCCATGCTGTCGTAGTCCGTCAGCCACGCCCCGCTCGGAGCGCCCTTCTGCATCGGCGAGCGCAGCCGCAGCCGCTCCACGTCCGACTTGGACAGCACCACGAAGTTGTAGCCGCCGTCCGTGAAGTGGCACACGGCGTACACGTACTTCATCGGCTTGCTCGCGTCAAGCATCGGCACATGCTTCAGGTCGGGGTTCAGCCCGAACTCCACCTCGAACTCGTCGCCCTCGCGGACGACCTCCGCATACACGGTCTTGATCTTGCCGCTGCGGCGGGCAAGCTCTATCAGCCCCTTGTAGCCGATCTGGAACTGCACCTCGGGGACTTTCACCTCTGCTCCGTTCACCACCTTGCGGTTGTTGAACGGCACGAAGTAGCAGTACCCCAGCGCGTCCACGGGCGGGAAGCCCAGTATCGACGTCTGCATCAGCGCCCCGAGCAGGCTGCCCGGAGAGCATTTGGCGATCTGCGGGTTCTTCGCTATCGTGGTCGCCGCCATCGATATGATGCGCTCCGGCGTGATGTGCTTGGGGAGCACCGCCGCTATGCGGTCCCGCATCCCCGAGAGGTATGCCGTGATGTCCTTCTGGTTGAAGCCCGCCAGGCATCCGGCACGGTTCACCCTTTCCACAAGGCTCGCGCCTTGCGGCTGCAGAGGCTGGGACTGCGCCGCCCGCATCGCCTCTTCTACTTTCTTTCTGTTCTCTTCTGCCATAACTTATTGGTTTTGAGGTTAATAAATTCATTATCAGTTGCTAACTTACTCATTGTTTGTGGGTTAGCAAAATTTTTATGCGGGTGCGGCCTTGTTGGGGACATTGGTAATGAATCCGTTATCGAAAATTTTCATGCCGGCGCACGAAGGCGCTCAAGCGGGACTCCGTTTTTCGGAGTTTTTCACGCCCGTGTCCGCAGTTGCCGCCCTGTTCACATGCCCCACACTTCATCCTTCGGGATGCCGAACTGGGCGAACAGCTCCTCAACGGCCTTCATTGCGATGTCCCGGTGGATGGACGGCCATATTCCAAGCAGGCGCTTCCTGAAGGTAAGGTGCGAGGTGTAGTTGAGCATTTTCACCGCGCGGACTTCGAACTCAAGTTTCTCTGCGTCAGACAACTTGTTATACGCACGTAAAAATGAGCGTTCGGGTGTTGATAAGTTTTCCGTTGTTTTCTCCTTGATGTGCATAGTTGTATTTATCTTTGGTTTCCGACGACAAAAATACAATAATATGGAAATATAATATCATATTTTGCATATTATTTTAGAAATTTATAATAAACAACTGAAAACAAAATAAATACAATGGACAAACTGCGTAAAAGATTAGAAGAATTATGGGAAAAGAACTCGAAAAACAAGCAGTTTTTTGAAGAACTTGGCATAAAAAAGGACAATTTTCGGAAACTTTTTACGGAAAACGGAAATCCCGGAGCGAAAACACTTCTTAAAATAGCAAACTCCGCCGGCGTCTCCATGGCATGGCTGTTCGGCGAGACGGAAGAGGCCGACTACGCAAGCATCCTCGCCACCGCCGAGACCGAGAGGCAGCGGATCCATGACCAGCTCGGACAGTCGGAAAGGCTGATCACATCCCTCCAGCAGCTTGTCGATGCAAAGGACAAAATAATAGAGGACAAGGACATCATTATAAACATGAAAGAGGAAAAACTGGCGGAGCTTCAAAACCAGCTTCAGGCTCTGAGGGAATCCGCCGTGCAGGGAATACCGCTGCTTGACAGCGTGCCGTCCCCCGACGACCCGATGCTGCCCGTAAGAGGGAAAAACACCGCACAAAAAAATATCGGAGCTTCTCGCAAGTGAACTGTTCTTCATGAAAGCCGCCTTCGACTCCGAGACTGCCGTCTTGGACCGCAGGATGTCTTACTACAGCAAAATCGCCATGGACAAGGAACTACCGACAATGGAATACATAGCCGCACTCGAATATGGGGCCTAAATCAAATCGTACATATATTTTTGCCTGAAATTTGCCTGTAAATTGCCTGTAAACAATGATTTATGACTAATTTTGCCGGATTGCGGTTTTAAATCAAAATGTACCAAAAGTTATATTTTGGTTTAATTTTTGACGGGCGGAGGGCCCGTTTTTTGTAGCATAAGTTTAATTGGGTGTTACTGAGGTTGTATTTTGCCCGTGGAATGGCTGTAAATGGCCGATTCTGCGGGCTTTTTGCGTGTTTTGGGATGGCGTTGAAACCGCGTGCGACGGTGCGGATCCGAGCGCGTTTTTATGCTCTTGAAAGTGGTTTGCAACGAGGGTGTTTTTTGCCCGATTTTGCCGACAGACGGACAATGGACGGACAAACAGACGGACAACAGACGGACATTTTTTGTGTCGAAAAAGTTGGATTGAGAGGGGTGTTTGTGTCAAAATTTTCGCGTAACTCGGCAAAATTGAGGAAATGAGTGGGGTATTTTACACCACTTTTGCACTTTTGGAATACTCTTAAATGATTTAATATCAGTATTATAACCTAATTTTGCCGATTTTGGCGCGTGTGTGCGGCTTTTTGAGGTGTTGTGGAGGTGTGTGCGGAGGGTGCGTGCAGGGTGCGCAGCGTGTGCGTTACTCCAGCCGGATCACACCGACCACCAGCGCGATGTGGTAGATCTTGGTGCGTGGCAGCTCGAAGGGTTCGTACTTGGGATTGTCGCTGAAGATGGTGAGCGTTTCATCGGTGGTGCCTTTCTTTACACGCTTGATGAGCGGACCCTGCTCGGTGTCGAGTACATATACTTTGTTCCACTGGAAGAAGGTGTCCAAAGGCATACGCTTGCAGGCCACGATGTCGCCGCTGTTGTACTTGGGTATCATCGAGGAGCCTTTGACGGTGATGAGGAACTCCGCTTCTTTGAATACGGGCACCACATAGCGTTCGCACTCCAACTCCAGCACCACCTGACTGTCTGTAAATGCGCCAGCCATCGCGTTGATGGGGATGAGCGGGATGCCTGCGCCTGGCTCCGTGGCGGGGTGCGCTGCCGGGAGGGCGCTTCGATACATCGGTCCCTTGCCTGTTATCAACCAATCTGCAGAAAGTTCAGGAAAAAACTTGAGAATCGTTTCTAAATTTGCCGATGTAACACTGCCTTTCTTGTCTAAAAAACCATTTGAAAGCCCAGTTATTCTATAAAAATCCGTTTTTGAAAGATTTTTTTCTTTTATGAAAATCAACAAGTTATCCTTTGTATCCATTAAAAAGTAGATTTTTTTCTCAAAAATTGTTTTGTATTTAGATTTTTTTCTAATTTTGCAGCGCAGTTCCATTATGGAATTGGCGTGTAAAAATACGAAAAAATCAAATACAAGTTACGATGGAAAAATCACCGAAAAAAGTTTGGACGAAAAAGGGCACGGGACTGATGCTGGCAAAGCGGTTCCAAGTGTCGCCGAGATGGGTGAGCGCAGTGCTGAACGGTGGCGGCGACAGCCAGACGGCACGCAATATCAGAGCAGTGGCCGTGAAGGAGTACGGCGGTGTGGCCATATATGAATAAGTAAATAGAGACGGATGATGAATACATTGGTATCATATAGCGGCCGGATGGGTTTTGAGGCTTCGTTCCTTTGGGACAACGGGCTGATGAGCCGCAGCGCATACGACAAGAGCGTGACACGCAAGCGTATTGAGGTGCTGCACAGATCCGCGCCGGGCATTCCGGCGGTGGTGGCCTACGACACACTGCCGATGAACCTGAAGACCAAGGTGGACCGGGTTCTGGCCAACCGTGGCGAAGCCGCCGTGAAGGAGGGTGCGCCGCAGATCTCGGTGTTTGAGAGCCTGATACGCGAGGATGCCACCGCCCGCAGCTTCTATGCTGACTACCAGCTGACCGACGGCAGATCTCTTCCCGCTGCCGTGCAGACCGAGTACTACAACAACGCCATCGTGCTGAACGCGGTGCGTGATATGCTGACGATCCGCAAGGGCCGCCGCGATGCCTGCAACATCAGCGGCAACCGCAAAAACGGCCTCTTCGCCAGCGTGAGCGCGGACGTGAACGCTGTGAGCCGCGACCGCTTCCCGCACACCCTTCCCTCGAACGAACGCCGCCTGCGCGAACGCTACAACGCCTATTTCGCCAGCGGCCGTCCCGACTACGAGAGTCTAATACACCGTAACTATTGCAACCAGAACAGCCGGAAGGTGACGGAGGCGGTGAAGTGGATGATCCTTTCGCTCTACTGCCAGAAAAACAATCCGTATGCCGACTGGGTACACGCACAGTACCTCCAGTTTCTGGCCGCCGGTATCGACGTGGTGGACTGCCGCACGGGAATGATCTTCGACCGCCGCGACTTCACCGATGAGACCGGCGCACCCATCACCATCAGCGAGAGTACGGTGTGGAACATCGTGAACGCGCCCGAGAACCGCGTGCTGATCGACAGCATCCGGATGAGCTACCACAAGTTCGGTGCGCTGAGCCGTCCGCATCACCACCGCCATAATGCGATGTTCAGTCTCAGCAAGGTGAGTCTCGACGACCGCGACCTGCCGCGCAAGATGCACGACGGCAGCCGCGTGAAGGCATACTATGCCTACGACGTGTGCAGCGGTGCTCTTATCGGAGCCGCCTACAGCCGCAAGAAGGACACAGACCTGTATATCGGCTGCCTTCGCGATATGTTCCGCTTCCTCGACCGGCACGGTCTCGGCCTGCCCTTGGAGATGGAGGTTGAGAACCACTTGGTGAACCAGTTCGAGGACGACCTGATGAGGGCGGGCAACCTGTTCCCGTTCGTGCGCTGGTGCGCCCCCACCAATTCTCAGGAGAAACACGCCGAGCAGTTCAACCGCGCCAAGAAGTACGGCTACGAGAAACGCTACCAGGACGGCATCGGCCGCTGGTATGCCAAACTGGCCGTGAACCAGACCGAGGGCGAGCGGTTCTACAATGATCAGACCGACAAGTACGAAATCAAGGAGAAGACCTACAGCTACGAACAGTTGGTGGCTGACGATATGGATATGATTGAGGCCTACAACAACGGCCTTCACCGCGACCAGAAGACCTATCCGGGGAAGACCCGTATGGAGGTGTTCTTGGGAAACCTCAATCCGGAGTTGAAACCGATGAACCGCAGCCTGCTGTTGCGCTATATCGGGCACCACACCCCCACCACCATCCAGCGCAACCAGTATGTGCAGGTGCAATATGCCGACTACCAGTTGGAGGATCTGTCGGTGCTGAAGCGTCTGAAGCCGGGCAACTACAGTGTGGATGCCTACTGGCTGGATGACACTGACGGCACCATCGGAGAGGTGTACCTGTACCAGAACGGGCAGTATGTGGGACGTGGTGCGCAGATCGCCACCTTCACCACAGCCCGCGCCGAGTGGACGGAGGCCGACACCGCCGCAATGACAGAGCAGAGCAAGTACATCAGCAAGTTCGACAAATTTGTCCGCGAGGGCAAGGATAACATAGCCAATATCAAAGTTCTACCGGCAGAGATGCCGGAAGGCCTCGGAGAAACCCTGCAAGGGTCCGTCGGAGGGGAGGTGGAGGGCGAAAGCCCTGTCTACCCCGCCTCCCCACGTCCGGCGGATGATGACCTCGACGCGCTGATGAAGAAGTACGCGGCGGCGGACTACCGGGAATACGCCATTGAAATGGCATAGCAACGAATTTTCAAACCAATTAAAACACCAATACAATGAACATCAGTAAAGAAATCAAGGAAAAGGTTGTGGAGGCGATGAAAGAACGCCGTCCGCACTACGCCAGCGACGCGAAGTTCGCCGTGGCATTGGGAATCAGCAGCAGCCAGTACAGCCGTGTGATGCGCGGTGACTTGGAACGGGTGCTGAGCGACAGCAACTGGATCAGCATCGCCCGCAAACTGGAGGTGACGCTGAACGCGCTGCCGGAATGGAAGACCGCCGTGACCCCGGTGTATGAGTTTGTGACGGGGCAGCTGCAGTTCTGCCAGGACAACGGCAGCAGCCGGATGCTGTGCGACGTGGCAGACATCGGCAAGACCTACACGGCGCGGTGCTATGTGCGCAACCACGCCAACGCTATCTATATTGACTGTTCGCAAGTGAAGACGAAACAGAGACTTATCCGCCAAATCGCCAGGGAGTTCGGGGTGGGAAGCGTCGGCACATATAATGATGTGTACGCAGATTTGGTGTTTTATCTGCGGAGCCTGCCCCGTCCGCTGGTGATATTGGACGAAGCCGGAGACCTGGACTATGCCGCCTTTCTGGAACTGAAAGCCCTCTGGAACGCCACCGAGCGTTGCTGCGGGTGGTATATGATGGGCGCTGACGGCCTCCGTGAGAAGATCCGCCGCAGCATTGAATACAAGAAGGTGGGTTACGAGGAGATTTTCAGCCGCTACGGGAGCCGCTACCAGCGTGCCACTCCGGAGAGCGACAAGGAGACACAGGAGTTCAAACGGCTGCACGCCGCCCTCATTGCCAAGGCCAACGCCGGCACGGGCGTGAACATCCAGCGGCTGATTGCGCAGTGCGACTGCTCTCCGCGCCGCATCTACGACGAACTGATGAAGGCCAACCGCAACGCATAAGGACTATGAGAAAGGCATTATCAGTGACGGACATCTGCCGGAAGAGCTACGAGACACTCCCCTTCGAGGGGGCGTGGCTGGAGGCGTTCGGCTGTCCGGAGCGTGTGGGCACGTGGATGGTATGGGGCCAGTCGGGCAGCGGAAAGAGCACCTTTGCGGTGCAGCTGTGCCGCGAACTGAGCCGGTTCGGCAAGGTGCTGTACGACAGTTTGGAGGAAGGCACCTCGCTGACGTTCCGCAACAAGATTGCACAGCTGCAGGATGTGGAGCGCGGCCGTCTCCAAGTGGTGAGCGAACCGATGGACGCGCTGAAGGACCGGCTCGCAAAACGGCGCAGCGCGGACTTCGTGATCATCGACAGTTTCCAGTACACCGGCCTCGACTACCGAAGCTATTTGGCCCTGAAACAGACGCTGGCCAGCAAGCTGCTGATCCTGGTGTCGCACGCTGACGGCAAGCTGCCTTCCGGACGTGCTGCCAAGAGCGTGATGTACGATGCCTCGCTGAAGATCTGGGTGGAGGGCTACCGCGCCTACAGCAAAGGCCGATTCATCGGCGAGAACGGCGGGGTTTACATCATCTGGGATGAAGGTGCGCAAATCATCGGCTAAATGAAAATTGAAAACTAAAATTAATATTAACCTTAAAACCAATTAGTTATGAATGCAAAAGCAGTTTATTATCCGAGAATCCAGAGTATCAATTTCTATGACGTGCACGGAGTGGTGTGCGGTGGAATGCTTGGCAGCATGGCACGCGACAAGTTTCGCCGTATGCTGCGCGAAGGCAAGTGGCCCCGCATCAGTCTGAGGAAACACGTTCGTATCACCCTGTTTGATTAATACCGTACCGATTATGAACCAGACAGTCACCCCCAATCCGAGAACCAAGGAGCAGAACCGCCGTCTGTGGTGGATAGCCGGCCAACTGGGCATCAGCCGCGAGGCGATGGCCGACATCGTGCTGGAGTTCACCAACGGGCGCACCTGTCACACTTCAGAGCTGGGCTTCTTGGAGTGCCGCGAACTGATGGTGTTCCTGAAAGGCACACTCAACGGTAGCAGCACCCGTAAAGGCCAGTCGGACCACATCGACCAGAAGCCGGATAACGACCCGGAAAAGGTGAAGCTCGACCGCAAGCGCAAAGGCGTCATCAAGGCCATCTTCCGCTGGCTGGAGCTGCGTGGCGTTCACGATGTGTCGGTGGAATATGTGAAGGGGATCGCCTGCCGTGCTGCAAAGGCCGACAGTTTCAACCGCATCTCTCCGGAGGCACTCTCCCGCATCTATGCGGAGTTCTGCCACAAGCAGGAAGCCATCCAGGGCGGGATGAGGGATGTGATTGGGGAAATGGCAGTTAGTAATTAATAGTTAATAGTTAAAAGTTATGGAACTGAATATCAAAACCTTTATAAAAGACAGTCGGCGTCCAGCATGGCTGCTAAGACTGCTGGCTGCAGTGAAAAGTTGGTGCCCATTCACCAACATAAAAAGAGAGGATGCAAGCTCCGTCATTTCGTTAATCGAATCTGAGATAAGAAATACCCACGTGGTATGTCGCTCGAAAAGGTACAGTCTTGCTGACCGTGTCAGGTGTGAAAGAACGGATAACAAGCTGACCATTTATACCTTGTATAAGGACAATCCTGTGGTTGAATTTTCAATAGAATAGTTATGGAACAGTTGAAATTATTCCCGACTGAGGATCTCATTAGCGAAAGACTCCGCAATACTATGACTGGAAACACTTGCAAAACTTGTGTCAATCATTTTGTTATTTACAGCACTCCCGAAAGGAGATCTCACTATTGCAAAGCATTTAAAGACCACAGAACATATAACGGAAACCTAAGAGTGCGTGTCAGTCAGCCGGCGTGCATCCGCTACGAAGAGAAAACTTAAACCCCAATGATACGGTAAGTTCTCCGAGTAGGGCCGACAGCACGGCAGGGATGTTCCGGCGATATGGGTGCCGGTGGCGGATGGAACAGGACATCTGACAGCTGGAAAGATAACGTGAAAGGAGATGGGGGCTGATAGGAAAAATGGCTACTCCGGGTGTGTGCGCAACCAGGTGCCGGTTCGAGTCCGGCTCAGCCTACAATGAGCATCAAAACAATTTCTTAACCAATTAAAACCGAATAATATGAATGCAATTACTGAGACAAAAAGAAAACTATTGGCGGATGGGTACCGATTCATCCGGTCAGCCGATGGAGACGCAAACAGAGGCGAGCTCCCGAAAATCAAAATATGTGATGGAGAATGGGGCGTATGGAAAACCCATAGCAAGCATCCGAGCAAGGCGGCGAGAGACCGCGAGATGGTACGGCTGGTGCTTGAGGAAAAGTGCTTGTGCATTGATTAGAACATAAAACTACCCAATTATTAATCATCAATTATTCACATTAATTTCAAAGTATTATGGCAAAGACAAGAGAAAAGAAGACCGTTTACAGCGGCATCACATCAGAACAGATGGAACAGGCGTTCGCCGACTATGCGAAGGCCGATGCAAGACAACAGAAGATTACCGCAGAGATGGACGTGGCGATGACAAAGATCCGCGAGAAGTGGCAGGACGAGCTGGCGAAGCTGGCCGAGACGAAGGACAACGCCTTCGATGTTATGCAGGCCTACGCCTTGGAGAACCGCGACGAACTGTTCACCAAGCGCAAGAGCTTGGAGACCACCCATGGCACCATCGGCTTCCGCACCGGCACCCCGAAACTGAAAACTCTGAAGGGCTTCACGTGGGCCAGCGTGGTGAATATGCTGAAGGAGTTTCTTCCCGGCTATGTGCGCACCAGCGAGGAGGCCAACAAGGAGAAACTGCTGGCCGATCGAGAGAGCGAAGAGGTGGTCGCACTGTTCCCCAAGGTGGGTATCACCGTGGTACAGGATGAGACGTTTTTCGTGGAACCGAAAAAGGAAGAGTAATCCATGAACAAGTTTGAATTGGAAATCGTGCGTATAAGATGTTCATTTGAACACGACATTTTGCGCATTGAAAAGAACAAAAATGGCCTCCGGCGTGATTGGAAGCGCAGAATCTGGTGCCTAAAATCAGAATGCCATACAAAACTCAACGATTTGCAGACAGAACACCTCAACCTGAAAAAGAAGCTCTACACGATAAGCGATATGCAGGTTCGCTTTGGAATCATGCAACGTGTGGCTGAATTGGAACGGAACATGAGGCATCTGAAAGACGATCGAGACATCCGACTACAGGAGGAACAAAATGAGCTGACCGTTCGTATGGAGGAGATGGACATAGAAATCCGCAGTCTGAAAAATGAGCGTGACAAACAGCTCCTTGCTGTGTACGAACGCTACCAGAACTGGCTTGACACCACCAAAAAAATCGTGTGCAATGAGAAAGTTTGAACTGACCAGTCCCGCCTTCAGCGGGCATATCACTTACGGCTTCGATGACACCACCGGACGGCTGCTGCTGGTGGATATGTCGGAAGCGGAACTGTCTAAAGAACAGTGGGAGTGCATCTGCAAGAAAATCCCCGCCAATATCAGCAATATCAACGGGGCGAAAGGCCGTACCGGCGTGATCACCGAGGTGACGGACGGCGAGGTGACCTTCGATATGTTCTGGCAGCGTTACGACGACAAAGCTCGATCCAGCAAGGTGAAGACCCGCAAGGCGTGGGACAAGATGCCCGCCCGCGAACAGGTGAAGGCCTACCGGTTCATTCCGCGCTACTTCGAGAGCATCCCGCCAGGCGTGTGCAAGAAGTATGCCACCACCTATTTGAGCGACCAACTGTGGAATAACTGAAAATCAAAAAACTATGAAGATACGTTTGAAATTGACGGGACAGGAAATGGAGGTGCTGGCGCAGAATGTGCTGGAAGCCGGGCGCAGGATGCGGATTGCTGGTTTGGATTCGCTTTCGGCGGCCACCACATTGGAAGGCCTGTTCATCCGCATGTACCGGCAGTATGCACCAGGCAATGGGAAGTTCACCCTGCGGCTGAGCCTCACCGAGGCGGCGGTACTTACCAAGTTCGTGCTGCCGCCAATGATGGCCGAAGCTGGCACCCTCCCCTTTTATGTGGCCAACCCCATCCAGGAGACCATCAACCGCCGCATCGACAACGAAGTGACCATTTACAACAGCATGAAATCTAACATCTATGAATCATAGCGAATTTGAACTTCTTTACCAGTTGATGACAGAGTACTACCATTGCACGTTCCGCTTTTCGGGGAGGCGCAGCCGCGACATCACCGACAAGCGCGCGATGTTTGCGGTGGTGGCCCGCCAATTCGGAGCAAGGTATTGGGAGATAGCCCGGTATTTCGGTTTGGAGAGCCACTCCACTGTGATTCACTCCGTCAAGGTGGCCAAAGGATACATCGACGTTTATCCGGCGTTTAAAAAGCAGTTCAATGACATTGTGGAGGAGTTTGAGTTCCGGAAGACGGTTGGAGTGCTGGCACAATGACCATTCCGCAATCTGACAAAACTTCGACATTTTAAGACCAACGCCCGCTGTTTCGCGGGCGTTTTTGTATTTTTGCGGCATCAACAAAACGGGTTATGCACGCAAATTTCTGTAAAAAGGCTATGCTTGTGAAGCGGATGGTGGACCAGTACTACCAGCCGCAGAGCCATCGCGGGTGTATGCGCGACATCTACCGGCACAAGGTGGTGGAGATGTATCCGATGAGCGAACCCACTTTCTACCGCTATATGCGCTACGCCATCGGCGTGGACGGCTATATAGGGAACGGCAGCAACCGCGTGGAGCGGGAAAAGAAGCCGGTTCCTGCGGTGGTTACGAATCAGCTGTCGTTGTTTTAGTCACAACCGGACTGACTGTGACGTACTGTTTGCCGGTTTCGCGTTTGAGGACGGTGAAGGCGGTTTTGTAGGTCATCTGATAGACCACGTATTCGCCGTTGGCGGCTGCTTTCATCAGATTAGTGCGCATCAGCGGCGTGAAGGTGCTGCCGTTGGAGAAGAGCTGCAGCTTCTGGTGTATTTCCTCCAACAGGTCAATGATGGCGTAGGAGTCTTCGCGGGTGGGAGACTGGTATGAGGATGTGGCGGGAATGGTGTCGGCCACGGTGATGGTGATGGAGGCCTGTGCGGTCTGCGCGCCGTTGCCCTGCTGGGTGTAGTCGATGTTGGCCACGTCGATGAGGGCGCAGGGCCACTGTACAGGCGGCTGCTCGTATTGGAGCTGTCCCCAGTCTTTGTCGATGTAGCTGAGTTCCTCAATTTCGGCAAGCCGGTTCTGGATGGAAAGGAAAATCTGTTTCATAATGGTATATCGTTTTTATTGTTGAGACGCACGGCCGTGCGTCTGTACTATTTCTTTGCAATACGCGCCATTTCAGCATCCATAGCGGAGCGCACGATGTCTTCCACGGCTTTGGTTACTTCGGGGCTGTTGCCGATGAACTGACGCTGCGGGATGCGGATTTTGGCACCGGTTTTCATCAGTGCCAGATGTTTGTAGCGTTCCTGCCCGGTTTCCTTGAATTTGGCCCAAAAGAACTTTTTCATCTTGGGGGTTACGGTGACGGTGCCGCCGTAGTTGTGGATGGCGGCATAAGGTTCGGAGGATGTGAAGATGACACTATGCCCGGAGATGCGTGCGGTGATGGAGCGGCGCAGGCGGCCCGTGTTGTTGAGATGGGTACTGGAACCGTCGCGTCTTTTGGGCCACGGCTTGGAGAAGAAGCCGCCCCGGGAGAAGTTCTTGTCGAACTCATCGAGCAGCTCTATCCGGATGTCGCGGAGGATCTTGTTGATCATAGTTGCGTAGTTGATAGTTAATAGTTAATAATTAATAGTTTATATCAATCACCATATTTAATTAAAGCGGCTCTCAACCGCTCAATGATGTCAGTTCTTGAAGCGACTGTCTTAAAGAACGCAACTGCGTTTGCGTACTCGGGCTTATTTTCATCGTAAGCCTTGGTATTTATCTCACAAATTATCTCTTTGATATGCTCCGAATTGAAGAATCGGTATCTAAGAACATATAATTCGTCTGTTATGGTGTCGCACTTTTCGTGATATTCTTTCATAATTTTTCGTTTTGGGTGTTTGTATTGTATTTTTTTGTATTTTTGCAGCGTTATGAATTTCGACTGGAGAAAATTAGATCTGCGCAAGGCGAACATCTTCGACCTCACCGACGACATTGAGTTGATTCATCAATGCACCTGTTGCCGCTGGATCGAATCCGTGGACGACAGGGACGAGTATGTGAGGAAAGCGAGAAAGAACGAGATTCCTATGGATATGAGATCTTTCGCATACTGGGTAGAAGACAAAGATCTTTACGCGGAGCTCCATAAGATATTTGCCAAGGAGATTGAAGAAGAATTGACTCCTCCTCCCGGCACCGGTTGGGAATAATTCTATTTTTCCAAACATTTTCTTACAATTTCGTTTGCTTCCTTGAAAGTGAGCTTGCCGTCGCTGTTGTTCATCAGTGCTTCAGCGAGACCTATATCTTGCGTTTTATAGTCCTTGGTAAACAGGTATTCCTGCACATCCTCAACCACCTTGGCCTGGTCCATCCCGTAGTCGTCGATGGCCTTCTGGTATTTCTTCACCCATGGGTTGTAACTGGTGTTGTCCCTGTCCTTCATCAGTTCGGTATGCTTGAGTTTTCCGCCGAGCGCCTCAAAGAACTGGTCGAGCGTGTTGCGCGCCACGAACTCGTTGGCGAGTTCCATATAATTACTGGTTTTAGAACCACGTTCCCCCGCACTTTCATTACCCTCGTGCCGGTTGTGGGTGAGTTCGTGCCACAGTGTGGCCATTGCCTTTTCCTGTGCCTTGGTGCATTCCTTTCCTGTACGTATGTTCTCGCAAGCACTCACACATTTTTTCTGTATGTCGGGCTTCAGCCAGATAATCCCGGCTCTGTCGGTGGAACCGTTGTTCTCTCCCACGGTTTCATTTATTATTGAAAGGATGGTATGGTTGAACCAGCCTTTTTCTTGTCGCACTTTCTCTATCGCATTTCTCACCTGTCCTATTTTCTTTACCTCTTTGGCTCCTATGGGAGAATTTGCGATGTTTTGCAATGTCTCCCCAACTTTATCGCCCACTTTGAAGTAGGGGTGCTTGGGCGGGAAGATTTTCTGCTGTTTTCCGGGATTGAAGCGGAAGATCTGCTGCTTGGGGCGGGCGGTGCAGGCGGCACCACGGGCGGCGGCCTCTTCGGGGTCGCTCTGGGGGTACTTGCCTTTGCGCACCTGTACGGTGGTGCAGCGGCAGTTCCAGCCGTTGGGAGGAAGGTAATGATCCCAGAATGGATCTGATGGCGGCAGGGTGATGCCGTCGAGGGCGGCGTGTTCCTCACGCACGCGGTCGTCGCCGGCCGTGCGATACTGTAGGTCGTAGTCATCACCGTCCTGTTCCCACTCCTTCCACTTTACGGCCATCTGCGAAGCGGCAGCGGCAAAGTTGTACTCCGCCTGAAGGTAGTTGCGGTTGTAGGTGCTGTCGATGGCCTCCACATCGCGGCGGAACTGCTCGAAGGGCTTGAAGTTGCCGTCGTCGCCCTTCAGCAGGCGTGATGCCTCCACCAGTTCGTGGTGGGTCTTGAAGCCGGAGAAGTAGAAGGTGTTCTCGTCGATGGCGGCGGTGAGCTCGGGCGGCACCTCCTGTCGGAGGCCTATATTGTGCAGCGGTTCGGTGAGGGTGTCGCAGGTGGCGGTGATCAGCTCGCGCACGGGAGCGTCGGCCAGCATTTCGGGCTTGTAGCCCTTGTTGCGGTGGATGTGGTTCACGGCCTTTTGGAATGCCGTTGCAATACGGTTGAAATGGGGATTATCGGCCAATGAAACGGGGATTCCCACGGAATCCAATCCGTAGAGCCGGTGCAGTGCCAGATGGAAGTCGCGGTAGGTGGGCGACGGATGGCCGCCCGTCAGACGAAAAAACGGTCGGTGCCGGCAGCGAGTCCGGATTCGAGGGAGAGCTGCTTGTCTTTGACGGGGATGCCGAATTTCTCGGTAAGCCAGTCATTGTCCACATCCTTGTAAGGGAGGATGTCCTTCACCAGCTGCCAGGTGTGTTCCGGATCCTCGACGGCGGCGAAGCGGAACCGGCAGCTGTTCTGCGGCAGCCATCCGATGGCGGTGAATGCCGGGACGACGACCGCGTTCATGTAGGTCTCCACCATACGGCGGTCGCTCTCGATGAGGCGGTCGAGCATACCGATGGAGCTCTGCTCCTTGGAGTAGTTGCCGTTTTCGGTGTCCTGTCCGATGATGGCACCGCTGATGAGCATCGACACCTCGTTGTTGCAAAGGCGAATGAGGTTGGCATACACATCGCCGTTGGTGCTCACGCCCTGTGCGAACTGGAACTCCTCGTTGGTGTCGATGACGAAGGCGGCAGCGGCACCCATATCGGAGAGCATCTGTTCGGCGCGTGCCAGCATCTGCTCATCCTGCGTGTTGGTCTTGACGTAGCGGGGCGGTATGCCGTAGATCTCGCACAGTTCCGACCAGCAGCTCTGGGCGAACTTCTTGAACAGGATGTGCGGCACGGTCTTGTTGAGCAGTCCGAGGTGGCCGCTGTTGAACTCAAGGATCCATTTGCCATACTCGGCGGTTTCGCGGTAGGGGATGAAGCTGTTCAGGTACTGGTCGGGGTAGAACCTGCCACATACGGGGTCGAGGTTCTGACGCGGCACGATGTAGATTTCGGGGATGCCGTTGGGGTTCGACAGTTCCACGAGGGAGCAGCCGTACAGTTCGCTGTCGAGCATCGCCTTGATGATGTCGGGCACAGGGGCGATTCCCTTCAGCTGTTCCGTGAGGCGGTCATCCACCTTCCCGTCAGGGCTCACCAGCTCGAAAGGCGTGGCGACTGTGCGTTCGTGGCGGTTGTTGACCTGCGAGGTGAGCAGCGCATCGTCGGCCACGGTGTCGTAGATGTCCTGCAGGAGGTAGAATTTCGGACTTTCGGCGCGTTGGGCGTAACTCTGTGCGCGTTTCCAGTCGGCAATGTCGCGGCTGGTCTTCGTTACGGTCTTTCTGACCGGTTTGGGGAGGGAGTTTTGTTTTTTCATATTTCTCTATTTTCTGAGACGCGCTACAGCACGTCTCTACAAATTACTCGTGGTGAAATTTGGGTCGGCTGACCATACGGAATGGCCGGGCGGTGTCGTCGGGATCGGTGGTGGTGGATGCTTCTGGCGACGGGAGGCCATGAAGGATGATGCGGGAGGTGGCGTAGTCGCCCATCCCGGCAATCTTCTCAAGGGTGAGGATGGTGCTGTCGTAGCGTTCTTTCACGCGGTCGTAGCGCACGTCCACGTTGGCGAGCTCACAGATGTTGTAGGCGGCCACGCGCTGCACCATCCGCATCACGAAGGCATCGCGGTTGCTGCCGGTGGCGGCGAAGATGGCCTCGGTGTCGTAGAGCTTCCATGCGTTGTACTGCTGTTGGGTGAGGGAGGCGGTTTCTCGGCGCTCGTTGGCGGCCTCGAAATAGGAGCGCACTTCCGACTCGGCAGCGAGAATGGCCTGCTCGATGACAGCGGAGTCGCTCTGTGCAATCTGGTTCATCCGGTACTGGTAGAGCACGGATTTCATTTCTTCTTCGGTGATAAACATTTTTCTATAGTTAAAGGTGAAAAATTATAGAGACGCGCCATGGCACGTCTGTACATAAAAAGTTAGAATCTTCTGGAGGTCCTATGGATGATGGAGTAGCGTGAGTTGGAAGTCCGGGTGCGCTGAGCGAGCATCCAGATGGCGGATTCGAGAGCGTCGGGTGCGTCATCGTGGGCTCGGCTGCCACGCTCAAACAACAGCAGCTGTTCTTCCAGCACCTTCATTCCGGGTGTGTCCTTCTCCTTTTCGTTGAAGACCACCAACCCGCGCTCGAAGAGGGGCTGCATAGATTCGATACGGGCGAACTTGTCGCCTTTGGAGCGTTTGTCGCCGGTGATGGGGACGTGTTGCCCGACAGCGTTGCCCACCTTGGCGAACTCGTCAAGCATAAGGTCCTGCATAAAGTTGGCCTCCATATAGTACTTCACCGGGACTCTGCCGCCCACGTAGTCCATTATGTCGTAGTGCCAGGCGATCATCTCGCTGACGGAGGTCTGGTCGGCGAAGACCTTCAGCACATGGAAGTGGCCGTCGGGGGTTTTGCCCACAAGCGCCGTGGCCTTGTAGTCGGCGGTGGCGGAGTTCTTGAAGGAGGGGTCGGTGTAGCATATCAGTTGGCGGTAGTCCTTGAGCGGAAGCATCTTGCCATAGTGGATGTCTTTCTGCTTGAAGACGGCGCCCTCGGTCATCGGGTTGTTCATATACTCCTTCTGGAAGTTGCGCTCGCCGGTGAAAGAGCGCATCGCACTGATTTCATCAGGCGTGTAGTTCTCGGACCACGAGGGGCGACCCTTTTTGTCGAGGATGTTGACCACGGTATGGTACACGCCCGGACGGGCAGCGATGTTGGTGAGTATGGACTTCTTGGCGATGCGGTTGCCGACAAGGATGAACCTGCCGCGCCCGGCCTCCATCGTGCCGAAGAGGGCCGACAGCACCCATTCCGTAGCCTTGGAGACTCTTTTCTCGTTGAGCACCAATTCATCGTCATCTATATCGTCGATGACGATATAGTCCGGTCTGCGGCCTTTTTTCTTGATTCCTCGGGGCGACTGGCCACGGCCCACTGCGGTGAAGTAGCAGCCGTCAACGGTGGTGAACTCTCCCTCCGCCCAGTTGCCGGCTTTCATCTGCTGCCCGAAGTCGTGGATGTAGAGGTCGTTGAACTCCAGTTCCGACTGAAGGTCGGCCAGCAGGCGGTCGGCGGAGTCCTCGCTCTTGCCCACCAGCACCATCGTGTGGAACTGCCGCTCAGGCTGTATTTTGAGCCAGAGGGGGATGAACACGCCCATGTGGGTGGACTTGGCGTGGCCACGTGCCCACTCGAAAACGGCGCGTGTGTTGCGGTTGCGGAGTATGTAGGCGGCCGCATCCAGCTGGAACTTGCCACAGGGAGTGCGTGCGATGTGCGGGAAATAGGTGCCGACAAAGAAGGCGTAGTCGCGCTTCGCCCTCTCGACGCGCACCCGCTGCGCCTCCTTGGATTCGGAGACGGTGCGGGTGCGTCTCTGGAGCCTTTCGCTGTCAAGCTGCCATTGCTTGTATGCTTCGGTTTTTGTGATGTCCATCGGTGAAAATTTTCGGCAAAATAACAGCGAAAACGACATATATAAAAATATATGAATCAATATGATAAAGATATTTGTCGGGCTGTGAAAAGGGTTGTTATTTTGCACCGAAATTCAATATCGGACATATCAATGGCGACAAAAAAGGAACTTGAACAGAAGAAAGAACTGGCCCGTCTGTACTACATGCAGGGCGAGAGCCAGAAGGTGATAGCCGACAAGGTGGGCGTGAGTGCCGTGACCCTCGGCAGATGGGTGGAGACCGGCGGCTGGAAGGAGAAGAAGGCCGGCATGAACGTGACCCGCCCCGAAATCGTGAACAAGAACCTCGTGCTGATCAGCCGCCTGCTCGACAGGCTCAACAGCGAGGACATCGACCTGAAAGACATCGGCAAGATTGTGGATCAGGTGAGCAAGCTGGCCGCCGCCATCGAACGCATCGACAAAAAGGCCAACGTGATTGATGCCATCGAGGTCTTCACCGCCCTGAACCGGTGGATGGAGGCGCGGATGGAATGGGACGAACAGGTGACACCGGAACTGCTGGCACAGTTCAGCTACTACCAGGATCTGTATATCAGCGAACAGGTGAGAAAAAACTGAAAATCGAAAACTGAAAATTGAAGATTATGCCAAAGAAACATACCTTTATATTATGTGATGGGAACCGGGTGAACAGCTACGGGTTCCGTACCGACCTCGCAGGACTTGACCTTGAACGCTTCAAGAGCAACCCCGTGATGCTTTACGCACACGATTCGTCGGACGTGATCGGCAGATGGGAGAATATACGTGTGGAAGATAACCAGCTGAAGGCCGATGCCGTTTTCGACACCGATGACGAACAGGGCAAGCGCATTGCCGGCAAGGTGGAGCGCGGGTTCCTGAAAGGATGCAGCATGGGAATACATGTAAAAGAGCTGCACGAGGTGGACAATGTTCCTGTGGCCACCCGCAGTGAACTGATGGAGGCCAGCGTGTGCCCGATACCGAGCGACGCGGGCGCGGTGAGACTGTATGATGAAAACCGTAAAGAGCTGACCTTTGAAGAGGTGCGGCTTCAATTTAATAACCAATTAAAACCTATTGAAATGAACAAAAACGAAGAAACGAATGTGCAGACCCCTGCTGCGGATCCGAAGGATGCGGAAATCGCCAGCCTCAAAGCGCAGCTTGCCGAGTCGAAGAAACGCGAAGTGGATTCCTTCCTGACCGCCGCCGTGCAGTCGGGCAAAATCACCACCGAGGAAAAAGAGGGATTCGCCAAACTGGCGGCCAACGATTTTGAGACTGTACAAAGCCTCATCAACAGCCGTCCGGCCAAGGCCAGCACCACCCTGAGGGAATTGCATGCACAGGCCTCCACTGCAGTCCCGGCAGGCCGTGAAAACTGGAACTACCTCGAATGGATGAAGAAAGATCCGGAAGGACTGAAACGGATGAAGACTGAGAATCCGACTGAGTTCGAGCGTCTCCAGAACACTCTGAAGAAATAATCCATTATTAACCAACCTTAAAACCAAAGTATTATGTTGAAAGTAATTTTTGCACAGATCATTCTCGCACTTTTCTATCCCGAGAACTCGTGGCTGAACGAGCTGACCAGCATGGACCACATGGTGGAGTACAACAAGATCAACCTTTCGCAAGTGGGTGCAGATCCCGAAGTGGTGAAAGACAACGCCACATGGCCGCTCACCCCGACCACCCGCACCGACTCCGGTGTTGAGCTGCCGTTGGCGACCTTCGACACGAAGCCTACCCACGTGTCGAATGTGGAGGAACTGGAGACCAGCTACGACAAATGTCAGAGCGTGGTGGCACAGCACGCCTCCGCCCTGCGCACCCAGGCTATGCTGAGTGCAGCCTATAACATCGCACCCGCCAGCAACGCCGCTGCCACTCCCGTGCTGCCGACCACCGGCAACAACCGTGGCGACGGCAACAAAGCCCTCACCTACGCTGACATCCTTAACCTCAGAACCAAATTCAACAAGGCCAACTATCCGCAACAGGGACGTGTAATCGTACTCTGCCCGGAACATGAAGAGGACCTGCTGAATGAGGATGTGAACCGCTACAACCAGATTATGACCACAGGCCAGGTCGCCGGCTTCAAGGTGTATGTGACCAACCATGGCGTACAGTACAGCACCAGCGGTGTAAAACAGGCCTACGGCACCACCAATGCACAGCCCTGTTCGTTCGCCTTCTGCAAAGAGGAGGTGATGCGTGCAATGGGCACCATTGAGGGCGAGCCCGAAAAACGCTGGGCCGACTACCGTGGATGGCTGCTCGGATTCCAGATGCGCTTTGTGGCCATGCCTTTCCGCAACAAAGGTATCGCCGCCATCTATAGCAAGAACGCTTAACCAGTTAAAAGTTGAGAGTTAAAAGTTGAGAGTTGACGTATGTGTTTATTCAGAAGGAGCCGGAATGTTGAGAAACCCACCCGCCAGCAGCGGAGAAAGCTGCAGCGCGACCTCGCCAAGCTGGAACGCAAGGTGAGGTGCAAGGCGGAGCATACGCTGAAAGACGACAAGATCCCGCAGTGGATCCGCGACGTGAAACGCAAACAGCTGGAGCATTCCGGCTTCCTGACGAAGACGAAAAATTGAAACCATTTAAAGAAAGGAGAAACAATGTTTATCAATAAGAAAACCGGGACAAGCTACGGTTTTGTGGCCCCCGAAATTGAAGCCGACAACGGTAAGGATGTGAAAGTGCAGTTCCCGACCTTTGGAACTCAAATTGCGGAAGTCGAAAGCAATGAGGCATCTGTTACGGTGGAACGCACCACCACTCTCGTTGAAGTTGGCGAAGAAAAATTGACCGCTGCGACCACTTTAACCGCCACTCCTGGTGACAAACTGCCTGCAGGCGCACGCCTGATGGTGAAATGGATCAACGGCGAGACCAAGTACGACGTGAGCTTGAAGAAGGATGCCGACACCACTTGCGCCAAACTTACCGGTGTGGCCAACGCCACCGTGTGCTACGAACTGGTGTGGACCGGCAGCACGTGGCAACTGCTTAAATAACTGAAAGATGATGGCTATACCAAGAGGCATTCGTAACAACAACCCGCTGAACATCCGGCGCAATGGGGACCACTTCCAAGGGGAGGTGGTGCCCGGAAGCGACCGTGCGTTCAAGCAGTTCACCAGTATGGCCTACGGCTACCGCGCTGCGTTCGTGATTCTTGGCACCTACCTCGCCAACGGTCGCAACACGGTGGACAAAATCATCCGGGCGTGGGCGCCCCCCACAGAGAACAACACAGAGGGCTATATCAGCTCAGTGGAGAAACGCAGTGGCGTGGGCAGACATAAGGCGCTTACCGCCGACTCGGGCGGCGACTATCGCAAGATAGTGGCCGCCATGAGCCACTGCGAAAACGGCATCCCCGCCGTAATGAGCGACGTGGAGGCGGGATTCCGTCTGCAAACGAAAATCAGAAACTAAACCATGGAAAAACTCGCATTAGTATCGGGAATTTTGAACCTCCTGCTGACGAGCGGCATCATTGTGACATTGGCCACCCTTCGCAGCCAGCGTGCCAAGGCACAGGAGGAGGCCAAGAGTCTCGCCCTCGACAACGACAAGAAGGTGAGCGATATGGTGAACGAGTATTTCGTGGAACCCTTGAAGAAAGAAATCACCTCGCTGCGCCGCCAGGTGTCGCGCCTGACACGGGCCATTGAGAAGATACAGTCGTGTCCCCACTCGGCCGACTGTCCAGTGAAGAACGAACTGGATGAAACGGTGGAGAGTTAAAAGTCAAGAATGATGAAGACCTGGATAAAGATACTGATTGTGGCTGTGCTGGCATCCGCTGTGTGCGTGATGAGCGTGCTGTATGCCGAAAGCCACAAGCATGTGAAGACCCTAAAGACACAGGTGACGGAACAGAGTGCCATCATCGACAGCCTTCTGAAGCGGCGTATGACGCTGATGGATGTTGACCTGTATGTGACCGACAAGAGCGTGAACAAAATCTACGGCCGCTACAACAAGGGCACCATCACGATGCCGCAGGAACGCAAGTACATCCTTGAGGTGGACAGCGTGAATATGAGAATTGGAAATTGAGATTTGAAATCTGGAAAATAACCCAAACAATATGAAAAGCAAGGACAAAGAAAGTAAGCCAAAGAAATCTCCCGTCATTATTGGTGATGGGAAGTGGACAACCCAGGACGGTATGAGCTTCAATACGGCCACCAAGGCGTGGGAGCACACAAAGGAAATCTCTCATGTTGCCTCCTTGGGCTATGAGGCAGACCCCGAATCTGAACCTGAGTCTGAACCCGAATCTGAACCTGAAACGAGTCCTGAACCGGAAGATCCTGACACGGAACCCGATTCAGACCCCGAATAAACCCATAACCAAAACGAACATACCATGGCAAAAATGAACGACATCCGATTCACAAAAACCAATGGCGGCATGGGAAGAAAAGCCGCCAACGAGGATCCCATCAGCGGCCTGCTGATGTATCTGCCTGAATTAAGTGTGGATGACCTTACCAGCAATGACAATGGCCACACACCATTCAACAAGATTGTAGCTCCCGATGGGACCGAACCCCACGACCTTTATGTGGTCAAGCTGCGCTATCCTGAGGAACTGGAAAATCTCGGAGCCGGCTTCGCGGAGCAGGAACTTTCAACAGATTATGATTCCAACACAGCATTGCAGTATATGGCAAAAGCAGCCAGCAATGCGTTGGTATATCATGTGCAGGAGTTCTTCCGCATGAACCCTGAAGGCACATTGTACCTCGGCATCAAGTGCGAGGGCGATACCATCGCGGATAAAGACATCGCCGCCATCCAGAACTATGCCGGAGGCGCCCTGCGGCAGTGCGGCGTGTTCACGCCCAAAGTGACAGACTCAATTACGAAGTATCAGGAACAGTGTGCCGCCCTGGAGGAACAGCACGAGCCACTCAGCCTCATCGTTACCACAAGCGGGTGCAAAGTGGAAGTGACAGATCCGCAAAATGATGAGACGGAGATTTCTGTACCTGTGGAAGCTGAATTTGATCTCACCACAAGCCATGTATTGGCTGGCCGCAGCAACGTGTCGTTTCTCGTTGGTTGCGAACTCGATGGAGTTCGGGTACAGCAGTTGGGCCAATACGCCTATTACGGCTGTATCGGCACATGCCTTGGCGCTGTGAGCAAGGCTGCGGTGCATGAGTGCATCGCGTGGGTGCAGAATTTCCCGCTGGGGCTGAAGGTGCCGGGACTTTTCACCGACCAGATCATCAACGAGGTGAGAATGGAAGACCAAGAACTCATCAATGATAACCGCTACATCTTCGTACGCACCCATGTGGGCAACGCTGACAACTTTTTCAACGACAGCCATACGCTGGATGAACCCACCAGCGACTACGCCTACATTGAGAACGTGCGCACCATCGATAAGGCGTGCCGCGGTGTACGTGCCAACCTGCTGCCGTACCTGAACAGTCCGCTGAAAGTGGATGCCGAGACTGGCAAGCTGGATGCTCCGATGGTTGCCTTCTTGGAAACCACCGCCGGCAAAGCACTGGAGGATATGGAGAAAGCGGGCGAACTGAGCGGCTACCGTGCCGAGATCGACCCCGAACAGAATGTGCTGGCCACTTCTGAGGTGGAGGTCCTCATCAAGAACGTGCCGATGGGCGTAATGCGCAGTGTACACGTGAAAATCGGATTCACCACTTCGCTTTAATTGAAATTTGAAAACTGAAAATTGAAAGTTATGAACGGAATACCATTAATCAACGGAATAGAATACAGTTGGGGAGACATTCAGTGCCTCATCAACGGAACCCCGATCACCGGCATCACCGGCATCGAATACAACGACGATCAGGAAGTGACTGAAAACTATGGGGCTGGGCGTTACCCGATTAGCCGCAGCAAGGGAAGAATTACTTGCGGTGGAAAGATTACGCTCTATACTTCAGAGGTTAACGCACTGACGGAACTGACCGCCAATGGGCGGCTGCAGGACCTGGAACCCTTCGAAATCACTGTCTCCTACGTGCCCGATAGTGGTGGTAAGGTGGTGACGGACAAACTGCACAACTGCCAGTTCAAGAAAAACTCCCGCTCGTGGAGCGAGGGCGACGCCAGCAAGACGGTTGACCTCGACCTCGTAGTGAGTCATATTGAATGGGGTAAATAACCAAACATTAAATCTTTACAGCTATGACCAAAGAAATTGAAATTGTCGTTAAAGACGGGGATAATGAATATTCCTGCAAAGTGAGACGCCCGGACATTGCCACGTTAAGCCGAGTGAACAAGCTGAGCAAAACTGACGAAGTGCTGGCTGCTCAAGAGCTTCTGAAAGGGAGCTGGATCAGTGGCGACGTGGAGATTCAGAACGACGCTTACATGATGATGGCGGCAGTGGGAGAGCTGGGCAAGCTGAGCAATGGGGTAAAGGCTGAACTAAAAAACTGATTGAGGCATTCACCATCGGTTCCGACGGCGACCAGCAGTCGGAACTGATGATGATGAATGCCCTCATCCGCGCCAACCTCGGACTTGATCCAGCAACGCTCACTACAGAAGAGTATGCTATGGCCTACAGCCAAGCGATATGGCTGGAAGAGTTCCGGCTACGCAACCAAGCAGAACTGCTGGCCGCCATGTTCGGAGGAAAGAAAGTGAAATGATAGTGATTGTTACCACCAAATCCAAGGCCTGGACTTGAAATGCTCGTTATGAAACTTTTCGGCTTTTTTATTAAATGGTGACATAAACAGCGTCACCAGCCATATCAGATATCCAACAGAAAAAAACAAAATCCCCAATACGCCAACTATAACTAATAGCACTCCTAAGATGACAAACACAATCATGGTGATGTTTTTTTAACGCTGCAAATATATAAAAATAAATAACACAATGAGCACCAATACTGTAAATTTTACCATAAATTTGGACGGGAATGCCTACACTGGCATACTTAAGGTAAATGGTGCTTTGGATGAAGTGTTGGTGAACGCCAAACAAGTCCAACACTCTTTTAAGGATTGGATAAAGGACTCTATGGGACTCGATGCTGTGACTAATCTCGTCAGCAAAGTGTCTCAAGCCTTTCAGACGCTGGTCGGATCATCACTGGATTTCGAGCAACAACAAGCCAATCTGAAGACACTACTCAATGGTGATGCAGAAGCCACTGCGAACCTCGTCAGTCAGATCCGGGAATATGGCAAGGCCACCGTGTATGACAAGAGCGGTCTTGTGGAAGCACAGAAGACCATGATGAGTTTCGGCTTGGATGCAGAGTTTGCCTTCGGCAAGTTGAAGAATATCGGTGACATTGCCTTGGGCGACAGCCAGAAGATGCAGTCGTTGGCACTGGCTTTCAGCCAAGCTACCAGCAGTGGAAAACTGATGGGGCAGGATCTGATGCAGATGATCAATGCCGGCTTTAATCCTCTGGAGGTGATTAGCCAAAAGACAGGTGTGAGCATGGCCGAACTCAAGGAGGCGATGAGTAAAGGAGCCATCTCATCAGACCTGCTGGCACAATCATTGGAATGGGCCACTGAGGAAGGTGGCCGCTTCTACCAAGGTGCGGAAACCGCCGCGCAGACCACAGCAGGCCGCATCGCAAAGATGAGGGAGACTGTTGATGAAATCAAAGTGTCTATCTTTGAGGCCACCAATGGTGCCACCGCATACGTTGCCGAAGTCGGCAATCTGCTCACCCCACTGGCCTCACTGATACCGCTTTTTGCCGGCGTTGGGAAATCAATACAATGGTGCCACTTGAAATGGAGTGGATTCCTGGCAAGCATGAAAACGGGTATTGCCAATCTGAAAGTCAAGCTGGCCACCATGAAGATTTCCATCGCTGCCACAGGCGGAATGTTCAAGTTCATGGAGAAACTTGGAGTGACCGCCTGTAGGAATATCGGTATCGCCATTATGAACATCCCCATCATCGGATGGATCGCGGCCATCATCACTGTTGTCATCACGGTTATCACGGCTATTATTGCCGGAATCAAGAAACTGTGGGACAATTGTGAAGGATTCAGAAGGGTTGTGATGGGTGTGTGGGAAACGATAAAAGCTGTTATCACCAACATCTGGACTGTTATCAAGGCTATAGCCACCGTTATTTGGGAGATGGTGCTGAAGCCAATTTTTGACGCCATTCGCAATGCCATCAACAAAGCATGGGAGGCGGTAAAGACGTGCATTGATTGGATTGTTTCTGCTGCCCAGAAGTTATGGGGAACGATGGTTGGGATTGTGACCTCCATCGGGGACTTTTTTGTCGACCTCTGGAACCGTGTGGTAGAAGGGGTGCGTGGTATTATTAATTGGATAACCACGAAATTGGGCAATATCGGTTCCTGGCTGAAAGAGCATATTGTGGACCCGGTAAGTAAGATTTTCACCAAACTCTGGGATATTATCAAAGGAATCTTTGACAAGATCAAAAACAAATTGGGGGCTATACTCAAACCAGTCATTGCCTTATGGAATAAGGTGTTCAAAAAAGACCAGATAAAAGACTTGGGAGAAGCCTATAAGGAGGGAGCAGAAAAGGGTTCTGAATCTTACCGCAAATCTAAGGAGAAAGAGAAGGAAGAAGAAAAGGAAGAGAGCAGCACCCCCACCAAAAGTGTACTGGGTGACGGCTTCAAATTGGATTTTTCTCCGGGGAATGGAGGAAAAGACCCGAAACTCAAATCAGGTAACATGGGCAGCGCAGCCGGTAGTGTGGCGGGGAAGGCTCAACAGATACACATCACACTCGGAAACATGGTAGGCACGATGAACTTCAACGGCAGCCTGCGCGATAACAGCTCCGAAGTAGAACGGCAGCTTACGGAGATGATGGCCCGCATCCTGGGCATGGCCGAAACTGCAATATAGAAAACTATGGCTACAGAACCTATTATACTGAACTTCCAACTTGCGGCTGCATCCCATGCCAAATATGTCATGTCTGGTTTGCACCCCACCACGCTTTCACCCAATCAGAACGGAAGGATAGGAGATGCTCCATTGCAGAGTCTCAATGCAGGAACTCCTTACCCATTGGTGTCTGACACAGACCTGTACGGAAGAGACTTCATCGTACCACTGACCATAAAGTGGAAAAAAGTTGAGATGCACTTCCCAGAAGCGGTGGTGAATGTGAGCCGTGGCCGAACTATTGTAGCCACTCCCGTGCTGAACGGCAAAGGCACCGTTAAAGAAATGATTACCGATGGAGACCTCAAAGTGTCAATCTCTCTTGCAGTGGTGAGCACCTCAATGGATGGAGACTACGATGGTACTGCCACACGGATATACGATACCTACCCATACAAAGGTGTTGAACGGCTCCGCAAACTGCTGGACACTCCTGATAGACTTGACATTGTGAGCGACTTTTTGAAACTGTTTGACCTCGATGGCGGTGATTTCGGTATTGTAGTGGAGAGTTACTCTGTGAAGCAGGACACCCATCTCAACCGACAGATATTTGAGATACAAGCTGTGAGCGACTATGACTACAATCTTTTAATAGATTAGTGATGTATATACTGAATTGGGACATACGGATAGGGAAATACAAGGTGCAGACCTTGAAGGAGGTGCAGATTAAGACCTCGGTGTTGAACCTGAGTGACACCGCCACCATTGAGATGCCCGGACAGTACCTCAACACATGGCGCACGATTGAGGATAAAGTACATGTAGGAGACCCTGTGACCATCCAGCTCGGTTATAACAACGATCTTGAAACAGAGTTCACAGGGTATTTAAAACGCATTGCAAGAGACGACAACTCACTGGTGCTGGAGTGCGAGGATGCACTCTACTTGATGGACAAGACAGTGGCAGATATGGAGTATAAACAGATAACGATAGAGGCATTGCTGAATAAGATAACGTCGCAGGTGGATCCAGACATAACTGTGGTGTGTGAATACGACTTCACCTACGAGAAGATAGTGGTTTTCAAAAGCACCGCTCTTGATGTGCTGAAGAAGATACACAGCGACACCAAGGCCAACATCTGGTTTGAGGGCAAGACGCTGCATGTACATCCGGTGTACCAGGAGAAAAAAGAAGGCGACAAATCTGTGATTTACGACACTGAAGTGAATGTGCAGAGCAATGAATTGAAGTGGAAGGATCAATCGGACAGAAAAATACAGATAGAGGTTGCTTATACTAACGCAAAAGGAGAAATATCAAAACAACAATATGGGGTAAGCGGCGGTGAGAAAGTGACACGGTACGTGGATGCCAGCAGCGAAGATGATTTGAAGAAAGCCGCCGAAAACGAATACAATTTATGGAACTACAGTGGGTATGAGGGGAACTTGACGGGATGGCTGGTTCCGATAGTGAAGGCAGGAGGGAGTGTCCGCCTGCGTGACAAGGAGAGGCCCGAAGGAACCTACTACGTTACGGGCGTAGAGATTGAGTTCGGCCAGAGCGGAGCGAAACGAAAGGTGACACTGGGGAGAAAACTGGGTTAACGGAGAATCCAGCGCCAACCGGCTTTAGCTGGATCGCTGGTATAGCAAATGGTGCAGTCCTCCTGGACGAACTCCCCATCTTTGACAAAATATACAGTGAAATTGGCCTTGCTACGGTCGTTTACAAATTTCCACTCTCCGCAATCTTTTGGAGTGCCAGAAGTTTTGTAAACGATGAAATCAGCACGACGGGAATCGGTGATGACCCTGACGTTAAGATCCACAGGCTCCTTGGGATTCGTCTCAATGTAAACATTGCCGTAAGCCCTGAATATGTGAGTTGCACCACCGTTGTAATACCTTGTTACTTGGCAATCGTCAATCTCCACCCTTTGGGCGTAAGACACGCACATAGTCAAACAAAACAGGAACAAAATCAGAAACTTCTTCATAGCAAGAATTTTCGGCAAAATTAGAAAAAATATGGATACGTTGAGTGAAATCAAGGAAAGTATCAAAAAAATAGCATCAACAGGCGGCATGTTCAGAGCCTTCACCGCCAAGGTGAAGAGCGTGAATGGCGAGACATGCACTGTGGAACTGGAAGGGATTACCCTTACCGATGTTCGCCTACGCGCCGTGGTGAATGGTGAGAACAGCAAGATACTGGTGACCCCTAAAACTGACAGTTACGTGCTGGTGGTTGACCTTGCGGGCGACTTGTCGCAGCTGGCAGTGGTCGGCTACAGCGAGGTGGAGAAGATTGAAGTGGATACCGACAAAATCATCTTCAACGGTGGAAACAATAACGGACTGGTGAAGATTGAGGAACTGAAAAGGAATCTTAATTCGTTAAAGAACTATGTGGAGGCTATGGCAAGTGCTGTTTCAACTGCCTTCTCTGCTGTAGGGGTAGGAACCGCCGCCAGTGGACCAAACGGCCAAACTGTATTTATAACGGATATGGAACTGCGGAGCATCAATTTTGAAGATATGGAAGACACTAAAATAACCCATTAACGATGAAAGGCATTTTGATAGACGATGACGGAAATCTGGTGATTACAGGCGGGCGCGTGACCGTGGGCGACAACCGCGCACAGGTGGCGCAGCATCTGCTATGGTCGTTCACCGGCGAGTACAAGCACGCACCGAAGTTGGGCGGCAACGCCCGGAACATGATCGCCGGCACCCCCGACCCGTTTTGGGCGGGCAGCGTGAAGAGCCAGCTGAGGCAGTGCCTGCTGGAGGCAGAGCGTATCGAGGTCACCGACGAGGGAATCGTGGTGGAACTGAAAAATGAAATTTGAAAACTGAAAACTAAAGAGATATGGCAAGTACAATCAAGGAGATAGCTAATGGCATGAAGGTGGAGTTCATAAAAGACGCGACTCTGTGTAATGCTTTCGGTCTGACTTACGACCATAACCGCGATGATGAGGAATGTGTTTCCTACTACAACCAGAATTTCAGCGCGGTGAGCGTAGAGACGTGCCTCATTTACATTGTGGCCGCCTGTGCCGCCGCATTAGAGAATATGTTCGACTGGTTCAAGCAGGATGTGAATGAGATTGTGGCCAACGAACGGTATGGCCATAAGGGATGGTACGAGGCCAAAGCGCGGGAGTTCCACTACACCGACCAGACTACGCAGGAGGAGGTCTATCCTATCACCCATGCCAGCTGTGAGGAACTGAACTTCGGCATCAAGCTGAAGGTGGCGAAAGGGGAACCGGGATCACTGAGCGCTTTGGACTTGACAGAACAGACTCCCTTCGAGACATGGATGGAGCGGCAGAAACCAGCGGGCATCCCCATCCACTATGTGCATCAGGATGCCGACAAAATCTGGATGCGACTGACTGTCTATTATGACCCGGTGGAGTATGTTGGAAGGGATGTGGAAGAAATTGTGACAACTGCTATCACCAATCATTTGCAGGGCATTGACTTCAATGGCGTGTTCACTACCACAGCATTGGTGGACAGTCTTCAAAAAGTAGAAGGCATTAGCCTGATTGAAATACATGAGGTGTATGCACAGCCAGTGGGTGAGGCTTATCAACCTATAGAACAAGGCACCCGCGATGTGCCTGACTCAGGATGGTACGAACTGGATGAAGAAAACACAGTAATAACCGCATTGCCGCTTTTATAGTATGGAATATGACATTGACTTTGGGAAATTTGTAGGCGGACTTCTGCCGCAGGCGCTGAGAGGCAGCGTCACACGGGCATTCTTCAACGTGCTGGCACATCCGTTTCAGGAGATTCACAATGTTTTTTCGTTGTATCGGGAAGAGAAGTTGTGGTATCTCTCCCACAACTGGACTGCCGACAGTATGCAGGCCATGCTGAACGAGTTTTTTGCCGATGATATAGAAATCTGTTTACTGGATCCGGATACGCAACCCATCAAAGTGGTGGACGGCGTGGAGGGTAATGAGGTGCTGATTTATCCCGCAGACAGTCAGCTGCCCGTACTTACGCCAGTCCGTCTTACACTTGGCAGCACGTGGGGAGCGCGTCCTTTCACAGTGAGGATACCGCAAGAGATGGAGGGATATATTGACGTAGATGCTGTGAAACGGCTGGTGAACATTTTCAAACTTTACGGAATAGGTTACAGAATAGAGTATTATACATAAAAGACAGAAAAATGGACAGACTATTGAACATTGGCCGCGATGACGGCTATCCGCTGTGTGCGGAAACATTGGAACTCCTGCACAAAAACGTGCAACTTTTAGAGACAGTGCTGAACGGTCTCAATCTCCCCAGACACACCATCGTGCGCTTTCCGTACGGGGACTTCGCGTACGTACAGACCGTGAATCCAACCGATGGTAGAGGGGAAGTTTTGGAAATTGGCATTGGAGCCAATTTAGCCAATGGTGACATTGGCCAATACTCCATAAACACAACCAACATTGACATTGTTGATTCAAATAATAACCCCTATGATGACGTATATCAGATTCGCAGGGTCAATTTTCATGATATAACATCGAATATCCCAACTTACAACACGGTGAATGCAGTGTACAACTTCGAAGATCTTTTGGAGAAAGCAAGGTGGGAAACAATGCCGTTTTACCATTTCTTCAATGAGGGAAGTGTGCAAATGGATAGCAGTGTGTCGCAAGCCATTTGCGAGATGAAACACAACAGCTTGCTTTTGAAAGTGCGCATACATGTGAGTGTGAGCAATCTGTCGATCAATGCTGTAAACAATGAATTTAGGGTGTTCTTTTATGGAGATTTAGCTGGAGTTAATGATTGTTTCCCGATTTTGGCCACTTTCATCAGCAGCAACAATCAGATCAATGATATTGTGCCAGCATTTGTTTGTAGAGCGCCTAACAATCGGTGGCAAGTTAAGATCCCAACAGGGAAACTCTATAGCGGGAATGCGTTATCTTTCACTGGCACAATTACTGTGAACGGGGTTTTCTCAGTCGATGTGGCAAGCCAGTCGATGCAGAATTTAGATAATGCAACATCAATCTCAATACCATAGTAGTATGAAAGGCAAAGACAGACAGACGGTGGCCGATGTCGCATTGGTGGTGTCGGGGAGCGAAGAGGCGATGTTTGACCTGGCAAGGTTGAACGGAGTAAGCCTTGATACGGAGGTGTCGGGGTTGGAGATGTTGGAAGTCCCCGTGTTAGACCAACAAGTAGCAAACCATTACAAGCTCAACGGCATTGTGCCAGCCAATGTGCTGGAGGAGGCCATTAGTGAAGAGCAAGAAAATCAAGAGTAATCAACATTCAAATAAACCATGGACATCAAAGATTTTATTGTCAAGAAGAAGCTCCAAAATAAAGACAGTCTTGTGGGCTTTGATGAAAAAGGGAACCTTATCAGAATCAATATTTCTGACCTGAAAAACACATTAGGAGTTAAAACCGTTGCAGCAGAGAAGATGGTGGTGCAATATTCGCTGGATGCGAACACATGGCATACCCCATTTGCTGAAGGGGACCGTTATATGCGTGTGAAGTGCGGTAGTGGTGCGTGGAGCGATGCCATCAACATCCGCGTATCGGCATACGAGACGTGGCGCGAGAAAAATGGTGGAACTGGAACAGAAGAGGACTTCTTAAAATCGCTGGAAGGGAAGCCTGGTGCCCCCGTGGACGTCTCTACGCTGAAAATAAGCGAGATGGGCGACTACAAAGAGTTGTTATCCACTATTGGTGATGCCATTACTGAACAAATCAGCACCTACGAGAGCCGTATTGCTGCCTTGGAAAAGAAACTATCGGAGTTGGAGGGCAAATAGCCCTTAAATCCCGCTTTCAAGGTTGTTGAAAAGTAGTTGCAAAGTGTACAATTTGATTTGAAAAATTAGTACATTTTGATTTGGGGATTATAAATAATCGAAATGTGTCCCTGTAGAGGTCATGATTCACAAAACACATCTAAACTATTGCAAACAAGAAAATATTATGTAACTTTGCCGCGTCAACTTCCCGGATTTTGTCTGACGGACTTCGCAAGGTCTGTGGAGTTGGCGAGAAAAGAGTAAGAATAGAAGTCCCTGATTTCTGACATGAGAAGATTCGTTGCATTTTTTATTCTTTGTTTGTCTTTCTTGTCACTCCGTGGACAGGAGATTCTTGGATATATTAAATCTCCTTCTTCCGATTCCATTAACTTTCGGTGGCAGAAACTTCCCAGAAATGACACAACGTTTTTGGTCATTAAGCAAGAAAGAAAGTATTCAACAAAATATGTCATTTCATACAATGACATCAAGGTGAAATTCAAGATAGACAATGGTATTTTGTTACAATTAGACTCTGTATGTGTGCATTTAGAAAAGATTAAAAGTTCGCATGTGACATTCTTTTGGATGCATGTTTTTGATGACCCTAATTGGAGTGGCCTTGGGCATAGCGTACCCCCAGCTCGATATATGAGCAAATCCATCATTATTCATGTTTATCCGAAGCCTGAATATGCTATGAATGCTCCTATAGAGGCTCACAACAACGCTTTAAGAATAAAACAAGAACAAAAACGTGTATACGTGTATAATGAGAAAAAGGGAAAATACATCAACGAATCAACAACCAAACAACCACAACCATGAAACTAAGAAGAACTTTCCAATCGCTACTACTCTTCGCGCTGTTAACAGTGGTGGGCAGATTCGGTGCGATAGCGCAGACCAACAATCACATCGTCAGTATGGTGGAGGAAGCCGTGATAGAGTATTATGATACCCTTTTGACACACCACAATTACCGACTCCAGAAATTTACGAGAGGAGATCTGTATGACACGAACATTTATTTGTATCTGAATTGCATCGATGAAAAGCTCTTTGTGGAGAATTTGCAAAATCCCAATCAAATTCCTTCCCATATTTTCTTCCATAAAAAAGGGGGATACCAGTTTGTTAGAAGAGCTTCCCTATCATCTACCGGGGAATGGACGTACTGCCGTTGTCCCAACACTCGCAAATCACGAGCAATAGAAGTGATGATGATTTCATCCGTGGATTTCGTTGAGGATACATTGTGCATTCATTTGACCCATTGTTATTATAGTAAAGAAAAAGAATGGAGGAATGGGCGATGTATTCCCGTTGGTAATTGGGAAATATCGGGAGGTGCCACTTGGAAATATATTTTTTCTGAAGAAAGAAGAGAGTGGGTTTGCATCCAAAAAAGGTTCAGAGAAATTTAGAAAATTAGTTGTAACTTTGTCGCGTGAAAGCCAAACTTATCTACATCGGAAAAGAAGACTCAGCGGAGCTGACTGCCGCAGTTGCCGCATACGTCGGCAAAATCAAGTTTTACCTTCCTTTTGAAATGGAGGCCATCCCTTATCTGAAAAATAAGGTGAGCCAAGAGGAACAGAAAAAGCTTGAAGGTCAGTTGTTTCTTAAGAAAATCGACCCTGCCGATTATGTTGTCCTGTTGGATGAACATGGCGTAGAAATGACCTCCGTGCAGTTCTCGCAATTCATGCAACAGCAGATGCTGCGGGGTACCAAACGGCTGGTGTTTCTCATCGGCGGTGCTTACGGATTCTCCGAAGAGGTTTACAAACGCGGCAACTCCAAGCTCTCCCTCTCCCGCATGACCTTCCCGCATGTGCTTACCCGCCTCATCTTCGCTGAGCAGCTCTATCGCGCCATGACCATCCTCAAAGGGGAACCGTATCATCACGAGTGAACGGAATTCTTCCAATCTTCAAATCTTTCAAATTTTGGAATGATGAATTAAAAATTATTCCGTAATTTTGCACACTTAATTCTAAAATATTTTAATATGGAAAATCAAGACAAAGCCGCTATCGAAAAGAAAGTTATCGCTGTTATCAACCAACTCCGTCCCTATCTGCAGGGCGATGGTGGCGACTTAGAGTTTATCGAACTGACCGACGATATGGTGGTGAAAGTGAAATTGCAGGGTGCCTGTGGCTCTTGCCCTCATGCCAAACTGACCCTCAAACAGGGCGTGGAAGCTACGATGAAAAAATATGTTCCGGAAGTTAAATCTGTGGAAGACATTGTTTTAGGTTTCTAAATTCTGACTTATGAGTTTGAAATGTGGCATCATCGGCCTTACCAATACAGGTAAGACCACTATGTTCAATTGCATCTCCAATACTAAGGCCGCCATCACCGATTTCGCATACAGTACCAACAAGTCGAATATCGGTGTGTGCAACGTGCCCGACGAGCGTTTGGCCAAAATCAACACGTTCATCGCTGCCGACAAGCTGATTTATGCCACTGTGGATGTGGTGGATGTGCCGGGCTTGGCTAAAGGCGCCAGTCAGGGCGAAGGCATCGGCAACAGCTTCCTCGCCGACGTGCGGCAGTGCGACGCGCTCATCCATGTGCTGCGCTGCTTCGACAACGAGAACCTCCCCCACGTGGAAGGCTCCGTTGACCCTGTGCGCGATATCGAAATCGTGGAGTTTGAGCTGCAAGTCAAGGATTTGGAGCAAATCGACCGCAAAATCCAGAAGGTGGAAAAGGCCGCCAAGGTGGGCGATAAGACTGCCAAACACGACCTTGACGTGCTGATGAAATACAAGCATCATCTGGAGAATTTCCAGAATGTGCGCACCCTCGAAACCACTGAGGATGAGAAGGCTGTGGTGGCCGACATGATGCTTCTGACCGACAAGCCGGTGCTGTTTGTCTGCAACGTCAACGACAATGCCCTTGAAAACAACCACTATGTGGAAGCTGTCCGCGAGGCACTGAAAGACCAGGACTGCGAAATCCTCGTCATCGCGGGTAAGCTGGAGTCGGAAATCGCCGAACTGGACGATGAAGCCGACCGTATGGCCTTCCTCGAAGATGTGGGTTTGACGGAACCCGGTGTGAATAAGGTGATTAGGGCTGCTTACAGACTGCTTAACCTCATCTCGTTCTTCACGGTGGGCGGCAAGGAAAACCGCGCCTGGACCATCCGCAAGGGCATGACCGCCCCGCAGGCCGCTGGCGTTATCCACAGCGACCTCGAACGCGGTTTCATTCGCGCGGAAGTCATCAAATACAACGACCTCGTGGAGTTGGGTTCTGAACTCAAGTGCAAGGAGGCCGGCAAACTGTCGGTTGAAGGCAAAAACTATGTGGTGGAAGACGGCGACATTCTGCACATCCGTTTCAACGTATAACCCTGTTTCAGTATGTCCATCGGTCTCGCTCAAGTACAGCAACAGAAACTCGCGCAACGCACCACCCAGCGTCAGATGTTGCTGATGCATCTGGTTTCCATCTCTAAAGAAGAGTTAGAAGAGGAGATTGCGAAGGCAGTAGAGACCAACCCCGCGCTCGAAATCGCCCCCAATGAAGAACCCGAAGAGGGTTTTCAGGGCGAAGGCGAAACGGAAGAGTGGGATAGTGAGCCGCAGGAGGTGTCGTACGAGGAGGCGATGAACCTTGGCGCCAGCGCGCACGACGACGATGCCTACGATACCAATCCCGACGATTGGGAACCCGGCGGGTACGACACACCCCGCTACGACAACGGTGAGCTCCAGTATGAGAAACCGGTGGTGGCCACTACCTCCTTTCGCGAAGATTTGATTTCGCAATTGGGTGAGTTGGCGCTCTCCGACACCGACTGGCGCATCGCCATCTTCATCATCGGCTCCCTCTCCGATCAAGGATTTTTTGAGGATGGTGAGGATTCGAAAAACAGCGCCCGCTCTATCGTGAATCAGCTTCTGATTCAGGAGAATATACGTGTCACCAAGGAGGATGTGATTCGCGTGCTCACGGAATATATTCAGACGCTTGAGCCCACCGGCATCGGGGCGCGCTCGGTGCAGGAGTGCCTGCTCCTGCAAATCAATGCGGCTCTCCAACAGAAAAAAACTCCCCAGCTGCTGCTGGCCCGCACCATCCTTACCAACCATTTCGACCATTTCACCAAACGTCGTTTCGACCTGATTGCCAAGCGCGAGAAGATTACTGCAGAGCAGGTACAAGAGGCCGTGGCCATCATCACCCGCCTGAATGTATATCCTGGCGGTGGCAGCGAGACGACCAACTATGTGGTGCCGGACTTTATTGTCATGGTGGAGGGCGAGAAAGTTACGTTCACCCTTGCTCGTCAGTACAAGGCCCGTCTGCGCGTGAGCAACGATTATGAGAAACTGATGCAGCAGTCGCGCAACCGCAAGGACCCGGAAGCCGCCAAGTTCTACCGCGAAACCATCGACAAGGCCCGACTGTTCATCGATGCCCTCACCGACCGTGAACGCACCATGACTTTGGTGATGAACGAGATCATCACCCAGCAGAAAGACTATTTTCTCACAGGCGACCCGAAGCAGCTGAAACCCATGGTGCTCAAGAATATAGCCGAGAAGGTGAAGATGGATGTGGCCACCATTTCGCGCGTCACGGCCCAGCGGTATGCCCAGACCCCATTTGGTACCATCTCGCTGAAAAGTCTTTTCTCGGAGGCCGTCAACGAGGAGGATGCCTCTGCCAACGCCATCAAGCAGGCGCTGAAGGAGATTGTGGAGGGCGAGGACAAACGGGCACCCTATACCGACGAGAAACTGGTACAGCTGTTGCAGGAAAAAGGCTACAGCATCTCCCGTCGCACTGTTACCAAGTACCGTGAGAAGTTGGGCATTCTCTCCACCTCCAAAAGAAAAGAGCGATGAACACCGATGCCGCCTCCGCCCCGCAATGGTTGCAAAGAACTGAACTGTTGTTAGATAGCGAAACGGTTGCCCGTTTCAGCCGGGCGCATGTGCTGGTGGTTGTCCACCCTGAACACTAAATAATCCTCCCGTCCTTCATTTCAATCGTTTGGTCGGCCAGTTTCGCTAGGTCGGTGTTGTGGGTAACGACCACGAAAGTCTGTCCGAACTCGTCGCGCAGGTCGAGGAACAGTTGATGGAGTTGGCGAGCATTAGCGGTGTCGAGGTTGCCTGACGGCTCGTCGGCGAGCACCAGTTTGGGGTTGTTGGCGAGGGCGCGGGCCACGGCCACACGCTGCTGTTCTCCACCTGACAGTTGTGACGGTTTGTGGGTGAGGCGTTCGCCCAGTTTCAAGAAATCGAGCAGCTCTTTGGCACGCTGAAAGGCTTCTGCGTGCGAGCGGCCAGCGATGAGGGCGGGCAGCGCCACATTCTCCACGGCCGTAAACTCGGGCAGCAGGTGATGAAACTGGAAGATGAAACCGATGTTTTGGTTGCGGTACTGTGCCAACTTCTTGTCCGACAGAGAATAGAGGTCGGTATTGTCGATCAGTACGGTGCCTTTGGTGGGTTGGTCGAGGGTGCCGATAATATGGAGCAGGGTGGATTTCCCCGCGCCCGATGCTCCCACGATGGAGATGACCGAGCGGTCGGCAATTTCGAGGTTGATGCCTTTCAGCACTTGCAGCGTGCCGTAGT
>JAEEGG010002251.1_pt1 | contig 50298 bp, 30 predicted proteins | sample 9134161 | NCBI WGS metagenome assembly JAEEGG01 (sample SAMN16246543, study PRJNA631951) | gut metagenome | biome: gut microbiome; feature: rumen; material: CR-attached | host: Bos | place: Iran: Karaj | collected 2018-10
CATGTCTCCGGTTCCTGAGAATCCTTTGAATACTCTTCTCCGACAAGGAAAAACTACGGGCAAGTTCGCGCAATCCCATTCCGCTTTTGTAGGTTTCATAGATTTTTTCGTTACGCTCACGAAAGAATACCTTGGCGGAAGTGGTCGTGCCCCACTCTTGTTTCTCCTTGCATGGAATATATATCATTTTTCCGTCTACATATTGCTGAATCGTTTCTATTAATTCCTGTGGCAGTACAGTTTCTGCCTTTATATAGCTCATCATGCTCCTCCTAACAATATTTCTCTTAGGATTCGTCTGAGCTTACGATTCAATCAATTATTTAAGCTCAGACTACTGAGCCTTAACAACTCTAATTCTCATAAAATTATGCTCCTTTCCTTTGACATAAATATCATATTTGATTATATGTTGACGCAATCTGAGTGTCAACCTCAAACTTGATTATAAACAAACCTGCGCCATCACAAACAGTCTCAAAGCCACACTTATGTAGCACGTGGCCACCCCTTAATAGATTAGCGTCTCAATGTATCACCCATATTATAACATGTTTCGTTTTCAGATCACTCCCAAACTCCTTAACACAAACAGCCAAAGCGTCAAAGAAAAGGAGCATCCAAAGGTGGTCAGCATGATCACGCTGCTACTCAGCGTTCCTTCATGCCCCATGCTCTTTGCCATGATGTAGCAGCTCACGGTTGTCGCGCTACCGAGCATCACGAGGATTGCAACGATCTGCTCTCCCGCAAAACCCAGCACCACGGCAATCGGCAGGAAGATTGCCGGTAATGCCAAAAGCTTGATCAACGCTGCGACAAGTGCAGGCTTGATGTCTCCAATTGCCTTCCTAAATTCAAAGGTTGCACCCATGGACATGAGGCCAAGCGGAGTCGCCAGCCCTGCGATATCCGTGACAATGGTTTGGAAAATCTTGGGCTGAGGAATGCGGATCAATGACCACAAAAAGCCTATGGCAATTCCCAAAATAATGGGATTGGTAACGATGCCATACAAGGTCTTTTTAAGAAGCGCACTCTGACCCTGCGTTGTCTTTCCTGCGGCCTTTTCTTTGCCAGCCATGCTTGACTTTGCCAATTCATTTTCTGTCGACTTCTTTTTATCACGATCATCTGCCGTGAGCATCAGTACGATCACCGCAAAAATGTTGTAAAGCGGTACGCTTCCAAGGATCATCAGCGGACCCATGCCGCTTGCCGCATCGCCATAGATGTTATGGATAAACGCAATCCCGAGGAGCGCTGCACTGCTGCGGTAGGAGCTCTGGATAAACTCTCCCCGCTTCCCCCGGTCCTTAACGACCACCTTCGAAAACAGCGCGATCACCGCGATGCTGACACTCGTCACGATAAAGCAAAACAAAACAAATTTTCCGTTCCAGGTTCCCGCGAAATCCTGGCTCGCGAGATCCTTAAAAACCAACACCGGCAACGCAATCTTGAACACAAATTTGTTCATCCAGCCTGCCGCTTTTTCGTCAATCAATCCAAGCTTCCGAAAAAGATACCCCAGCACCATGAGCGCAAAAATCGGTGCAGTTGCATCTAAACTAAATACTAAATTCTCCATATCCCATCTCTTTCAGCAGTCTGTCCATCAGCTCGGCGTTCTTGATCGAGAATTCCGGCGTAACGTGCGGCGTCTCCCCGTTCAAAATGCATCTTCCGAGCTGCTCGACCTCCATACAATAATTGTGCGGTACAAAGACCTTCTTCTCAATCATTCCATCCTGCGTGTAAATCTTGTAAGAAACATTGCCCTCCTGATTATACTCCACTTCGGAACGAATGGAACCCTTTGTTCCATAAATAAAAAGCCTGTCATATCTGGAATTAGAATTCTCTCCCAGATTCATGCCCACGTTAAAAGACGCACGAAGACCATTCTTAAGGCGGATCAGGCCTGCCGTCAGGAAATCCACGCCAAGGTCCGTGAATTCCGCGCATGCCTTGACAAGCGTGGGCTCTAGTCCGTCCATGCCCTCCGCATTCTTCGCCTCCTCCATGGCCTTTGCCAACGTCAAAATCATAGTCGTACAATAGCATCCCAGATCATACATGGCGCCGCCGCCAAACTCTTTGTGGAGCCTGAAATCCTCCTTGTAGCCCTGCGTGACAAACGCCGTGTCGATATAGTTCACGTCGCCGATGATACCGCTTTTGATATCCTCGCAAAGCGCTTCCACATAAGGACTGTGCAGATAGGCATACGCCTCCATCAAGAACTTCCCGCACTCTTTTGCCATCTGGTACATTTCCCTGCTTTCTGCCGCATTCATCGCCATGGGCTTCTCGCACAGCACGTGCTTTCCCGCCTTTAGCGCCGCCTTCACCCATTTCAAATGAATGTCATTGGGAAGCGGAATATAAACTGCCTGCACGTTCTCGTCAGCAAGCAACTCGTCATAGCTGCCATAAGACTTCTCGAATCCGTACTGCTCCTGAAAGGCTTTCGCCTTCTCTGCGCTTCTTCCCGCAATGGCATAAAGCTCGCAATTAGAGGCTTTTTTCATGCCCGGGATCATTCCCCATCTGGCCACGTTTGCAGTCCCTAAAATCCCCCATTTCACCTTATTCATGCCTGCTCCTTTCCGCACGTCATTCCTTCACGTTCTCTATTTCCTTCCAACGAGTTCCATCTATCGAAAAGCGTAATTACCTTGCGATTATCTGATATCAAAGGTCTCCTCTACCGATGCAAAGCCTTCTGCCTTCACGGTGAGCTTACAATCACCCTTCTCATACCCCGTGCGCAGGATCGCCAATGCACGCCCTCTGTAGGTAACGGCAAAAGCATCGGTATAATCCTCCTCCGTGATTGGATTCGCACTCCCAAAGCCAGCTAGCTCGCATGCCCCCGTGACGTCCGCTTGAAGCTGTACTTCCGCATCCGGAACAACGCGTCCCTCCTGATCTACGACTTCGATCCAGGCATAGATCAGATCATGTCCGTCAGCATCTGCCTCCGTCTTCTCCGGAACCAGTCGAAGCTTTGCAGGCGCTCCCGTAGTCGAAAGCTCTGCCCTGCTGATCTCCTTCCCATTCTGATAACTGATCGCAACAACGCTTCCCGGCTGGTAGGTCGTCTCAAAACGAGCACTGTTCGGCAGAGGTCTCTCCTTGGAAACCTGTTTTTTCCCGATGCTGTTTCCATTGATCAGTACCTCGACCTCCTCGGCACCGGAAAATACCACCAGTTCAATGGGTGCTCCAACAGTCTCATAATTCCAGCAGGAAAGGACAGCAGGGAATCCCCACATGCTGACAAGCTCCCTTTTTCCAAAGGTCATCGGATGCATGGAATAAAGATAGGTCTTTTCGCTTCCCCAGACAATGCTCCGATAAGCTCCCTGCGGCAACATCCGTCCAGTAATGTCATAGTCAGCGTCATTTGCCGTTCTCCAAGGGTAGGGAGACGTATCCTGTGGCATCAGATTCCAGGGGAATTTTGGGGCCGTTTCATCCTGGAAGTCATAATATGCCGCTTTTCCAAGCCCCGCCTCTCCTAAATAGTCCCATGCCGTCCAGGTAAAGTCACCGATCACGTATGGGAGACGCTCCACCATGGGCCAGCGGAACCCTATTTCCTTCGGGAAATTCTCAGAGCCTAAGATCACTCTCTCCGGGAACAGCTCATGATCCCGCTCATAAAGATCCTCCATGTAATTATATCCAACAACGTCAAGTCCATTGGTAAACGGCTCCGTGCCCTTCTCCCAAAGGATTTCTCTTTCATTGTTGGCATTTTGTGTCTGATTCATTCCAGCGGCCAAAGCGTCATCCAGTCCGCTCCAGAAGGAACAAATCCCATTGCTGACAGGCCTCGTTCCATCAAGGGAACGCACCTTCTCAGCAAGCATTGTCGCACGCTCATACCCGTCACTTAGGCCGCCACGCTCTGGGATCTCATTACCCGTCGACCATAAAATGACGCAGGGCGCAGTTCTGTCTCTCTTTACAAATGCAGTCAGGTCCTTCTCCCAATCCGACGCGAAGAATTGATTGTAATCACCGCCGCGCTTACCCATGGCCCATGCGTCAAATGCCTCATCAAAGACATACATGCCGACCCGATTACATGCCTCGATCAAAGCTGCAGACGGAGGATTGTGCGCCGTGCGGATCGCATTAAATCCAACCTCCTTGAGCTTCTTGATCTTTCTTTCCTCAATCCTTGTCAAGGTGACGGACCCAAGCAAACCATTGTCATGATGCAGACAGCCGCCCTTTAGCTTTACGCTCTTTCCATTGATCAAAAGACCGCGTACGGCATCTGCGGAGATCGTGCGAATGCCAAACAGCGTAGACGCCTCGTCCACCGTAACCTCTTCGCTCTTGACAAAATGCGTGCGGTATGCGCCTATGTCCTTCACGGTAGCCTTGACCTTGTACAAATTAGGATGTTCCGCATCCCAAAGCATGGGATCTTTCACCGTCATTGTCATCCGTGCCGTTTCCGTCTTCCGCGCACTAACCTGAATCACACGCTTTGTTTCGGCAACGATGACTTCGCTTCCTTCAGGAGAAAGCGTTAACGTCACCTCTGCCATGCGATTTCCAAGTCCGGCATTTTCCACCTCGACCTGCGCCTCTAAAAAGGCATATCCGTCAGCCACTTCCTTGGTGTACGCGAAAATGCCGTCAGGAACAAGATGTACTCTCGGTCCATGCATTAGCTCTGCTCCGCGATACAAACCAGAGCCCGTATACCAACGGGAATTCGGTTGCATACTGGTATTGACGTTGACAGTAATTCTGTTTTCCTCACCAAAGGTCACGTAATCCGTCAGATCGACAAATTTAGGCGCATACCCATTATGCCAATGGGCAACCTTGCTCCCATTTACGTCAACGGAAGCATTCATCATCACGCCGTCAAATTTTAGTCCGACGCATTCCTGCTCCCATTCCTTTGGGAAGAAAACATACTTCGTATAATTCGACAGACCACCGGAAAAATACCCCATGTCAACGCTTGCAGGCGCATCAGGAGACACAGGCGTCCCAATCATGCCGTCATGCGGCAGATTCACTTCCGCGCCTGGATCACTTTCAAGCATCCCGATGGAATCTAAATATCCCCTTCGAAACGTCCATTTTTCATCTAAGTTGATCGTTTTCATTCCGTCTCCCCTTCTCTTATCCCTTTTCTTTCTCTTATCCCTTTTCTTTCTCTTATCCTTTTCTTTCTCTTATCCTTTTCTTTCTCTTATCCCTTCTATTTTCTATTTCTCTTACGCCTTCACTTTTTTCAGTCATCCTTAGGCCATGTGCTTCCAACGTCAAGTCCTCTCGCCCGAAGCCATTCATCCGCCACCGTCACATATCGCTTTTCTCCTGTCTCATTCTCCAGCGTCACGGACACCATGAGCCCTTCTTGCCCTGCAGGTCGCTCCTCACATCCGAAATCCCCGTCAAAGATATGCTTAATCTGCCAAAGGGGACGGTTCTTTTTGGCAGATCCTTCCAACAATTCCCGGAAAATTTGGTTCAATGCCTCCAAATTTCTGTTATGGTCATTCGGAAGCGCATCACCGATTTCCTTTTGTTTTTTTAGTTCCTCCTCGATGAATGCCTTGATCACCGGCATCTGTGGATTCTCTTCCTTTTCCGTCGTGCGCTTTTTGATCTCCAACAATTCATCCAAGGCATTTCGAAATGTTTCCGGCAGTTCCAGCTTTAGCAGATCATCGAACAATACTGGAGGGGCCTCATGATATCGCTCAATATATTCCGCTGCCAGAAGCGGGCGAAGTGCATAAAAATACTTCTTATAGCGCACCCTTTCCCCTTGAAGGTACTCCATGTAGGTTGAATTTGCCGTGCCATAATAATGGCATACCGCCGTCTTTTCTGAGAAATACTGCTTCGAAATCTCCCGAATTCTTTCCCATTCCGGCGTCGTCCGATAGACCACGGGCGACCCGCTCCACTCAAAAAGCGTCGCGTTCCCCTTTGCAAAAAGCTTTAGTGCCTTCTTTATGTCCCAGCCGTTAATGTCCAGAACCTCATCCAACTGCCATTCGATCACGTCCTTGGGCTCCTCGATGCTTAGGTACGCTTCCATGGGGCGCACATAAACAAACCGCACATCATAATCACTGTCGGGGGACGCAAAGCCCCAAGAACGGCTCCCTGATTCCACCGCATGAAGAATCTTTACATGCTCCTTTTGCTCGATTTCATCTAGTTTTTCCTGAATCTCTTTTAAGATGTCTCTCATGTCAATTCTCCCGTGATTACATAACGATTCACGCGTTCCACAAATTTTTCGACCTTTCGAAAATCCGGCTCATCAGGCAACTTCGTCTTTACCGCCGCTTCGTCGAGTTTTCTCTCATACTCCTCTAGCATCTCATAAAATGCCTTGGAATAGGTGCCATCCTCCTGCATAAAGTCTCCGTTACGAATGGATAAGAGTAACGGCAAGTCCTCCCTGCGGTGCGTCCTAATCTCGCCTCTTTCAAGAATGTCAATTGCCATCATGAACAGCCTTACAAGATGCATGGCATGCTTGTTCAAATGATTGTCATCCTTTTTCTTGTTGCGCTTTCCAATCTTGTCATAATCGCGTACCACGGAACGCATGGTTCCCCAAAGCTCATTGTAATCCCGAAGGGGATAATGCTTGTAATTTGCATCCACGAAAATCTCCGTCTCCAGCTCCGGATTCTCCGCCTTGTCGATATACAGCCGAATCCCTTCCGCACCCTTACCATTATGTCTCAGATTAAAATCCTCAATGGAATGCATTACGGACTTATAAATATGCTTTTCCCGTTCCTCCTGTGGGAGCGTATCCCTCGCGATGGCATTCTGCAGGCGGCGAAGCTGCATGTCCGCATACCCGCCAAAGGACTTGATCGCTCGCTTCGAAAGAAACAGGGGCGTTTGATTGATCAGCTCCTGCCCCAGCTTCGTCTTGATCAAATACTGCTCCTCATCCAGCCCCAACATCTCACAGGTATTCGGGTTGCACTCTAAAAGAAGACGAACTAGCTTATTAAAGCCATAGATCACCGTGTCCGTCCCTTCATCCTCATACTGATCAAACTGCGTCATCCCGATCAAATCAGAAGGCAGTTGAAGAGTGACTCCGCGAAAATCAATGTCACTCCCCTCGCGGTTTGTCCCATAGGCATAACTCCCCCCGAGCCCCATCAAAATGATTCTGTCGCCAAGTCGCTCGTTCGTCCGCAAAAAATCGTATTCTTTTGTATTCATCAAAGCACGAAAATCCATCTTCCCTCACCTCACGTCGACGGGGACGGTTCTTTTTGACTCATTACGCCTTTAGCTTCGATACAATCTCAGGCACAAGCCCTTCCGGCTGCGAGGGCGCATCCCCTATGGTCGCACCCGCTTCCAAAAACCACCTGTTTACTTCTTCCAACGATAATTCCTCCCAAGCGCCGCCGCGGTGAATCTCCATCGGAAGCTTTACCTTGATTCCACCCATGTCGGCAAACAATTCGTTCGGATAGAAAATCTTTGGTCTTTCACGACGAAGCAATCTCTCGGCATAATCCTTCTCAGACATGATCGGATCCTTGTAAAGAATGCCGCCGTTTCCATCCCCGATACCGCCCTTGAAATGGGTGTCAGACCCCGCCTGGATCATAAAGCCATGATGCAATGCATAGCAAAGCGCCGCAAGATTGTCATTCGCCGTATTGGCCGTATTGATGCCCTCGATCCCATCAACGTCATCCGCATAGAGATGAATCTTTTGAATATAATTGCGGTCGCGGAACGGGTGCGCCTGCATCACGGCGCCGCCCGCCTCGTGAACGGCCTTGATCATCTCTTCTCTCGTCCAGTGAGGGATCTCGGGATGTGCCAGAAGAAATTCCCTGCCAACGCCATAGATCATGAATTCATCGCCCTCAAAATTCTCTTCAATGCCAAAGAAAACCTTAAAGCCAATCTCATCCCCAGCCTTCTTTGCCTCCTCATAGCCCTTCATATAGGCATCTACGTAATCAGGCCATGGAAGATCTCTTGACGGCCGCGTGTTTCCATGGAAAAAGTGATCCGTAATAAAGATCGCATCATAGCCAAGCGCCTGAAAGATGGCAGGATATTCCCTTCCCGGCGTCACGCCGCAGGCACTTCCCTCCACGGTATGTAAATGGGTTTCATAGCGATACAGACCCGTCGCCTTGGAATCCCATTTTTTCGGCTCTACAAGCTTTTTCATCATATAACCGCAGGTAAACGGAAAGAAATCAAATTTCTGCGTACCCACGTGCTCAACGCCATACTTTTCATACCATTTGCGAAGAGCCTTGTTTTCCTCGACAATACCAATCCGCATTACGGTACATCCAAGCTCCTTTGCCTTATCAAACGCATGATTTAAGAGTTCCGCACCGAACCTGCGAAACCGATACTGTGGCAACACACAAAGATTATTTAGCTCACATGTTTTGGAATCCACGATTTGTAAAGAATAATAACCGATCATCTTCCCGTCCATAAAATAACCATACATCGGACGATGCTCGGTCACAAAATGATATCGGATCCTTTCTTCGTCTGTCGCGAACGCCGTAAATCGCGGTGCATTCTCCGGCGTAAACCCAAACTCATCTGCCACCGTCTGAAAGCTCTCGCGAATAACCGCAACGCATTCCAAAATTTCCGTTTCTTTGATTTCCCTGATCATGTCTGATCCCTCCGTAGTCATTGATATATCCTTTGTCACTCATATGCAAGCTCTTTGACACACCAACGGGATGACTCTTTTTGACTTTCCTTCCGTCAATGAGTTAATTCCCTGATAACGATCTTCGCGCCTTCTTTCTGATTCTTCACCGCGATCTGAAAGTCATCTTCATAGATTACCTCTCCCGGCAATTCCTCGCACTCGGAGAGATATAATTTCAAACCATATTTATCCGCCATCCTGCGATAAAAAGTCATCTGACGGAAAATGTCATTTCCCTGCTCCGTGTCCTTAAACCACGTAATCGCCTTGTCCGGATTCCCCTGATCATAAAAGGGCGGCACGGGCAGCACTTTTTCAAAATATTCCCTGTTTTTCCAGTATTCCTTTTCTTCCTCTTCCGTCAAGGTTTTTGCATCGACCAGCTTTCCGATGGCAGTAAACAGCCCCCTTGGCTGCTGCGTGATCCAGGCAATGTCTGCCGTATGTACTCTGTAGTACTTCATAAAACAATTCCCTCTCACTTTACGAAAAATAACACCATGGCTAGCGCAAATGCTGCCGCCGCAGCAAAAATACTCCCCAAAACATACAGGAATATCGTCAGTGACCGTTCCTCCTTCGGTTCATAAAACTCCTTGGGATTATTCGGATTCAGATACAGCTCCCGCGTCTCCCCTACCTCAATATGATTCACGTTGCTATAGGTGTTATTGCTAAGAAGAATGGTCTCATCCCTGAAATATACCTCATAGATCGGGCAATAGGTACGCGTTCCCTTGTGATAACTGGTTTTGATCTTCACGCAGGTACCCATAATACAGTAGTTGCATACCTCATGTCTTCGCTTTGAAGCAAAATAGCTTCCGACGACAAGCGACACGCCAATAACAAAAAAAAGCCCAAGAAAAAGATAGGGCAGCGCCGCTTCCGCATATTTCATGACCTCTTCGCTTCCAAACTGAAAGATACAGCCCCCTATCATACATCCAATCCCGACGAGCGGAAACAGGAGTGTGATCGGCTGAAAGTCCTTACTTTTTAATCCGGAAAAAACGGCAATGGCACCAAACACCAAAAAATACTGTCCAAAAATGGTTACCACCAAAGCACCCATGTCATGCTTGGAGCAATAGATCATGGCGCCAATGGATGCAAAAAACCAAAGTAAAAATACAATGCTTAGAATGGCTCCGCCTGCGCCAACTCTTCCTCTGTTCTCATTTCCCATGACACCTCATCCTCCCGCCGCACCGATTCTCACGTGCAGACCGCAAATGCCCGTGGATCATTTTGTTTTTTCCAGCTCGATAACTCTCCACACTTCCCCTTGATAATTCAGTTTGTGATACTGCTCCTTGGGCACCTCGCTAAAGCCCAGCGACTGATAACAAGCATACGCCGGTTCATTATTTTCAAACACCCCGATCGTTACCTTCTTCGCCTTTAGAATCTCAAATGCATATTTTAGACCCAGCTCCAGCATTCGTTTTCCATAACCATGACCGCGCTTGGCATCGTCCACGATCACCCACCCAAAGCGTATGGTCTCATGATCTCCAAGATAACGCATGATAAAATGTCCCACCACGCCGCTTTCGTCAAATGCGATCATGGGATAAAAGTTATCCTCTTCCTTGCAAAAACCATTTTGATTTCGATAAACGTCGTCTAGCTTTTCTGCCGTCAGCGGAAAGTCTCCGAACATGCCGGCACTCCACTTGTAGTAAATAACCTCATCCTTGTTTGCCCAGCTCGTAATCAGCTGACTGTCACACTTCTTATAGGGACGAAGCCGCAGGATCGGTGCGTTACCATCCTCCTGACCTGCAAAAACCGTTGTCTTTAGGTCCTCGATCTTGATGCCAGTCTCCCAGCCATAATACATATGATTGAAATATGGGATGAACTTCTCGGCATCCTCTTGAAGCACGGCATGGCCTACCTTATGGAAATTCAGTACGAGATGATCTCCAAGGCCTTCCGCCTCATAGGCGAGGTCTGCCCTCTTATAGCACTCCCACATGGCAGGTGCGTTCACCCAATCCTCACCCGTGCAGGCTGCGATCATAAAATAATAGCGCCCCTGATCCATCGCCATGATTGGCAGGTTTTCCTGTTCCAAAGGAATCTCTGAGGGCTCCTTGTATTGCAGGAATCTGTCATTAAACCAACCGCGTTCCGCCTCCGATTGCAGGCAATCCAAAGGCTCATTCTTCCCATAGGTATATTCTGCAGGAGCGCCGACCTTTCGCAGGTCATAGGTCTTTCCTTCGGAAACAAAATTGTACAGGGCAAGTCCGCCCGCGCCGGAACAGGCAGGGATCGTCATGCGAAATCTCGTATCGAATGCACCGCAGACCGCCGTCGCCTTGCCGCAGCGAGATACGCCCGTCACCATGGAAGCATCCGCATCCAAAGAAAACTCCTTGTCAAGCCCCGCATAGACTGCATCCAATACCTTCGACGCGCCCCAGGCCCAGGCCATCAAAACACCTGTCTGCTCTGCTTCATCTTCGCCATAGGGATAAACATCATAAAAGGCTCCCTGACGTGCCATGTCATCCGAAGCAATCTGACGGCCTTCCAGAAAGAACAGTGCATAACCCTGCGCCAGAATATAGTCCTTCGGCTGGATCGGATGCATGCAGATGATGAAAGGGGATCCCTTCGGATACTTCCTTTGATCCTCTTCCTTAGGCAAATAAGCATGAACGATAAATTCAGCCTTTCGTCCCCTCGCTTCTATCTTGATCTTCACAAGCTCCCCACCGATCACTTCGAAGGGGTTTGGAAATCCGGAAGGCTTTTCCTTTGCCTTTGGATCCTCGCCTAAAAGCTCATACGATACCTTCTCGCCTTCCCGCCAGGTTCCGTACATGTTCTTTTCATAAAAGCTCTGAAGCTCTTCTCTGTTCATCCATCCTACCCCTTTTTATGTTTTTAGTAGCCATCTTTCAAAGTTTCACAATATCACATATCCCTGCGAGCGTCCAGAATCCACTTTTCCATGCTGTTCCTAAGATCATTTCCCAGATCCTCAATGTTACAGAGCTGCGTGATCACAAGGCCTCTCTTCGGCAGAACATAGCACTTTTGCTTCTGCCTTCCGTTGATGCTAAATCCGTCCAAATATTTCCAGACAAAGTAGCCATAACCGCCTTCCCGATTTTGCATCTGAACGCTGGTGGCAAGCTCATCATATTCCTCCGACAGAATGCGCCGGCCCTGATAAACTCCCTTGTGATACAAAAGAAGGCCAATCTTGCTAAAATCATGCACCGTTAGCCTCATGCCGGAAGCGCCATAAAAATATCCTTCCGGGCATCTAGTATATTCATAGCGCTGAATGCCAAGAGGCGCAAAGATCTTCTCCTCGATAAATTCGCCCAGGTCGCGACCCAGAATTTCCGTCAGTGCCACGCCAACCAGATAGGAATTGATGTTAGAATAATTAAATACTCTCTCCTCCGGATGGCAGATCTCACAGGAAAGGGCATAGTCGATCCAGCTCTCGCCCTCCGCACGAAAGGGCAGGTCTCCCACCGACATGGTAAGAAGCCTTTTTACCGTAATCTTCCCAAAGGTCTCCTTTTGCTTTTTTGACATTTTTGCAACCTTCTCCTTCGGGAGATACTCCAAAATGCACTGCTCCAGATCAATCAAACCCATGTCATAAACGATGCCCACCGCAATGGAAAGCACCGTCTTTGTAGCAGAGTAAAGCTCGTGGAGATTTTCTTCCGTATCCCCAAAGCTATGTGTTAGCTCTCCATTCTCATATACCTCAACGCCAAATACATTCCACTGATTCTCTTTGATATCCTTTACAAAAGCCTCAAAATTCATCCCTATGTCCTCCGCAGGCCTTCTTGGGGGTGTTTCCTGATTTAGGGCTAGCCTTTTCTAATGATTTATCCCTTCAAGGCGATTCCCAATTGAATCACCCGAAACATTCTGACCGCTGTCTGATAATAAAGCTCTTTTGCGTTGTCCATCGCATCCTTTAGGGTCATCGGCCCATTCACCGTCGTCATGACGGAGACGATGCCATGCTCATAGATTTTTTCATATCCAGGGCCTAGAGAGCCACTCAGCGCAATCACGGGAACGCCCGCCTTTTTCGCCCGTTCGCCAACACCCTGCAGCACCTTGCCGCAAGCGCTCTGTCCATCCGTTCGCCCCTCTCCCGTAATCACCAGATCGGCACCTCTTAGCACCTGATCAAATCCATTCAAATCCAAAACCGTTTCGATTCCGGAGCGCATCTCTCCACCGAAAAAAATCAGAAGCAGCGCCCCCAGTCCTCCCGCTGCTCCCGTTCCCGAGATCTGATCGGGATCCTTTCCAAACTTCCCTCTGATCACGTCTCGATAATTTTGCATTCCCCGCTCTAATGCCTCTACCATCTCCGGCGATGCGCCCTTTTGCGGCGCAAAGGTACGGGTCGCCCCATTTTCTCCGCAAAGCGGATTTGTTACGTCACACATGACGGTCAGCTTGACTTTTTTGATACGAGGATCCAGCCCTAAAACGTCAATGCTGCGAACCTTCTCCAAATCTCTTCCGGTACCCTCAAGCTCCCGGCCGTCTGCATCCAAAAAACGAATCCCGAGCGCCCTGCCGCAGCCCATTCCTCCATCGTTCGTTGCACTCCCCCCGATGGTGACGTAAATCTCTTCAAAGCCGCGATTCAATGCATCTCTTAAAAGCTCTCCCGTCCCATAGGTCGAGGTAACGGACGGATCTCGTTTGTCATCAGGAACAAGCGTCAGTCCTGAGGCGGCCGCCATCTCGATCACGGCTTTTCTTTCATCCAGCTTCCCATAGTATGCACGGATGCTTTCCATCCCCGGCCCGTGAACGTCCACAAAAATCTTCTCACCGCCTACGGCGCTAAGAAGCGCATCTACGGTTCCTTCCCCTCCGTCTGCCACGGGAAGGCCAATACATTCCACGTGCCCAAACACTTCCTGTGCGGCCTTCGTTAAAAGCTCCGCCGTCTCCCCGCTCGTAAGGGACCCTTTAAAGGAATCTGACGCAAAGACGAACCTCAAGCCTTCTTCTCTTGTTCCCGGTGCTTCCGTGGATTGCCCTGCCGCCTGATCATGTTCCCGTATTTGCACGAGCCGGCTCTGTGTTAATTGACTGATGGCCGTTTTATATAATTCCTGAGAGTCCTCGGTCAACTGCCAGTAAACGGACTCCGCCTTCACCCTGATGCCGATGTCCGAAAGTCCTTTTTCAATCATGGAACAAAGCAGGGCATTTAAATCACTCTGCAAAATACTTTTTTCTTCCGGCCAATTCGTAAGATTCCTTTGAAGAATGCCGGGAAGAACCTCTCTTATCTTTTGTGAAATGTCTTCCTCCCCAAAGAATCTTTCCGCATCAAAGCCATAAACGCCTACGCTTCCCCGAATCCGCATCCGCAGGTCAAATGCCATGCCGTCGTCAACCGCCTCGCGAAAGCGCAGCGGCTCCCGCGTTCCAAAGAGGACGGAGAAAAAGATCAAATGCTGCAGGAGCTCCATGGGACTGTTCAACGCAACAAATTGAGGATTACGCTTTGGATTTCCTCTTTTGTTATCTTCAAAGTACCAGGTAGCCTGAAGCGCTTTCATTCCTACCTCGGTCGCCGTCTCCAGCTCCCTGCTGCCACCATCTCCGACATACAGACATTCCTCCGGTGAAACCTGCAATCTCTTCATGCAGCGGTAAAAAATCTCTTTGTCCGGCTTCATGATTCCCTGCTCAAAGGACAGCATGCTCGCGTCGAAATAAGGATATAAAATGCTCCCTCTAATGGCAAAAACCTCTTCCGAAAAGCAATTACTGATGAGGCCAATCCTGACGTCTCTTCTTTTCAGCTCCTCCAGCATGGGAAGGATTTCATCATGCAGATGCATAAACACTTCCACTTTCGTTGCCGTTCGCCGATTCAATACCTTTGTAAGAAGCGCCTCGGAATAAATACCATTTTTCTTCATGATCTCCGTGATCACGTCCTCAAAGGTCCGAAGGCCAATGCTTCTGTCATGCTCGGAAGGATCCCAAATCTCACGAAACCTTTCCTCCGTGATTCCAAGATCCTTTGAGATGTCTTCCCCGAAATACTGCGGTGACCTATAATGCGTCACCAAGGTCTCAAACATGTCAAAAATAACTGCCCTGATCATCTTTTCCCCCAACTGAATGCCATGGAAAGCACTGTATTGCCGCTGAATTTCCCCTCGTCCAAAAGGTGATTTTTGTCCCGAGGTTTATTTTGTTCTGACGTTTTGCCTCTGCAGCTTTTGGGACTGAACCATCTGCTTTGCCCGCTGCGCCGCCACAAGACGATTTTCAAACTCTCTGGCACATCTCTGTACAACCCTGGGATCGTTCGCCAAATTCGCGCAATTGGCGGGCGTAAATGCCTTATCCGGAAAGCTCTTTTTAAACTCCTTGGAATCTGCGAGATTTTTCACCTGCCGGGCGTATTCCTTCCCGCTCCCCGCAAGCCTTCCCCTCAAAGCCTCATTTCCCGGGCGCCTGAGCCTTTCCTCCAGCACCAGGGCCGCCACCGCCATGCGTGCATTCCTCTGATCCATCGGCGACAGGGTTCTTCTTCTCCCAAGCTGCTCAAGCTGCGCCGTCGCTGCAAGCGAGGCGCCCGACATATTGCGATCCAGTGCCAACTGGGACTTCATGCCAAGCCTTAGATTGTTCTTTCGTGCGTCGGTCGTTTTTTTCCGTGCGTTTCTCTCCGCCTCCAGCCTTTTCTTCTCGGCCAGCTCAATCTTTCTCATGCGGATCTGCAAATTCTTCCTGGCCTTCTCCATGGCCTCCACGCGCCTGGCCGTCTTAGGGTTCTTTGACAGATCCTTGTTTTTCTTAGTGTCCAGATACTTATCGATCTGCTTGACGTTCGCCTGAAGACGCGCCATCTCCGCCTGACGATCCGCCGTAGTTGCCTTCCCGCTTGCCTCCTTCGCCTGATAATTCCTCCACTCGCCCAAGGAGCGATTATAGGATTTCATGGCATCGGAAAATGCACGGCTGCCAAAATAAACATTTTTGTTGGCGTTTCGAATTTCCCTGGAGCCCTCGAGATTGCGCTTTTCGACTTCCTGATTTGAGATGCCCTCTACTTCCTTGAGCATCTCGTCTCGGCGAGCCTCAAATTTCTTCTGTTGGGACAGTACGTGGTTTTTCACCTTTTGCATTACGCGAAGCCGCTTTTGCGTTTTCGCGGACAGATCCTTGCCTGCCTTATCCGCTATGTACTTGTCCACGGCCTTCTCCATTCTCTGGTTCAGATCCACCATCTCCCTGAGCTCCTCGGGAGACATCTTATAGTCCGGGCCTTTTTTCTCGAATTCCCTCCACTTTTCCTGCTGCTTCTTCAGCAGGCTTTCTACTTCCTTAAATTCCTTACTTCCGCCGACCACGCCCTGATCGGCGGCCTCCATCTGATTATTCAAATACTGTGTGTCATTTGCAAGCTCCAGATACCCTTTGACAGGCTCCTTCTCCGCCAGCTGCTTCTGCCACTGCGCAAGCTTCTTCTCCTGGATCTCCAGATTATCCTTCACCCGTGACATGGCCGTGATGCGTTTCTCCGTCTTGGCACCCGGATCTTCCATGTCAGCCTTTTTGATTAAATACGCATCCGCAGCCTTTCTGGCATTTTCGATGGTTGCCCTCAGGTTCTCGATCTCACCTGCGGTGGGAAGCTCATCCTCCCCCTTGTTCTGCATAGTCTTTGTCCAAAGGTCATTGAGCTTTTCATACTGCTCTTTCGCATTCTGAAATTCCTTGCTCCCGTTATGGACGTTTCTAGTTGCCTCCTCCAGATCGGTTGCCAGGTCTTTCCGCTGTTTCTCCAACTGTTCATCGCTTGGCAGGGGACGTTCCATTCCCCGCTGCGCCGCCAGATCATCCAACTCCTTCAGTTGCTCCTGTAGATTTCTTTGGGCGTCCCGCATGGCCTCCACGCGGTAATGGGAGGTATCGCTCTCCCTCCCATTCTTATCCTTCTCCTTTTTTTTCTTACCCAAATAAGTCTTAATACTATCCAGGGCTGTTTCCGTTTTCTGTCTGGCCTGCTCCAGCTCGTGATCAGACATCTGGAAGTCCTTACCCCTGTCTTTGAGACCTGTCCAGAACTCCGAAACGGTCGTACAATCCTTCTTCGCTTTTTTGTACTCCGAACTGCCAAAGGTTACGCCTACGTCCTCTTCCTCCAGCAGATTTACCATGTCCTGCGTGTTCGTATATAGTTTATTATAATCCATAGGCAAATGACCTCCGAAAGCTATCTTTTCTTTTTGCCGTTTCCATTCTTACGATTGCCGTTGCCTTTATTACCGTCAACCCCTGCCTTGTCCTGCATTGCCTTATGCTTCGCTGCCAGCTTCGCCTGGGTCTCCAACAGCTTCTCCTCGGCCTCCTCAGCTTCCAGCCTGGCCTGGGCAGCCTCCAGCCTGGCCTTGGCTACTCTCGCCCTGACCTTCGCCTGTTCTGCCTCCGCCTCTAGTCTGGCCTGCTCTGCTTCTGCCTCCAGTCTGGTCTGCTCTGTCTCCAGCCTGGCCTGCTCTGCCTCCAGCCTGGTCTGCTCTGCCGCAGCCTTATCGTTTTCCTTTGTCACGTTCTGCTCTGTCGCAAGGACGTCGCTCCCTGCATTGATCTCCACCGGAAGCCCCGGCAGCTTGGGCATTACGCCTGCAAACTTCGCTAACCTTGCCCTGCGTTTTTCCTTCCGAAGCCTTTTCTTCTCCAGCTTCTTCTCCTTTTTTGCCTGCCTGGTCTGAAGTCTTTCCTCCATAGCCTGCGCCCTGACTACACCCTGCTTTTTTTGCTCGTCCTCCTCGGACATGCGCTGTAAATCATTCGGAACCTTCCGCTGAAATTTATTGAGTGTCCGGTAGCAGGCAATCCATCCGCTCAGTCCCCTTGCCGAATAGCACGCCATCTCGATGACGCCGTCCTCTCCCCGCGAATATGTGAGAATCGCCGGCGTGTTTAAAAGATAAGAGCAAAACACGGCCTCCTTCTCAGGATCACTGGAGAGCCACATCATCCTGCCCATGTCCTGCATTCCCTTAACCGCCAGCTCATGCATCTGCCTTGCATTCTTTTTCGACAGATACCAGCGCCTCCTGCACATAACCCCGAAGATCCGTACCTTGTCATATCCGTCTCCAAGACCATTCACGTATTTTGCTAGCCTTGTAAAGGATACGGCAATTCTGCCGTCCTCCGTAGGCATAAGGTCACCCAAAAGCGCTTCTCTGATCTCTTTCCTTAACGCATCCATTACCGGCCCTTCCTTTATCACTGAGGTGCCATCATACGGTGAGAAAGCACCTCAATTCTTCCATTACCGGAAATCTGTATCTGAACCAGAAGCGCCTTATCCAGTGCCGGATTGGAAAACTCTATCATGGCAGTTCCCTGATCCAGCCCTCTTATGGTATAGCAGCGCGCTCCTTCCAGGTTTCCCTCATCCTCGATCTCCAAAATGACATATTTTCCGTCGCGCATCTCCGGTACGGAAACAACAATCCCCGGAATTCCAGGATCCTCCACCGGCTCATAGTTTCCATTCCAGGAAGTGCTCCAGGCCTCCTCCAGCTCAGGAAGTCTTACCCTTACGGATCCGTCGGAATCCTCCCAAAGCTGGTAATCCGTACTTTCATTCTGCGCTCCGCCCTGCATGATGCCCTTATGCTCCTTAGTATTTGCCAGGACTAAGCTGAGCTTTAGCTTTCCTTTTTTACCGACAGGCTCCGCATCAAACCGGATCTCAATTTCACCGATGATATCCTTCGCCCGAAAACGACTAAGATAGGCTTCAAAGTTTTCTGACGCCATCGCTGCCGCCGATGCTTCCTCTGCCTCCATGGAAGGATCTGTCTCCTGCTCCTTTATATCCTCTAGCTGAATTTCCTCTTCTCTTGCGCTCGCCATCCCGTCTTTCGTCCCGGAAGCCTGATTCTCAGGTTCATCGCTGTCTGTCGCCGCTTCACCGGACGTGCTTTCCTTCTCTCCCGTGGAAGTAAGGTCGCGCTCTCTGGCAAATACCACCTGCGCCGAGCCCTCCTTCAATGGCTTGATCCGATATGTAATAATACCCTTTTTCTCTTTCTTGACCACCTTAACCTCAAGTACGGTTTCATCCGTGCTCTTAATGCTCCAGTAATATCCCTCAGGGCTTCGGGAGCCATCGAGCTTAAGCAAGACCGTTCCCCTGCGTTCTTCTTTCCAGGAATAGGGGAAGTTTGTATCTTCCCCTCCCGTATTCATTTTTCCACATCCTGCCAGTCCAAGGAGCATCGCCCATGCCACCAAGACACAGAATATCCGATTTGCTTTTTTCACGCTAACCTCCACGATCTTACCAACGCAGGAAAGCCCTCCTGCCTTCTGTCCTATCTTCTGTCGTCACTTTGCGGCGCCAATTCTCACGCCTGCCCATGTTCTACCTCTTCCGCTTTCTTCGCAGCTTACGCTCCGCCGCCTTCTCCGGTTCCCGTGTCGCTTCCGCCGCCTTCTCCGGTTCCCGCGCCGCCTTCGCCGCTCTCGCCGGTTCCCGTGCCGCTTCCGCTGCTTTCTCCGGTTCCCGCGCCGCCTGCGCTGCTCTCGCCCGTTCCCGTGCCGCTTCCGGTTCCCGTCCCTGCAGGCGTTTCGATGCCCTTTACGGAAAGCTCAATGACCACCTTCGCCTCCGGAACCTCCGCGGAGGCCACGGTAATGCGGTAATACTTCGTATCCTCCTCCTTCGGAGGCGTAAAGACGTAACTGCTTCCATCGCGCTTTAAGTAGGTTGTCAGCTCGCCGCTCTCATACTTGTCATCCATAACCTCCACGGCAGTCACGACATAGCCCAGCTCCGATCCCGTTACGTTCGCCTGAATCAAGAAGGGCTTCTCCGCAAGAGCGATCATCTTCGCCGTCTTATCCTGTACAAGCTTTTGATCATAAGCATTCTTCTTATCGTTCCAGTTCCAGGTGTTCGCCTTCACCGTCACGTTTGCAAAGGTGATCCGCTTAAGCGTTCCCTCATAAATCCTCTCGCCTACTTTACGTTTATCCACCGCTTCGCCGTCCATCTGTGCCATCGCATAATCCAGCGTCCAGCCAGCCGTTCCAGAATAATCCGCACTTCTCGGCATCAGCTCGATCCTGCGGATCGACGTCGCTCCCTTCACAAGGAATCTTACGTATTGCAGCTGATCTGTCTCAAAGTTCTCGCCGCCTCCAACCATATACCTTCGAATGTCATCCACCTCTACTGGTGCATTGACCACGCCATTTGCATCCGCCGTATAGAGTCGCATGTAAACAGGCCCATCGGTTCCGCTGTTTTCCGTCTTTCCGGCTTCTGACGTCTTAAAGGCAAAGGATACGCACCTCACGGCCTCCGGATCACCCACGCCCACTGCAGTCTTAAAAATCGTGATGGGTGCCGTGGTTACAATCACCCCGTTTCCAAAGCTGTAATGTTCCGTATGCGTTGGCTTGCCGGTCGTATCCGTCCGGGCCGTGGAAACAAATGCCGCATCCACCGTTGCTTCAATGTCACCGATGGTAGCCAGGCGAAGTCCCGTAATCTCTCCGACAAACATCTGGTTAAATATCAGATCCACCACCTGTCCTGCCCTGATCGTATCAACGTTCTGATCCGACAGGAAGACATAAGGCGTCAGATACTCCGTATTATTGGGATCGTTCGCCAGCTTATATCTAAGGGCAACCGCCATGTCAACCTTGTCAGGAATAAGGTTACTCTCCTGCGTCGTGATGCCGAACTGGAACGTCACTCTCTGCTGATCCTTATAGCCGATAGCTCCCGGATCAGTCGTTGCAAACTTGCCCTGTCCATAGAAATAATTGACGTCGCCGCAATCGATATAATAGTTTGCGATCACCACGCCGGACCTTACCTGCTGGATGATGGCATAATCCAGATAGCACATCTTCACGTCAGCGCCGCCGGTATTTGCCTTGATGGAAACCTTATTCAGGTCGATCATGCCCTCTGCCTTCAGGCCTGTCATGTAGAACATCTTTCTGCCCGTGGCACTGCCTTCAGGCGGCGTATACTTTTTCATCCTTCCGCCCGTATAATAAATGGGACCATAGACATGGGCATAATTCAACTCGATGTCAAGATTATAGTTATTGAACGGCTCCGCATTTCCGCCCTCCCTGGGGAAGATAAAGACGTTCAGCTCATCTCCCTGAGAGGCAGGCACTCTGGTAATCTTGGAGGTCTTTGTCTTGTATTCATCCCCCAGGTCGATATAATTCTCCGTGAAGAGAATGTTTTCCGTAACGGGCTGACCTGCGGCCTTCGCCTTAACCTCGTACGCGGGGCTATCCTCGCTCCTTTGCGTGCAGACGACCTCCGGCTCCGTATCCCTCTGATAATCATACTCGTCGTTGGTATTGATCCGCAGGACGCCCTTCTCCGTGATCAGCCTGAGCGATACGCCGCCGATGGCCCAGTTGTAAGGAGCATCGAGCTGCTCCATGGTCAGATCCAGGGCAACTACCTCCTGCACGTCATCAATGTCCACGTAAAACCGGTCCGTATGTCCCGTACGGAACATGGACGCCTTGTCACTGACGGCATACCCCTTGGTATTCCCGCTCTTTTTATTCCTGTATTCGTAGATTTTCTCTACCAGGTCAAAGGTCTCCAGCTGCCTTCTTTCACCATTATTCTGAACAACGGTAAATTGTCCGTACATACTTCCGTGGAACTGGCTGGCATATCCTTCATCCTGCTCCGTCTCATTGGTATGGATCGCCACTTCCAATTGTACGACCTTCGTGGTATAGTCAATAGTCTTGGTCTTTCCCATCTCTGCCGCCGTCCGGCCCTTTTGGCCGCCCGGGCTCGTCTTTTCCTGTTCCTCCGTGTATGCCGCGCCGATCCAGCCAACGTCATTTGCCACCCAGCAGTCATGGGTTCCCGTCACGCCGGTCTCCGTCACCTTTATGTTATCAATCCTCAGCTTATCGTACTTCTTGCTGTCCTCAGAGGTATCATCAGGAATGATCCGGATGCCCGTTACCTCACCATAGTCCTGATTGGTGCTGATCTGGAAGCTCTCCGCGGCTCCTGAGGCAAACCGGTCTCCCATGAGCTGCTGATTGGCAAGCTCATAGCAGCTGGAACCGTCCTCAAAGAGAAGCTGAAAGTAGAAAAGATTCTCCGATCCCGCATCACCGTTTCCGCCGGAAGAAACCACGTTGCCATAATCGTCCGTCGCCACCGAGTCGTCAAAGACGTTAACCGTGACCGTATAGGTCTTCCTTGCCTTTGTAAAGTTAAAGTCCTGCATGGCCTCCTCGTAGCTGATTCGGTAATCCGTGATGTCAAAGCTGTTCTCCATGATGTTTTCCACGCTTAAGGACTCGAAGTCCATCTCCAGCTCCTGGTCCTGCTGTACCAGCATTCTCTTATCAAAATCCAGGATCTTAATAGTGCTCGACTTACCCGTGAACTGCCTTGTGACGTTCACGCGGGTATGCATCCCGTTCAGGTTCTTGTCATAGCCGCTCTGCCAGACAACCTTCCGTTTGCCGAGGGACGTCACCGCATAAATCTGAAAATTCTTGCACTGATAATCATCGTCCTGCTGCCCTTCCGCAGTCTCCTTCATGCGGATCCGGACACCCGTAAAATAATCCACGTCCTTCAGCGTCATCAGCGCCGTCAGGGTATTCCCGGAATTCACGCCCCATTTATAGACAAAATTATCCGTATCTCCGGGCCAGGTACCATAATATTCCTCGGTCGCGCTTCTGAGCAGAACCTCACCCGTGCTGGCCTCATTTCCCTTGGCATTGACATAGTTCAATCTCATATATAGGTCGGACTTTGTTGCCGCAGCGGCAATATCGTCCGTCGTGATCTGGATCATATAATACTCATTATTGTCAGGCACCGACAGATGATCCTGTCCATCCCTGAATTCATAGTTCCGAAGCTTCATGTCTACCAGGCCGTTCCCCGCCCGGAAGAGATCGCCCTTCGAATCTCCCGATACGCGGTACAGAATCGGATCTCCCGTAAAATCATAGGAGAGCTGCGCCCCGTCCACCGTAACCGACATGGAGGACTTGTTCATGTCATAGACCGCCATACAGGTCAGGCGGACGTCATCAGATTTGCCCTGGTTAATCCTCCTGACCTGCGTGCCATTACTCCCGCTGTATTCAAGCTTCGCCTCCTTCATCGCGTCAAAGGAACCGATGGATGCCTCCACCTTAGTGATCTGCATACAATCCGGAAGCTTTCCGGCAAAGGCGATGGTCTCACCCTGCTGCCCGATGCCCCAGACCTTCTTTTCCGAGGCCGAGCTGACCCCATTATTCCAGGACCAGACAACCGTATTCATGATCACGGGAATCCTGACAAAGCGATATTTTCCAAAAGCGTCCAGATACGTCACGGTGAGTGTCATGGTCTCAGCCACACCCTTTGCGTCGTTCAACTGATACGTGCCGTCACTATACTGTGCCATCAGACAGTCAAACCCGCCGCCAACGACATCCGCAAAATCCATGCGAATGCCATAGGCATGTTCTGATGCAAAGGGATGATGCGCATAGGAAATGCCTGAGAAATTCGTCCTAAGGACCGCCTTTTGATCCGTGCGCATGTAATTTGCAACGCCGCCCGCAGGTCTCCAGTTGTTCGGCTGATTTGTCAGTTCGGCGATCAAGTCGCCGTCGAAATCCAGATACCAGGTATCAGAGATTTGCATTGCCATCTTGAGGCCCGCCGTTCTGTTCACCTTATAAAGCTGCATACGCGTACAGGTCCAGTCCCGGTCGCTTCCAAGGAAGCCCTCCAGTCTCTGGACAGACTTGATCGGAACCTCCGTGGTAAAGAAATACTGATCCACGGAATTGGTCTGCAAGCCCTTGGCGGTAGTCTCCCACGGCGGCTTCACTTCGGAAATAAAATTCCAGCCCTTTAACCAGTCCGTACTTCCCTTGTCATCGCCATAGGTCTTCAATTGCTTATAGCTGTTTTCCAGAGAATCCTCATTCGGAAAGATGAACTGCTTATGCTTCTTATTATCCGTTCCCGTATACCGGATCTCGAGGAATTCCACCGCTGATCCTGCGTTGACACCCGTTGCCACCTCAAGAAGATAACCATTGGTCGTGGCCGTTCCCTGCTCCGCAGCCTCCGCCCGCATGGAAGGAAGCGTTAAGGAGGTGAGCACCATAACCAGGGCGAGCACCACCGCGCATGCACGCCTTGTAAACACCCTGTACCTTGCCGCGCACTTCGCCGCTCCCCTTTTTGCACGCTCTAAGCCCACCACGTCCGCAAACCTGTCCGTGATCTTCTTCGAGATTTTCTTTGTGATATTTTCCGTGATCATTCCTGCATTCCCATTCGTCATCTCTTCACTCACTTCCATCCTATCACTGCTCACTCTCACACCCGCTCACCAAACCCGCACCGCCCCGAGCCTCCTAACCGCTCAGATAAAATTCAACAACCCTGCGAACCCCGTAATTTCAAAGACCTCCATGATGTTGTCGTTCACGTTGCACAGCGACAACACCCCGCCCTTCCTGTTCATCTTGATGTGCGTCTTTTTCAAAATGCGAAGCCCCGCGCTGGACAGATAGCTCAGCTCCGCCATATTCAGAATCAGATGATCGAAACGGTCGGATGCCTCTTCGAAGTACTTTTCCGCATCAATCGAGGTCTGCGAATCCAGCTTTCCGAAAAGTAAAAGCTCGCCCTCATCCCCCCGATTCACCAATTTCATGTCCAGTTTTGCTGCCATGGTTCTACTCCTTTATCCCTTTGCCCGCTTCTTCTTACGCAGCATGGAAACAATCTTCCCCAGATCCTCCAGGGTTACGTCTGCCACGCCTCCCTCGGGCGCATAATCATCGAGCTCCACGTCGCCCTCAGGCAGAGACTTCTTCGAGTCAGCGATGGTCTTAGCCTCGGACCGCAGCAGGCTCATAATGTCAAAGCCATCCCCGTTATCGTCGTCTTCATCGGAAACACCCGCCTCTGTCTCAAAGAAGCCGTCAAAGTCAAAGTCATCCTCCTCGGCTTCCCCGTCCTCAGATGCTTCGTCCTCTTCTTCATTCAAAAGCTCCTCCGGCTCTTCCTCGTCCTCAGGCGCCTCCAGCTCCTTCAGCTCTTCCTCCGTGAGATCTTCCTCCGTGTCGAACTCTAAAATCTCGTCCAGCAGGCTGTCCTCTTCGAGATCCAACTCTTCCTCGTCTTCCTCAGTCTCATCCGACAGCCCTAATTCAAACAGGTCATCCTCGTCGCTCTCAGATTGTCCCTGAGCGGAGCTGCCAAAGGTCACTCCCTCCGCACGGATTTCCTGCATTACCTGCTCCATCACCTGGCTGCGGATGTCAGCCACCATCGCACTGTAATCCACCGGAGGCTGCGCCGCGGGCCCTGCGACGGGCTGCTGCAGCTGCGGTGCGGGTGCGACGGGCTGTCTGAATGCCTGCACAAAATCTGCCAGCACGTCCTTCAGCTCTCCGATGACCTGCGTCGTATCATTTGCCTTTTCGCCTGCCGTACGTATTGTCGGTGTCTCGTATGCCTCACGAGTCCTGTGGATCTCCCCGGCTTCGTATGCCTCATCCGCCTCCTTCTGACTTCTCCGGTCTCCGTCCTTTGGCGTCCTCTGAGCCATGCGGCTGGCGATCAGCGCATCCATGTCCTCATCCGACATGCCAAGGTCATCATCCTCCAGCTCCTCAAAGGAAACCTTCTTGGACGAAGGCATCGACTTCTGAACGGATCTGGCGGTTTCATAAGCATTGCCCTGCTCTTCCGTCAGTTCTTCAAAGCGGACCCAGTTCTTCTGCTCCTGGTCCGCGTTCTGGAACGCAATGACCTGAGCCTTCCTGTTTTCCTTACTGTTTGCGTCATGTGCCTTACGGCTTGCGCCAATAAAGCTCTCCCATGCCGCCGCGCCGTCCGTGCCCGTAAAGTACCTGCTGTGGAACTCCCTTTCCTGGAACATGTCGACCATGTTCTTCGGAACCTCCACCCTGAAGGTGGAACGGCTCGTTGCGCTCATAACGGTAAAGGCCTGCCCTCTGGGCGCCTGAATGATCTGCTCCTGCTCGACCTCACTGATGCCGCCTGCCTTTTCATACAGCGTGCACAGATCGTGCATGTCATTGGGCGCCAGTGCAAAAATAAAGCTGTACTGACAGGCATTGATGATTGCCGTTGACTTTCTCGCAATCTCCTCACTTCCGACAAAGTCCTTGATGTTCTGCGTAATGACGATCTGCATACCGTTATACTTACGGATACGCTTTGCCAGCTGAAACATGAAGTCCAGCGCAATGGGGAACTTCGAGTCAATGAAGACGTGCGCCTCATCAATGACCACCACGACCTTACGCTTCAGGCCGTATTTGCTGTTATAATCCCTGTTTTTAATAATCTCGTTATCTATGTATTTCAGCACCAGCAGCATCTGCGCATTGGCGATGGTGGTGTTCCGGTTGGAAAGCATTGCCTGGAAGTTAAACACCGTAAAGTTTTCATCCGTCGTGACCGTAGAGGGCCCGTTCCAGATGTTGGCGTTTCTTCCCCCCGTGGAAAACTTCGCGACGTAATTGATCAGCGTGCGGAGCATGGAACGAATGTACTCGTTTTCCGTCCGCTCAAATTCCTCCAGAACGGCGTCATACAAATCGTCAAAGATCGGATAATCCTCGGGACGGAGCTTCGAAAGATCCGTTTCGGGCGTAATGCCGCGGTTGGTGTAAAGCCTCTCCGTCAGGTTGTTTAAGTACTCCAGCGCATCCTTTTCGATCTCCGGCAGGATCTGGCGGTAAAACTCCTCCAAAAACTGCAGGTGGGTTGCAAAGCTTCCCGCCGCGCTTCCGCCCTCGTCATCATCCAGCGCCGTAATGATGTGGAAGGGATTTAACCTTCCGTACTGGGCATTCGCCACGTTAATGACCTTGCCATGCAGATTGTGGGCCAGCTCCGAATACTCGTTCTCGGGGTCGAGGATGAAGATCTTTGCGTCCTCACTTGCAAGGTTTGACAAAATGCTCTTCGTCGCGTAGGATTTACCGGAACCGGACTTACCGATGATCACCATGTTGGAGTTGACACGCTCCGAATCCCTGCGGAAGAAATCGATAAATACGGGAACGCCGTCGCTTGAACCCAGCTTAAAGCCGCCCTCGTCGGAAATATGCGCATAGATCCAGGGGTAGCATGCCGCCAGAGAATTCGACGGAATGCCGCGTCCGTTTTTCATCTCAGGGTCATAGGCGCTCACCTGCGATCCGATAAAGGCGCTCATCTGGTTAAAGAAATTGTCGTTTAAGCGGAAATTGTTTTCCTGCCATGCCCTGCGAACCGACTTCTTCATGGAGGAAATTTCGGGAAGCATTGTCTCCAGCTTTTCTACGCCCATGGCAAGACGGGTACTCTGAACATCATAGGCCGTCACGTAGACGTTACACTCCAAAAGCTCCTCACCCTCGCCCTGCAGCGTGGCAAGAAGATCTCCTAAGGTTTCAATGTGGTTTTCCAGCTCAATTCTCTTGGAGTCCACGCCCGTTGCATTATACTGTCCGCGCAGCTCCTGCAGGGAGCGGTCGATGGTACGGATTGCCTTGCCTCTGTCCATGGGACTGCACTTAATGACAACCTTCGTCGCAGGCATGGAAAGCACGTTTGCCAGCCATGCGTCGTCCACCCAGGAGGGATATTTCACCACGCGGAAGTTGTGGGTGACAATGTTATTGACCTCCACCGTGCGCACCTTCACGTTCACGCGCTGCGGCATCGCCCACTGCGCGTAATCCTCAGGTTGATACTTTTCAATGTCACGCTCGTTAAAATCCAGTTGATTCGTGTATTTTAAGAAGATTGCAAGCTCCTTGGTATCCAGCCTTCTGACCGTCATCTCTCCCTTCGTCAGGGAATCCATGGCGTCCTTGGTCTGAAGCTCCAGTTGCTTTTTATCGCTTTCAAAAAGAACAATGTAGTAAAAAGGCGCTATCACCTGCTTATCCGTGCAAAGGCCCTCGAGTTCTTTCAGCCTGTCATTTTCAATGTCGATCCTGGCCTGAAGCTCCAGCTCGCTCATCATGCCACTCTCATAGGACTTGCGGAGCTGATCGAGCTTTAACCTCTCCTTCGCAAGATACTTGTCGTAAATAATGGGGCGCTCCAGCTTTACAATGTTCGCCGCATAGCCCAGGTGAATGCTCCTGAGTACCCTGCCGACGCCCAGCTCGATCGAATTATTGCGTCTGTGCTCACTAAAGAACCGAAACTCCACGGGGTCGATCTCGATCACGGTGCCATAATACTTTCCGCCATATTCGATGTAATCATCCTTGACGTCAGTAAATGCCATGACGTCTTCCATAAATCCGTATTCCGAATTGTCCGCCCGCTTCTTCGCCTGCTTTTGCGTTTCCGTTCCGGCAGTGCCCTTATTACTTGACGCATCCTTACCGTTTACCGATTTTGCGGCAGCACTCCTTACTGACGTCTTACCCGGAACCGTGGCGTCCCCCATGAAAGGCGCCGGGAAACGGTCCAGTTTCTCGCCCCGTTTCTTCGCTTCCTTCTTGGCTGCGCTGCGGTTCGCCCTGGCGAGCCATATGGCGTCCTTTTCCTGCTCCGTCGCCTTCTTGCTCTTCAGGATCTTATTTTCGAGTTTTATGACCTCCTTCTCGGAGAGCAGTACCTCTTCCTTCTCCCGTGCTGCTTCTCCCTCCGCAAAGGACTCCTCAGAGGAATACTCCCCTTTCTCCTCGAATCCTTCTTCGAGGCCATCCTCGTCGATATTCCCCCTTGCCTTCTCACGGTATTGCCTAATAAACTCCTCCTTGATCGTTCCATTGCTGTTCTGAAGGATCATCTCATCATCATAGACCTTCTCGTACCTTCTGAAGTAAGCAAAATGCTTGATCATGTTTAAGACCATGACATAGGTCGGCTCTGTATCCAGCCGGAATAAAAGCATGCCCGAAACGATCAGGATGACGATGGCAAATACAAACTTAAAGGGCAGGGAAGAGATCAGCACCAACAGGATCATTGCCACGCCGATGCCGCCGATCAGTACGTCCCACAGGGAAATTCCCTTGAACAGCTCTATCTGAACTTTTGTCTTTCCGGGTATTAGTCTCATAGCTACTCCCTCTGTGCTTAAAAGCTACGGTCACGCATGCTTGCCTTCGTTTCATTCCATTTTCTCTGGATGTCCTGGCCGATGCTGCTTCCGCCACCGCCACCGCCGCCGGCGCCACCTCCACCGCCTTTACCGCCGCCGGCAGAAGCCTGTATGGCTTGCTTTGTCTTGTCATAACCATACTTGACAAATCTGGCAGGTGCCGTCATGGTACTCCAGGTTGTCTTGGCAGATGCCCTGGCAGCATCCTGAGTTGCATGTGCGGACGCAAAAGCTCCGTTGCCTGTCAGAATGCCCGTGGTAATGCCGTTTGCCTTCTTGGCTGCCATGTAGCAGGAAATCACCAGCACGACCTTCGCCAGGAAGTTCATAAAGCCGGAATCAAACAGCTCCAGCTTGCTGCTTAAAACAATCGGGATCACGATCAAGACAAGCCGCATGGTGATCACGGTTCCATACACGCTAAAGAGCTGAACTATAAAGGCCTGCGTCCACTGCTTTCTCTTCTCGCCGTCGTCGATGGGCTCCACCGCAAAGAAGAGCGGTCCCACAATATACAGGAACAAAAGCAGGAAAACTCTGACCGTACAACTGAACAAAATATAATACAGATTGATCAGCAGGATAATGCCGATCAGCAGCGTAAGCAGATAACTGTAATCCCCCGGCGCAAAGCTGAAATCCTTCTTGCACACGTCGAAGTCGTACATGTCCTTATAGCCGTAATAATATGCGCTTCGAAGGCCGTCCGTGAGCTCGGGATTGACGTTATAATCCGAGTTTTTCGCTGCATCAAAGGTACCCAAAACGAACAGGAACCGATCCAGGGGAATCGTCTCGTTCTTCGTCTGAAATTCCCTCTTATAGCTTTTCAGCGGACGAAGATTTCGGTTCGTCTTTAAGGCGTTCATGGCATTCTTGATGCTTGAAGCCACACCCTCATAATAGACGTCGACGTACAGATCCTTCCTGAGGTTCGCCGAGTGCGCGATGTCCTGCAGAACGGACTGCCAGGTGTCAATCTTCTTTCCGTCCTTGATGGTCTCATAATAAAAATCAAATACACCCTGCCTTTGCAGATAGTACAGATCGGGACGGATCTCATTAAAGCAGGTGTTCACGTTATAGGTACTAGTGGACGATTCACTCAGTGAATAGTTGGCAATCGTATTCAGGACTCGCCCCATGGCGGCATATTGCTCATCCGTAAAGGTAATGGACTCCTTCTGATCCAATGCGTCGGCATAGTCGAAAATATAGGTGATCTGCGTCATCAAAAGGCTCGTAAAGGTCAACAGGACTGCCATGATCACGTTCATGCTCACGATCAGAAGAAGGCTCTTTGCCAGACTTCCAAGGATGTTCCCCAGGGAACGCTGATCCTTATCCCGCCCGTCAAACATCTTCCGCGCCACGGCGATCATCGCCGCCGCAAAGGCAAGCACGATGCCAAGAAGCGCAAAGCCCCAATAGATGTTATTTATGGAATGGTTGTTGAAAAAGACGTCCAGAAGATGCGTCGGCTCCCCGTCATACTTCACCGCGCTCTGTCCCGAAAACACCTTGAACATCTGGTCCAGATATCCCACCAGCTTACAAAGGCCCGTAACGATCAGATAAAAGAACCGGTAAAACACATTCTCCAGGACATATTCAAACGCGCTTTTCAGGGCATCCCCGATCATGTCCGGTATGTCCGTAAAAACATCGCCGACATCCTCGAAAAAGCCTCCCACGTCCTCTGTGAAAAAGTCAGCTACGTCGTTAAAAAAATCCATGCTTTTTCCCCTTTATCCTTGCAGCCGTCCAATCCCTGACCACCTCGCAGAACCGGGCCACAGGCCGTAAATTCCCCTTTCGTAACCAGGCAGTTCTAACGAACCCGCAGATTCTTCCTGAAATAAACAAACAAGCTCACCACGACGATCACCACTAAAAGAAATAAACCGCTGAAAATCCAGGCGTTTTTATCCAGATAGATCATGATGGTAAAACGGTACTGTGTGCTGTTTCCCGCAGGATCCGTGACCGTAACCACATATCTTCCGCTCTTGGTGAGAACGTTGCTGAACAGATTCTCGTACTCGTCACCATTCCTTGTAATGAGCAGCGTATCCTCGCTCACCACGTGCGTAATGGCAACGGGTCCCCTTGCTTTTCCGTCCTCATCCACGCCCTCCAGTACGATGGTCGGCGGCGTCACGTCCACCGTCACGTCCAGCGTACAGGCGACGTCCGCTTTGGAGCACTCATAGGCGATGACGTAATGTCCCTCCTTAGACATGTCCACAAACTTCCTGGTAAAATCGATTTCCTCTCCCTCCAGCGTCGCTCTCGTGATGCGGAAGCCCTCAGGCACGTTATAGTTCAGAACCTGATTGGTTTTACTGTCCACGATCATAAAGGAGAAAAGCTGGGTGGTCGTCGTATTGTCCGAAACCTCAACCGTGTAGCTGCCCAGGCGGGAAATGTTACCTCCCGGGAAATCCACGGCGTTCCCGTTCCAATAAAGCTTCGCCGTCACCGTGTCAGGAATCTTTATGGAAACCTTCCCCTTCACGATCATGCCGTCCGCCACGTTGGCATAGACAATGTCAGGTCCCGCATAGTACCCGAAGGCCTTCTTCTCAAGATCATAAAACATATTGTCCGTAATCCAGACAGGCTCCATGATCCGTACAGACGAAGACCCGCTTTGTGAATCCCCGGAAATCTTCTCCCCCGTAAAGGTATCCAGCCTTCCGAACACCTCCTCACCGGAGACTTCCTCCGCCTTCGCGTGAAGCACCACGCCACTCTGTCTCCCAAAAAGCATGGCCATCCTGCCGCATGGAAGGAATCCGGCTGCCGCAAGGGCAATCCATGCCGCTGCGGCAATTCTGATCCCCCTCGTTATGAACCTTGCCTTACGCACCCTGCTCCACGTCTTCATCCTCATCCTCCAGTACGGCCTCATTGCGGGCCGTCAGGTCATAGAACACCTCATCCGCGCGGAACATGTTGCTGCGCAGATCTCCCAGATCCATCTGGCCCATTTGATAATACTTACACAGATAGCTGGGGGTATATTTCGTCATCAGCGGGTAATTACCGAAGGTTACGATAATGGCATTACCCGTAGATTCCTTGTTGTTAAGCTTTTGCAGCTCCGAAGGATAGATCAGCGGCCTTACCTGCGTCTGGTTGGATACGCTGAAGTCTCCCTCCTTCGCGCCAATGCTGGCGGAGGTGCTCGACGTGCGAACCGTCATATTTCCGCACAGCTCCGAGAACTCCTTACAGGTGCCGATGTCGTTGGATCCGATGAACATCTTCATACCACAGTTAGACTTTACGATGTCCGCCACCTTCTCGCCGTACACGTTGTTCAGCTGGGAATAGCTCTGTACCACCATGTTGAACCAGATCTTTCTGGAACGGCCTACGGTGATCATCTTGTCGAACTTCTCGATCTTGGGCATGTTACCAAACTCATCGAGAATGAAATACACGTTTCTCGGAAGGGAAAGGTCCTCCCTGGCGGACGCCACCTTGATCAGCGCCTTATACATGCACAGGATAAATACTGCTGCCAGGCCGTGTCTTGTATCCTTCTCGTCGGGAATCTTCATAAACAATGCCGTCGGCTTCTCCGCAAACTCCTCTGCCCGGATGTCGGTAGCAGAGGTCAGACCGCAGATACCGCGGTCGTTAAACATGTTCAGCTTATCAAAGGTGATGGACATATAGGAGGACATCGTGGACTCTGCCGCGGAGAGCACCTGCCTTGACAGGGTCACCGCCTGAGACAGGGGATCCCTGCCCTCGAAATACTTCTTTAACGCCTCGAACTCGTTCTCTGAATTTGTGAGTGCCTTGTTCAGGTTAAAGAAGTTAAACTTCTCCTTTGTCATGCCAAGCTCCGGATCCGCGCTGTCCTCCAGCATGGCAAGACAGGTCGCCATGATGATGGATCTGGCACCCTTCTCCCAAAGGGGATCCTTCTCATTTTCAATGGGACAGATTACCGAAATCAAGTCATTTAGATCCTCGTACATCTCATCATAAATCTTCTGCTTTGTCACGGCGACGTCGTCCTGACAATGGGAAATGTCCGCATATGCCATGCCGCGCCACTCTGCCCAGGGCTCACCCTCGGCGCCCTCGCCGTCCATGCGCTTTAAGTCAGGATAGCCTGCCATGGAATCCCTGTGAAGCCGAATGCCCTCGCCGGCAGAGAGGAACTCCTGATACATGTCATAGATCCCGCCCAGGGGATTCCAGCGGCTGGAGGTATAGGTGTCACGCAGATCCAAAAGCAATACATTGTATCCCCTGGACTGCAAAAATTTTGAATGCAGGGAGAACAGCTCACCCTTCGGGTCCGTCATGATCATGCTGCTTCCGCCGCCGCAGGCGCCAAGGAGCTGGATCATGGGATTGATAAAGGTCGTTGTCTTACCGGAACCGGTTGCACCGATGACCAGGGAATGTGCTCCGGAAAGGAAATTAATGTGCATCTTACCGCTTTTATCCACAAAGGCGCGGACGGGAATGCCGTCCTTTTTCACCGTGCCGAGCTGCTGATAGAGATAACTCGGGAAATACTTATCCCTCTCCCTGTCCGTAAGGAAGCGGCTGTTTTCCAGTGCGCCCTCCGTCCGTGCGTCCATGCCCTTCTTCTCCCGCATGCTCTTAGAGCTCATGGCACGGTAATCCGTTACAAATACGAGAAGCAGGACGACAACCACGGCAAACACGCCCTGTGCCCAGGTTGTCGGCTCCAGTAAAAGATGCCAGTCAAGGATCAGAGGCTTTCCGGCGAAGATTCCGTTCATATTGACGAGTACCGAACGCACGAAAAAGCCCAGCACAAGGACTCCCGTCAGAATCAGCAGCAGGTACAGGACTCCCCTGCCAAGCTTCATGTTTTTCATTTTTTCCAACAAACTCTTCATGCACATTCCTCCCTTGCCCGCCATCCCGGCAATTGCTAGTATGGCGAGAAATCGGTTTTAACGCTGCATTTTCCATTCTTGTCATAGGAATAAGACTTAACGGTCTTCCCCGAACTATTGCTCTTATTTGCAAACCGAGTTAACGCGCCATCCCAGGTTTTAATAATGGTTTGATTCTCGCCCTCGCCGTAATGCACCTGCCCGTTTGTTTTCACTACTCCAAAGTTTACCCATTCCGGTGCGGCATGATTTCCGATACTTTCATGACAGGCCAGTTATCTGTATCCAATATCCTCGTATAAGGAGCATAATAGGAGCCGCCATATTCATAGGCCATGAAGAAATAGTCATAGGAATCATCTTTTTTCGCCACATCATTTATGTTTGTGAGCCTCGTATATTTATAAAAGGTGATCGTACCCTTTTTGGGATAGTTGTCCGCCTTTACTGTATCTGGCAATCCTCCCGGGATGGGAAGGGCATCCGAAAGCACCAGTACCGCCGCCAGAAGAAGGGAAAACACACTGCGCCCCAGTGTACATCCAAAGAACCTCCCGGTACTGCGTCCCGTTTTCAGGTCTTCCGTAACATTGCCGTGCGCTGTAAGCCTTCCTGATATTTGGGTTTCCATTTTCAGTTGTTTTAACCCTTTCCGTCCACCGCATAGCTTCCACATATGTAATCCCTTCTCCACAATCCTGTGATCCCTTACTGCAAACCTCCCTCACTTATGGGGAATAGCTCGAAATGACTGTGCATTTCCCATTCTTATCATAGGAATACAATTTAATGGTCTGGCCGTAATTACTGCCGCTTGCCCTGTTTGCGAGCATTGTGACCGCCCCTTCCCATGTTTTAAGGACGGTGGTATTGGCGCCCTTGCCGTAATATGTGCCCCCGTTTGTAAGTGACTGACCTACGTCAGCAGTGCTGTTTTTCAGTTTTGTCAAAAAATCATTATTCAAATCAGCTCTTAAAAAAGATTTTTCTTTAGCAATGGAATACCCCAGATACATGGCACCGCCCTTATGATTCTCGATGGTCGCCTGCCCATAGGTAAGATTGCTTTTCCCCACCACTAGAAGACCGAAATTGATGATGGAAGAGCCGGCGTACATATCTAGCCAGCCATTGTCCCCTTTCGTCCCGAGAGACCCCTTCGGGCAACCGGCGTAAACCTTTCCGCCGCTGCGGATGATCATGGCGCCCCCCTCCTTCATAACAATGCGGGAGCCCCCCGAGGTGGATTCCATCGGCATAATGATCCCGCCGTCCTCCACCAGAATTGTTCCGTAGCATTCAATCTCACCATTCACATAAAACGGCCCGTTCTTCACGCAGAGCACCGAACCCTCCGGTATGGTAAGCTTTACATCCTCCTTCAAAAAAAGATCGGCATCCGCCACATAAACCTGATTCTCCCCGATCGTATAATCCTTATTGATACAGGTAAAAGTTTTCGTAGATCTGCTATAGACCTCCCAACTTCCGATCGATCCGGTCCATCCATCCCAGTCCAGTCTTACGCCAAGCCCATTCCCCGCAGACTTCGGTCTCAGCCAGACGGTATTATTATTGATCGTTCCAAACCGCATCTCGAAGCCCTTCCCGCTGTCTCCCATGCTTCTGTCATAGGGGATCCAGAGCGTAGCCACATCGGTCGCATAATGCAAATACTCCGTGGTGTGGGATACATAATAATAATTTCCATTCTTATATTCATATATATAAAAGCCATCAAAAGCGCTGTATTTTCCGTTAAAGGTCGTTTTTCTGGTCCGAATATTTGACCAATTGGTACGTGTCAGAAATTCATCCGACTCCGGATCAATTCTGGGATCCATGTCAATACTCTTGGAAATCCAATGGGACTGTCCGTTATTGATGTCCGTAACGCTCTGTGACATATAATAATTGCCATCCTGCTTATGGATCAGCATCACATAGCCCCCACCTGACAGATCGTCCCACTCTCTCAGCCTTGTCCATTTATAAAATGTAATCGTCCCCTTACTGGGACCTGCCGCACTTACCGCATCCGGCACCCCCCCCGGAACCGGAAGGGCGTCTGAAAGCACCAGCGCAGCAGAACACAGAAGCGCAAGCATACCGCGCGCAACCCTGCACCCAAAGTCACGTTTGGTTTTCTGCTTCTGATTCCCGCTCTGATTCCATTTAGGGTTCCAGCCCTGATTCCGTTCCTGATCTCCATCTGCGCTTGGCAGCTTCCATTTCCGCATGTTTCAACCTTCTTTCCCAGAGATCGCCTTACCATCCGTTCTTGCCTCTATCCGGCATGCGCCTTCAGCGCCGTTATCTTCCAATTTCAGTATTTCAATAAAAAATTGCCAGCCGATCCGTGGGGCGGATGCAGTCGATCGTCCCGTATCCGACCCCAGCTGGCAGCTTAAGTTTAATATTTAGTTGTTAGCGATTAGTACTGCGTGATTATTTCGTTCCGGTCGCCCACTGGGTAAGAGGTCCGATGGCCGCCTTCAGCACTACCATAAGTACGAAGATCAAAACGAAACCGATGATGGCGTTCTTCAGATGGGACTTAGCCTTCTCTCTCTCCTGAGGCTCCTCTGCCTTTGCAAACTTAACGCCAAGGATAACGCAGTAAACGGCGCCCAGAGCGCCAACGATGGCGATGGCAGGTCCCAGCAGGCTGTTGATCAGATCAACAACGGGGCTGGTAACCTTGTCAAAGTTTACGCTTCCGTCAGGGTTAAAATCGCTTTCGGTATTAGCCGCCAGGGAAGTCATGGGCATTACCATGAATGCCGTACTCAGCGCTGCCGCAAGGCCCAACATCTTTTTCATCATTTTTCTCATTGCTGTTTCCTCCTGTCTCAATCACGTGATTTTTAGGAAGCCTTCTCGTCCCGCGGATCAACGGTTCGCAATTAGCATCCAGTTTTTATGAAAACGGCCTTCGGCCGATTCCACCATGAAAATAACGGCAAAAATCGGATCAAGGTACACGATCTCCATTACAACATTTTACTAAAAAAAGCCTTTTTTTTCAATAGTTTCCAAAAAACTCTATTGAAATTATGGTTATCCTGCCATAATCTGTCCCAATCATACCACGACTCCTCAAAAAATATCCATCAAATGTCCATCAAATATCGCATCAATAACAAAAAAAATGATTTTCTCACCTATTCCCCGCCAATTTTGAGTTTGAACTTAAATACGACTCGTCTGGAGGCTGCCTTGTCGACGTTACCCTCCGCGTCATACACGGGATAGTCGTAGGAGCAGCCCTTCGCTGAGATCCTGCCCTCAAGCTCCGGACAAACCTCCAGGCAATATCGCATAACGTAATTTGCCCGTCTTTCGGAAAGATCCAGATTATAATCATAGGTTCCATCCGTGTCCGTATGTCCCTCCACCTGAATCTCCGAGATCGTGTCCGCATACTTCTCGTCCATCACGACGGATCCGTAAACCTTCAGGAACCGGTTCAGGTAATCCTCACCCTCCTGCGTAAGGGAATCCTCCTCCACGTCAAACAGGATGCTGGAGTCCATCGTCACCTTTCCGGCGTCGGGGTCGATCTCAACTTGAATGTCCGCCTGCCCAAATGCCTTGTGAAGTTCCTCCAGAATCGCCGCCCGTTCCTCCAGCAGACGATTTACGATATCCTCGTTTAAGTCCCCTACGGCAACGCCCTCGCCCAGGTTTTCGCCCAGCTGATCCTCATAATAATGATTCTCACTGTGCTGATATCGGTAATACCTTCCGTCCGCAACCAAAATCACGCCAAAGGGCTCCGTCCAAAGATACCCAAAGGACATTTCCCCGGGAGTTTCCTCGAGCTTTAGCTTTCCCGAGACTCTGCCGTAGCGCTTCGTCCATTGAAGGAACAGCTGATCGCCGCTCCCCCTGACAGTCTTTTCGACTGCCCGTCCGCCGTCCGTAAAATCAATGGCACCCATGCTCTCGTCCCCGGCGTACCAAAAAAAGCCCTGGAGCTCCCCATAGGTGTCGTTAGCGTCATTGGCATATCCATCCGTATAGGGCACGCTATGCTCCTGCTCCCCGGCCTTTTTGGAAAATGCCGAGGGACAGTAGGTGACGGTGCAGCCCTCCCCGCGCAGCATCAGATTTCTCCCCGAGAAGCAAAACTCCAAGACCGTCCACTCCTTCCTGTCAAGTTCAAAGGTCTCGGGATCTGCCTCCCACTCATACAGATGGAGCCGGTTACCCTCGACCTCATACAAAAAGGTTGCCGCGGCAGGCTTCTTCTCCTTCGTCAGGTATTCCATCTGAATGACGTTTTGCTTCATTAAATTTTTAAAACTATCCCAGCAATCGTTATTCCTAAAGCGCCCCAAAAATGCCGAGTGAACCTCTTCCTCCCATTCCCGAAGCTCCCAGGTATTGTTAATCGGTTTCTTCCAGAAATAGCTCCCCCAAAGCGTCTCGAAGGCGTTTTTACTCTTGATCTGAATGCCGTCAAGAAGGCTCTTGGAAGACCCCAGGGGGAACGCCCCCTTGATCTCGATGGGAAGGGCAGTCAGCTCCACCGGCGTCTCCTTTCCATCCATGGTAACGGAGCTTTTCAGAAATTTTACTTCCTCACAGAACTTCTCATGATCCAGTCCATATTTCACGGTCGGTGTTGCCTCATCGCCCGCCGTCTCCGTCGTAACCCACTCGTCATAGGTATACTGCCCCCAGAGCATGGACGGGAACGTATCCTTCATCTCCACCCACCGTGCATCTTCCGTCGAAACCTCATAAATACTTACGGAATTCGCTTCCCCGCTTTCGGAGGGTACGGCTTCGCCCCCTGCGTTCTTCTGACCGCCGCATCCGCCAAGAACCAGCACCGCCGCCAGCACCAGACATGCCAATGGGAACGGTTTTTTCCGTCTTATCTTGTTTTTTAAACACCTCTGTAAGAACACCCGCATAAACTGCCTCCCTCATCATCATTCCTTCGATGGTTCATCGGCCTTTTGGACTAAGTCTTCATCATCGATCCCAAGCCGGATCGCCTTCCTCTCCAGTAAAACAGCCTGAAATTTACTGATCACGATACTGAGAATGGCGGCAAGAGGGATGGCAATCAAAATTCCGATCACGCCGAACATCTTCCCCCCGACAATGATAAAGACAAGAATCATAACCGGCGAAACGCCCAGGGCGTCTCCGTACATCTTCGGCTTTAAGACATACCCGTCCAATGTCTGAAGGATCGCCGTGAAAATAAGAAAGGCAACGGCCTTCCACGGATCCGCAAGGAGCAGGATCAGACCACCGACGGCCGCTCCGAAGATGGGACCAAAGGTGGGAATCATGTTGGTGATCCCGACAACCACGGAAACCAGAACGGCATACGGCATTCCAAAGATCAGCATAAAAATAAAATTAGCACTTCCTACAACCAACGCTTCCACCAGCTCGGCAATGATGTATTTCTCCATGATGTCATTACAGCTCTTTAGAAACGAGAAAAACCTTTTGTACTTTGCAGGAGAAGTAATCAGAATGACGAGGGTTTTCCATCCCCAGCAGATTCTGTCCTTGTCAAAAAGAAAATACACTGCAAGAATCGCTCCCATCACCCAGTTTACCAAGCCCTCACCGATGGCAGAAAACGCTCCAAGAATTTTCTCAAGATATTCCGGCAGCTTACTCTCAAGATGAATCAGGGAATTCAGATTGGATTCAAAAAACCCTGACAGATCCACGTACTTTTTCAAAAAACCGCCGTTAAAGCTCTCCAGCCACTTCTGGAGTTGTTCAAGATACGTGTCAAAATTGGACAGGAACGTGGTAATGCTTCCGATCAGCTGCGGGATCAGCGAAACTAAGATCAGCGTCAGCAGAACAATGGCAATGGTCAGGGCAAATACGACGGAAGCCAGACGGTTCAGCTTCTTTTTCTTTATTTTGCGGAACAGTCCCTTTTGCAGGCGTATGACGAACGGCTCCATAATATACGCCAGAACACATCCGATCACCACGGGGGAAAAATATTGAAGCACCCTCCCCAGGGTTCCTCCGATCGTGCTCAGGTTCATCAGAATCACATACAAAAGCACGCCGCTGCAGGATGCCACCGTATAAGGAAACCATTTTTGATTTTTCCAATCTCCAAATCCCATTTTGTACCTCGTTCATTCTTCGTAGTTCTGCAGAGAATCCGGCCATTTGACCGGATTCCCCTCGTTTATTACAGGTAGACGCCCTTGTCGACCTTTTTCTCTTTCAGCGTATTCTTCACCGGCTTGTCACCGACCTCCTTGGAACGCTTCTTCGTATCCAGTACTTCCCCCGGCTTCTTCCTGCCGGCAGGAGCCTCCTTCAGCCGGACCTCCTTCTGCTGAGCCTTATGGCTCTGCATTTTCAGGTAGGCGAGCTCCGCCGCCCTTTGTTGCTCCTGCGTCATCTGCCAGGGCTCCAGAAGATTTTCTCCCTTACCGTCCGCCGAAAGGGTTTTCGTCATGGAATCCAGGTAAGCCTTCGGTGCCTCACCGGAAACTGACGCTCCCAGATCACCATGTAAGGTCTCTCTGGTTCTGTTCCTCTTTTTGCAGTTTCTCCTGACTCGGCATACCTCTTTTCCTCCTTTTTTACGCCTATTAAGGTCCTCTTTTCGTGCTTCCCGGACCTCTATAGCCTTCTTAGCCTTCTTAGCCTTCATAGCCTTCTTCCAACAAATTCTTACCTGAAAGCAGGTCCCGTTGGCACTCCCTTCTCCGGCTCTGTCTTCTTCACAGTCCCTGTCTTCTTTTCCGATTCCTTCTTTTCCTGCTCCTTCTTTTCAGGCCCGGGCTGCTCCTCCTGCATTTGAGATGCCGCAGCCTTCTTCTTTGCAGCTTCGTCCAATTGAAGCTTATACGCCAAAAGACTATTTCTCAATTCCTTCGTATTGCCCTTCTTGACCAGTTCCAGCGTTTTCGGATCCTTCATCATTTCGGCGTAAGCCGGTTCCTTTTCGATGACATCCGCTATTTTTTGAATGGCGTTTAAGTCAGCCGTCTTTTTCATGCCGTCCTTCTGATTACCGGCCTGAAACTCCGCTGCCATGATCTGAGCAACCTCCCTTGGATGCGGTGCTATGGTATTTGCCAGGCTTGCCTTGGCATTTTCGATATATCTCTCATAGGTATTCAGTTTTTCGAATTCCTCCACCAGCTTGCCACCGTGGCCGTCACGCATTTTTCTCTCCAGCTTCCTGACCTCTTCCTCCGGCATTCTGTTGATAATCTCAAAAATCCTCTCCGTTTCCTTAAAGGCCTTGCTTGTGACCGTATTGTCAAGTTTCTTGTCGCCCCCCGGCTTGATCTTCATCCCCTGCCGGATGGCTATGATCTGAGCAATCCCTCGATTCCGATAATAATCATTTTCAAACTCTTTGTTCTTCGCCTTTTTCTGAAGGGCTTCGATCTGCTCTCTGGCGCTGGGGCGATGCTCCGCCGGCAGATGATGCATGGTCTCGCTGGTAGACCCTGCAACTGCCTTTCCAAACATTTGAGACAGGGACTTCCCTTCGTCCTTTTTCAGAACGCCCTTTTCCAGGATGTTGTCAGGGACATCAGCGCTTTTTCTCGCGTCTCTGTAGGCTTTGCGGTATTTTTCGTAAGTCTGCTCCATGGACTCCGTGGTCTGGAATGCCTCCGGATGCTCCTCCACGTCCTTTGCCAGTGCCCTCGCCGCCAAAATCTGATCAGCGACCGGATAGATGTCATCATTATTGTAGCTTGCTTTCTTATACAGTTCCTTTTTCAATGGGAAGGTAAGTAATTCCTCCAGATACTCCCGGGGGCTTTGTTTTTTATCCTTTTTCCTTCCGGCATCCAGCTCCTCCCCCACTTTCCGCACCTGCTTCGCAGCCGAGGCCAACCCGCCCTTTGTCATGGCATGGGTGATTCTTTCTTCGCTGACGCCATCATAAAAATCAATTGTGACACCGTCATTTTTTCTTAAAAGTTCTGTCTGAAGCTTGCCAAATCGGTTGTTCAGTTCACGAATGTCTTCTTCGGTGAAAGGCTTTTGTTCCCAGCCTGGGGCATCTCCCACCATTTCGTGAAGCACGGACTGTCTGAGCAGGCACTGCTCAATCTCGCCGAGAAAACTGTTATTAGCGGAATAGATCAAGCTCTTAAGCGTCAGGTCATAATCTCCCGCAGTCCCTCTCTCCGGTACGCTCAATTGGTCGTATGCCTCGCTAAACTGCGGTATTTCCTTTGAAAAAAGCTCAAATATTTCAGGTTTTACATTAAAGCGTAAAAAGGCTGCATGGGCCTGGAGCTTTTCCATGTTCTCAACGAATGCCTGCTTATCTTCAAGAGTCCCCAGTTGATACTGCACCTCCGGAAGCTGTTTCAGGAACGAGCGTCCCGCAGCGCTGTTATCAAGCTTTTCACGGAGTGTATCATTCTGTGCCAGCTGCGAAAAGGTCTGCTGATACTGCTGCAATTTGGCCGGATCCTGCTTCAGTTCATCATAGAGCCTTGAAAACGGGCTCTCTGCAATTTCCCTTGTCGCTTCCCCCATCTGCTCCATCAGTTCTTTGTTGTCCTGCGCACGCACCATCTCATACAGGTCGTTAATGTTGTTGTTATGAAGCATCTGCTTAAATTCCGGGGAATTCTTCAGTTCCCTCAGCTCCGCCTCATGCGCGTCGCTCTCCATGAGCTCCCTCTGCCGTTCAAAGGGCAGATCCTTCTTGCTCTCAAGCCACAGCAGCTCAGCCGCGGCATTTTCCATTTCCTCGCTGCCGATCTCCAGATCCACGGCATCCTGCTTGATCCGGCTGATCTCCCTCTCTGCGGGAGATATGGTGAGAGCGTCAAATTCCTCCTCCATGGCTCCGGCGTAGCCGCGTTTCTTTCCCATTTCAAAAAGCCTGTCCACCTGCTCATCCGAAAGCCCATCCAGCTTTTCCCTGACTGAGCTCACCTCTTTTTCCAGATTTTCACCGAGGGGCTGTAACAGGTTGCCGTTGATCAAAAGGGTGTGACTTCGTCCGGCCTTGACGGATTTGCGCGCCCCCAAAAGCTCCGCAAGGCAGCTCCGCTTTTTCTCCGGCGTGTCAAACTCTTCTTTCTTCATTCTCTCCTTCAGCTGTTCCACGCGGCCGCCAGCCTTAGGCCTCACAGTTTGGGGACACTGCTCCGGTATATGGTCAAGTCCTGCCACATATTTCCGAAACGAAGTGGCAAGCTCCTTCCCACCGTCCTCTGAAAGTGCGAGCTTTTGCATCTCATCCCTGCCCATCACCTTCACAAAATCCTTCACATGCTCCGAATAAAAGGCCGTGGTCTTGTTCCAGAATTCCTCCAGCCCCTCGGCAGTTGCCGTATCCTTCAGACTTGCATTGTCAAGGGCATGTCCGGCCAGCACTGTTACAATATCCCTGTCCCTGCTGTTTTCCGACCGATTACTTCCGTCCTTGAGGAGTCTGTGCTTTGCGCCCTCTGCCTGTTTCCGATACTCCTCCCGCAGGCCCTTCGGAGAGATCGTGTCCTCCCTCTCGAAAGGCTTCGTATAGTTCGCATCCTTCTCGGTTCTTGCCGAATCAACCAGTTTTACTGCCTTCTCCTTATCCATGCCAAAGGAGGTCAAAAGACCCTTTAGCTGCACCGCATCCATGCGCTTTCCACACATGGCTTCGTTGAGCTCCTCCAGCTGCTTAGCCGCCTCCGGATCCTGCTGCGCCCTCTCCTGCAGGCTCCGATAGCCCGCCTCGAAGGTATTCATCGCCTCGGTAAATTCCTCCGGCGAAAGATGGGACAGATCTGCCTCTCTTCCGCCGATGGTCTTGCCCACCGTAGTCTTCCCCGAAAAGAAGGGGGACATGTCGTGGCTGATCGCCTTGAAATTGTGGAGCTGACCTATGCAGCTTGTTCCCTTCGGCACCGCATTCTCAAACCCAAAAAGGATCGCACCGCAATGCTTCTCGTCACCCTTTCTGGTTCGCATATAGGTATGGCCAAAGGAGCCCTGGGCATCCACGCAATCCGTGCCGTTAAAGGGCTTGCCCAGACCACCCAGAGAAATGTTCATGCCATAGTTGCCAATGTAAGTAGTGATCTTTTTGTTGAATTGTAGGTTTGTGAGCTGCTTTTTCCAGCGGATCCGGATTTCCTCAAAGGGTACAACATTCCCGTCCTTGTCAACCTGTCTCCGATGCATCTCGTGACTGGCAAAACGCCCTTTCCTAAGCACACTGCTGTCCAGCGCAGACTTTTGCCATGCGTCATACATCTTCGTCTGCTGCTCCTTGCTGCCGGTGGGCAGGGTGAACGCAACCCTTCCGCTGTGTCCAAAGAGCTCCGCCGTGGTTCCCGCATAGGGCTCGTTGCTCCCGTCCTCATTGTGGATGTCCATGCGCCCCAGCTGGGACATAAACATGGTCTTGGCAAGGAAAACCTGCTTCTCCTGATTCTCCGCGATCAGCCTTTCCCCTTCGGCCCCCGGAAACTTCTTACGGATATTCTCCTTTCTCTCCTCGCTCACGGGATTCAATGTCTCCGCAAGCATGCGACTGTTCATGTACCGGTCATATTCGCGAAGGCGATCGCTTATGTCATTTCCGTCCTTGTCCGTGGCGCCCCGTTCGATCATCTGCGTGAGCGTATAACGGAACTCCGGGCGATTCGTCATCTCACCCAGTTTGCTCTTCAGTTCATCGCTTAGGGGAGGAAACTCGCCCCCCGGCCCAAATACCTCCTCCATCGCCTTTTTGCCGTAATATTCCCGCAGAAATCCGGGGAGATGATTAAACTTACTGACGTCCCCCTGCATCATTCGCTTCGTGCTGTCATTGACCTGATCGAGGCTGCTCTCCTCCGTCTTAACGATGTCGCTGTTAAACCGAACATTCTGCTGTGCCAGCGCCTCCTCAATATCCAACATGTCCTGCGCAGTCAGCCCCTGCGCCTTCTCTTGTTTCCGTCTTGCTTGAAACCGTTCCGCTAATTGATCGAGTGTGTATCCCGGCATAGCCTTTCCTCCATTCTACTTAGGCCCAAAGCTTATGGTGTTGCTCCGCTTGATTGTTTCCTTTTGCTCCTCAGGCTCGAGGCCTTCCTGCTTCTTGCTCTTATTCATGTGCATCTGCTTCTCCAGCTTCTGCTTCAGATCGGGGCTTGCCGCTATTTGACTTAACATGGCGCCATCGTTTTTCTTCAGCATGTCAAAGAGGACGGCCCGTTGCTCCTGCTTGCCAAAGAGTTCTTTGGTTACGGTATGATGGGTCTCTCCTTCCGCCAGCCCTCCGCGTCTTTCAATCTCCTTGGCTGTAGCCACATTCACAAAGGCCTGCATCTTTTCCTCCCAAAGACTTCCATCCGGCTTGTAGAGTCCCGGCCCCATGGCATTCAGCGCCTTTTCCGCATCCTGAGCCTTTTTTAAGAAAGCAGCCTCCTTCTGAACGATTTGCTTTGAAAGCTTCTCCACTGTATGTTCAATGTTATCCATGAGGTTTGCGTCCACGGCCGGCCCTTCCGCCTGTTTTTCCCTGCCTGCCTGGGCCACTTTCAGATTCTCCACGGCGCGGTCGATGTCGCCCAGAAGCTTTTCATCCACGACGAGGCCCTCCGGACGTGCCTGTTTTTCCTGGTATTCCGCAAGATTTGACGCCGCATGGCTGATCTGATCGCTGATCTTCTCATTTAATGCCAGATTTCCCGTGGATTGCTCGCTCAGATTCAGAATGCTGTCCTTTGCAAATTTCTCCAGACCGTCTGCGAAGTTATAGCGATTCTTTCCCTTTTGCCTGATCTTTGCAAAAAGCTGGGCATCAATCTTGTCCTTGTATTTTTCGGCGGACAGTCTCACGTTCTCCACGGCCTGTTCCACCTCGGCGGGCGTATTGCCGGCATTTAATTTCGTCACGGCCTCCAGGGAATCATACATCGCCTTATACTGATCGGAACCGTTTCTGCCCCCAAGCCCCTCTGTATTCATTTCGTCCAGCTTACTCTGCGCGGCCTGTTTTAACTGAACTATGCTGTCATTATAATTGTTCGCCCGGTCAGAACTCTTTTGCAGCCGTTCGGAAATATCCTCCGACTTCGGAGGCTCTATGGAGCCGTCCTCCCGTACGTCACCCAGCTTTACGGTATAACCCGACTGGGCATCATTCAGGTAACGGCGCCTCTGTGCGGCACTTCCGGCAATTTTCCCGTTCTCATAAAACTCCAGCTGCTGCTTTTCCTTATCATTTGCAAAGACCGTCTCGCCGTTTTTATACTTCGGTGAAGCATCCTCCAAGAGATAGCAAAGGGCGCCGGTTCCCTGAATGCGACGGTCATCCTCGCCTCCCGCCAGAATCTGGTTTGCCAGAATGCGGCTGGAGTGATAGTCCGATTTCACATTCTCGAAGGCAGGATCCACCGGGATCTCTCCGCTACGGATCTTTGCAGCCAGCTCCTCCGATTTCATGGAATGGGACACACTCGACTCAATATCGATCTCATTCACGGCATGGCAGAGATTGCGGTAAAAATCCATTCCCTTCACAAAGTTCCCTGTTTCATCCTTGGCAAGTATCTCATCCTGATAGGCGGAATACTGCTCGTAAACCTCCGGTCTTATATCGTTTTCCCTCGCCGCCACGTCCACCATGAAGGCCGCATACTCCGAGAAGTCCCCCGTTTTTACGGCCTGTGCCTCAAGCCTCCGAAGCTCCTGCACAGGCTCATTCTCGATCAGATACTGCCTGCGGTTCTCATCCAGCATGTCCTGCATGACCACCTTGTTCTCCCTGGCAAGGTCGCCCAGTTCAGCCTTATCCATCTCTTGGATTCGGTCATAGGTACGGTCAAGTTCCTGCCGCATCTTCTTAAAGCCCTCTTTTTCCATATCCTCCGGATGTGCCAGAAGGACTTCCGTGTAGAGTTGCCTGGTGGCCTCAAGGGCTTTCTTTTCGTTCAGCCATTTCGAATCGCCAAATGCGTCGTAGACCTTACCTGCTCTTTTTTGAATCCTCTTTGCCCTGTCGATCATCCCCTCATAATCCACGGGGGTCTTTGCGATATAATTCTGTGCATCAAAGCCTTCCCCAAGCTTTCGCCCAAGGTAATCCGTCTCCGGCAGTCCGGCAAAGATACCATTTAACTTGCGATCCTCATCGCTCACCAACATCAGATTCCGCAGGGTGTCAATCTTTGCCTTCTCCTCCATCGGGGTCTTCGCCGGTTCATGAAAAAACAAAAACTTGCCCTGTTCAGAGCCCAGAACTGCACCGTTAAACATATCCTCCGCCATGGTATAGGCGACAATGCCATTCTTTTCCCGAAATTCCTTGTCTCCCTCCAGCATGTTAGGCATATTAAGCTGTCGGCCAAAGCCATACTGTGGAACGACATTTATCAGTTCTTGACTCATTTCCTCGAAGTCCCCGATGTCCGTCATCAGATCAATGGCATTCTCGACACTCTCCACTTGCTCCGAAACCTTTGCAAAACTTTTTGCCTCCCACTTTTTTTCCGCGTCCTTCAGATTGCTTCCCACGGGATTATTCAGGTATTCCTCCAGATCCAATCCGTTTTCCTTGACATTTAAGTAGGTTTGATACACAGAGTTTACATAGGCCGTGTTCTGCACGTCACTGGTGAAGGCATAGGGAATGGCTCGGTTACGTATGGAATCCATGTTGCCGGGGAAGATGCCGGGTTCCTGATTAAAATATTCCCTGGAGATCCTGTAGAGTTCCTCCGTGTCCCGATAGGTCTTCTCATATTCCTGTCCGGCCGCAAGGATCTTCTCCGGATCCCCCTCGCTCAGGGCATCCGTCAGCGCCTTCTTCGTCGTCAAAAGTTTAACAAAACCATAGGTTTTCTCACCATCCTCTCCGTTTGCCGCGTGGGGGTACTTTTCCAGCCCCATTTCCTCCATCTTACGGGTCATCAGGCGGATGCCTTCCTTTGTCTTATCGCTGAGCTGGATTCCCTCCTGCAGCATCTCCTCAAAGGTCTCCCGCTTTTCCTCTGCCACGCCGCGGAATTCTCTGAAGCCTTCATTCTTTTGGAAAATCCCATCATACTTTCCATTCTGATACGCGGGGCGTGCCACGTCCCTGACATGCCTGTCCACGGCTGCCTCTATGGCCTGGATATCTTTGTCGACAGCAAGCCCCTCCTTCCTCAGGGTCTCATTGGGGGCGGTAAGATGGCTGCCCGCAAAACTTAGTACATGCTCATACTGTGCTCTCTTCTCAGGGTTACCCGAAATCTCCGGTGGCATCTGCTTCAGCAGTTCTCCGGTGCGCTCCGCATAGGGATAACTCACCCTTTCCGCATCCGGCAGATTGATCGGATCCTGATAAGCCTCAACCTGATCCACCAGAGCCTTCTGCTGTTCCTCGCTAAGGAGCTGCTCCAATCCCTCCACCACACGCTGGTCGATCTCCGGATCAATCGAAAAATCATCATAAGCGGCGATCAGCGCATGCCCCGCAGCCTCCTGATACGCCTTCACGTCAATTTTCCCTTCCACGACCAGGTTCTTGACAAATGACCTCTTCGCCTGATCATCCTTCTCAAGGGCGTTCATCTCCTCCGCACTTACGCCCGCAAAAACCGCCGGCTGCTCCTCCCGGAGTTTTTGCCAATAATTCCGATAGAAACTGGTGTTCTCAAACTCCTTTAGCTTTCTCTCCCGTTCCTGCCTGCCGCCCGCCTTCTCATAAACATCCAGCACCTGATCCAAGTCGAAGGTCTGGCTTACGATCTGTTTTTTCAAATAATCGAGTTTTCGCATTTCCATGCGCTTATTCTTCTGGTATTCCAGATACTCCGCCTGCTGCGCCGCCAAACTGGGAACGGGGCCTGCTTCATATTGATGATTGATCTGCTTCTGCTCCTTGTAGATTTCTGCTAACTTACCCATAAAACGAATCCTCCTATAATATTATTTTTTTGAGCTGCTCATGCTCCTTGCCTTATCGTTTCCTGATTCCCTGAATTCCCACGCCCGCAGCGGAAATTCCAAGCTTCGCAAACACGTAAACGGTTGCGGGAAGCTTTAAGAAAAAGCTGATGTCGACAGGGAAGGTCGGAACCATCTCCAGGAAAAAATTCACGGCTGCAAACCCGCCGATCACGGCCGTCAGAAGCACGACGACAAGCCGTTCGGACTTCACGGCAAGCCATGCGACCAGCACTGCGATCAGCACTCCCGCCAGCCTTGTGGCAACAGGCTCCAGAAGCTTTGATACGTTGACCTGCCCAAGGAGCATCGGCGCAAGTATGGCTGCCAGGTTTTCCTGTGCAAAATGGTACGCGGCGATAAAGATTCCGACATGTACAACATAGCCTGCGAGAATTGCCAATAAAAGGCCTGCCACGGCCTGCGCCATCAGCAGTTGCTCATCGCTAAGCTGAAATCCTGCGAGAATCAGGTGCGCCCTTCCGTAACCGACGCAGAAGCCGATCAACATCAGCGCCACCCTGTAAATCTGATAACCCTCAAAGCATATGACGACTGCCGCCAGCAACAGGGCCGCGTAGATCAGCGCATTTGAAAACTCCATGTTCGCCAGCTGCTTGACCAGACCGCCCGCCGCATCCGCAACGCCCTTCTTGATGTCCAATGCACTTTCACTTGCAAAAATCATCCTCTCTCCTCCTTGCCTTGTCATGCCCTGTCCGGGCCTAAACTTCTTTTCCCGATTGCCTTCCGCAGACTCCCAATCGCCCGCTGAAAGCCTCGTTCGGGTGCCTTGCCAAGTTCCTTTTCCAGGTCACCAATCACTCCGGTCAGCCCCGTCTTCCCTATAAAGCCTTCCTTCCGTGTCAGATATTCCTTTTTCCCAAAAAGAGCAAGGATTTGCGGCGTGGGCCTTTGAGATTTGTCATATAGCTCTCTTGATACGGAAAGGAGCTCACGTTTCTTTTGGTAAATCTCCTCCCGCATTGCTTCATTCCGTTCCTTCCCGCGCTCCTCCTTCCCCAGTACATACGCCACGTGAGCCGCCTGCACCTCATTGGAAAGCCTTAGGAACCGGTCCAGCGGATAGTCCCTCAGGGTTCTTTCCGTTCTTTGTGCGTTCTCCGGCAGGAAGCATTCCAGATTAATGTTGGGCAAAAGCCCGTGAAATCCGATGGCCCCCTCTCCCACCAGCTCTCCCTGCTGCTTCAGGGAATAACCCTCTGAGAGATTTTGAAGCTCGTTTTCAAAGCCCTTAAGAATCTGTTTCCGATATTCCCGAACCCTGGGCGTTTCCTCAAAGGTATGCTCAGCTGCCCGAATCTCCTCCTTCACCTGCCCGGTCAGCTTTGTCGCACACTCCCTGAGCGTGCCGTCCATCCGGGTGGGATCCCTGCCAAGAGCGGGCATCATTCCAGCCAGTTTCTTTCCGTCCTCCTCAAACTGTTGCCTGCCCGTGAAGCTTGCCAGCGTGATGCATGCCGCAAAGACGGAGTTAAAATCACCCATATTCAATTTCTTTCCTTCCATTGCAGCCATGCAGCAGTTTCCTTTTCATCCGTTTTCTCTTTGGCGTCCACCAGATAGCTTTGCC
>JAEEGG010002252.1_pt1 | contig 50270 bp, 44 predicted proteins | sample 9134161 | NCBI WGS metagenome assembly JAEEGG01 (sample SAMN16246543, study PRJNA631951) | gut metagenome | biome: gut microbiome; feature: rumen; material: CR-attached | host: Bos | place: Iran: Karaj | collected 2018-10
AAGATAGAAGAAGACAGAGGAAGGTAGAGGACAATAGTCTGGCTGCAGACCGTCTAAGCCCGCATGTCATTTGTCTTTTATCTCCTTTTAGACGAATGGTACTCACCATCGTCTTCCTATATCTTCTTCTATCTTCTTTCATTAGTTTATCTCCGGAGCTTTTGTCTTATCGAAATAATACCAGTATGTTCCCTTGAACTGGGTGCTACCCCTTAGCTGGTTGTACTGTTGGAAACGCTGGAATACATCAGTTCGCCGGATGTACTTCTCCCAATCCTCCTGAGGCGCATCGGTGCCTGCCAACCAGATGCACAAGGCTTCTTGATAAAGAGGCTTCAGGCGCGGCTTGCCTGTCACAACACAATAGCGGTCATAGTCACGCTTGAAGTTCGTAATATCTTTCAACAGAAGATCGCTGCAAAGGATATAGTCGAGGGCCACCATATTATCAGGATTCTGGTCGAGCAACTGCATCATGAGGAAGTGGGCATTGTCGCTGATGGTGATGGTGTCGCGATGGTTCACCATCTGCATCTTACCGCGATATACATCTTCACTATGCTTTCTGACGAACTCAGACCATTTACTATAGACAAAGGTCTTATCGAGGATACGCAGGTATTTTTCTGCCGCCAAGGTGTCGCCACTGACAATATTACATTCTGCCAAACGCTTCATCATCCTCACATTGCGATTCTCAGGTGCAAAGACATTGGTCATCATCGCTGCACGTTCCGTAAAGGTCATGTCGCCTAAAGCCCAATAGAGTTCATTCATAATGTTGATGGTAAGACGGGGCGTCTCAGGGCCAATCTTCTCAAAGGTGCCAAGATAGTTGGGCGTAAAGTCAAACAAGCGGTCTGGCAACTGGCCTTTTTGGGCATTGACCAGATTATAGAAGAAGAGCATCTGCCGCGTCCAGCCATCAGAGTTTTTAACGATGCTAAGCACTTTGTCATAGTTGCCGAAGTTGTATTCATTGGAAACGGCGAAATCTTTCTCCAATACGAAGTCGGGAGTCTGCAAGTGAACATTCTTCGGAGTTCCAAGAAGAAAGTATGTCGGCAGTAGCAGCAACAAAAGAAACGCCCATCGCGACCATCTATGTCGGATAGCAGAAATAATCCATATCAATAATAGCCAACCGATGATACTGATAGTGGAAGACAACCTATAACTGACACTGAAATGGCACACTGTCAGAAAGCCCATCACACAAATCCCCATAGTAAGCGCAACCCAACGATTGGCCTTCAGGCTCGTCAATGCCTTGTATATCAATAATCCCGCCAATAGGATGCATAGTGTGAGAATCGTCGCACCGGCATACAAATAATAATAAAACTGTGTGAGGAAATCACCTATCAGTAATGCCAATCCTCCTATACGATTTAAATAGCCAGAGACGTACTCCCATTCCCAAAGGAATATCTGATTCTGCTCTTGATAGAAGAAATGATAGGGATACCAGAACTGGAAAAAGAGAAAGATGGCAACAGCCCAGAGAGCCATCACAATATTTGCGGTTTTCGTTCCTCGAATCCACCTCATCGCTGACACTTTTCCCTTTTCCCTTAAACTATAACCTTTGTCTTCTGGTACTTCTCACGGAATTCCGTAGGGCTGCAGCCCTTGCGCTTACGGAAAAGGCGGTTGAAGTTAGAGAGCGTATTGAAGCCCGTTCGCCAGCAAATCTCGCTGATGCAGTCGGCGGTGTCTATCAGCATGCGGGCGGCATACCCCAGACGAATATCGATAATATATTCTGAGATGGTCCTGCTTGTGCGCTGTTTGAAGTAACGGCTGAAGGACGTACATGTCATTCCCACAAGGTCAGCCAACTGCTCCAGACTCATCTCGTCCTTGTAGTGCTCGTCGATATAGCTCTTCACCTTTAGGATCCGTTTTGACTCACTTTCTACACCGACTTTGGCAAACGATGAGGTTGCCAGTTCACGGGCATCGTCAAACTTAGACAATTCATAGAGTATAGAGAAAAACTCCTGCACAGCCAAGAATCCCTCATCAATGGAAGAAAGCCTGACAAGACGGTGGTAAACCAGCATGATAGCCTGAGGAGGAAAAGCCAGTCCGCGCTGTGCCCTTATCAGCATTTGATAGATGGATTTATATGAGTTGAACCTGAATGGCGATGTTATCAAATCGAAATTAAGTCGAAACTGCACCGTAACTTCATGGATGTCTTCACTCTTGCATTCGTGCTGCTCCCACACATGTTCCAAATCGGAACTTGTTATAAGCACTAAGTCCAGATCGCCTATCACCTCGCTAGAATCGCCTACCACGCGCCGTGCACCAGCTGCTTTAGCCACAAAGTTCAGTTCCAACACATCATGTATATGTATGGGATAGTCAAAATCCTTTTTATGGCGGTCAGCTACGTACATGAAGTCATGCTCACTTAATGGTGTAATCTCACGTAAAACTCTTGTTTCCATTATATCTCATTTCTAGTTTAGAAAAAACGCCCAACTATGTCATATAGAACTAACGTAATTTTTCCGCTGCTAAATTAATGCTTTTACATTTCACCACCAAACAAATAGTGATTTTTGTGGTAAAACTTAACTTTACATAACATTTAAAGTTTTCAGGCAGCCCTCACTGAAGGAAATCCATAGCAGGATTTCATATTATGCAAGTCATATTAACATTCGCGTTTGTTTGCGGTATTCGGCGTAGCCTGGTTTGTTGGCGAGTTGGCGCTGCTCCATGAGAGGGATAGAGATTCCGAGAAAGAGGGCGGTCATGGCGATTGCTCCGCAGATATACCAGTCAAAACCGTTAAATGCACCATACATCATCCATATACCCCACCAGAACAGGATCTCACCGAAATAGTTCGGATGACGACCATGTTTCCACAGACCTACGTTGCATACTTTACCGGGATTGGCAGCACGGAAATCATGGCTTTGCTTGTCTGCGATGAGTTGGATGGTTGGTGCAACAAGACAGGTCAGAAAAGCCAGGCAAAGAAGAATCGTGGTAAACAAATGTCCGTCATTCACAAATAGGGTATTCATATCAAACGGTATTTCAAACAGTTTCAGTCCGGGCAGCATGGCGGCAAAGACAATGAGCGTGGGCATCATGTTCAAGCCGAATAGGTTGATGGTTTGAAAAACCAACGGGTGTTGGCTACGGTACTTGGTGTAACGCCAGTCTTCGTGACCGAGACCTTTGAAGGTGATCATCCAGTTGCGCGTGAGCCGCCAGCCCCAATAGCACGAAGCAATAAGCAGCAGACCTACCGGTAGAGACCATACGCCGGTATAGAATGCCCACAACAGATATGCAACTGGAGGAAAGACGCTCCAATACGGGTCATAGACGGATACGTTCTCATAGAGTAAGCCGAATGCCCATACGACCACCGTCGCCAGCACGTCAGCACATAGAAGTGCGATGAGAGGGTCTGTGGTTAGTGGGTTAGAGGTTAACGCATTAAACATTAACCAGCCTGCCGCACCTGCGAGAGTGTATATAGCGGCTATCAGCGCCACGCTATACCATTTTGAATAATCCCGTTTCAAGATCGATAATACCTTTTGATGCTGCAAATATACGCAAAAATCCCAAAGCATGATTATTTTGCCTTAGGATTTATGATTTATTGGGAATTTATCGGATACTCACGAGCCACGCAATAGCTCGGTAATGGGCCCTGTCCAGTCGGCATTGTTTTCTATGAACAGGGTTTGGATACCGAGTGCTTGTGCGGCCTCGATGTTCTTGCGCCCGTCATCAATGAAGAGCGTTTCCTGGGCAGTGGATTGCTGACCATCGAGCATGATCTTGAATATCTCGGCTGACGGCTTCATCAGCTTGCATTGATAGCTGAGATAGAGGTGGTCGAAATAGTAATCGATAGCGTGTCCGTTGCCATCAAATTCGGTACTCATTGCCCATTGCATCATGTAGGGGTTGGTATTTGAGAGCAGACATACCTTGTAGCCCAGTTGGCGCAAACGCAATAACATCTGCAGATTTCTTTGTGGCACATCTTCGACGTAACCGTGCCAGGCATACATACACTCATCGTATGTAATCTCCCTGTCTATCATACGGCTTAACTCTACACGGAATTCTTCGGGCGTAATCAGGCCTTTTTCCAAATCACCGAAGATTCCTTGCTGACAGAAGGCATCCAAGTGCTTGTGGGCTTCATGAAGTCCGATTTCCTCGAACCGTTTTACGGCCTTCTCGTAGCTCAAGGCTATCACCACGCCCCCTAAATCAAATGCAATGTTCTTTATCTTATGCATATCTTTTCTTTCCATAAATATAACTACTCTTCATTCTTGGCAAGTGATAATAGCTATAATAGCATTGATGTCATCGTCATCTACATCACCTTCTGCTGTAACGTCAGCAGCCTTCTTATTGAAATGTTCTGATGCATTTTCATTCATGAAGTTGATAATCTCCACGATATCTGCCACGTTGACAACGCCATCGCCATTGGCATCGCCAGGCAAGAAGGAGCTTACCATTTTGACAGTCAGAGACAAGTCATCTGTGACGTTCTCACGTCCCTCTTCACCATAAGGCGCCTTGTCTTCGAGCATACTCTTACACATCGCCTCCGTTCCTGGCACAAAAGTGAATACTGTCTTGAGTGCCGTCATAATATCCTTCGTATCCACATCGGCCTCATTGCCCTCTGCATGGATGATGAAGGCTTTTGCCACATTGTCTGCCATAATCTCTAAGACAGAAGTCATGGATGCAGCGAAAGTTGCACCAAACTTCGCTGTGATCTTCGCGGTGATCTTCGCTGCGACAGCCTTCTTAACGCTATCATGCAGCCGCGTCATAGCATACTCGCTGGTGAATGTCTCGTCACCAGACAAGCTGGTGATATGGCCCGTCGTCAGACTCAGTTCAGACAAGTCGCCACTGATGGTCACCTCCCTGTAGTCGCATGGATAAGAGATGAGCGAACCCGTGTTCACATCATAGATCTCTGCGGTGAGTTCATCATTAAAGTCCTTGGCGATATCTGAAGTATGGAAATGCCCCGTAAAGATGACCTTGATGCCTGCGTCAATCAGAGCCTTACGGATATGGTCATGATTGCTGATGACATACGTGGGCACCAATGACTCTGCGTTGGTCACGTGCGGAATCAGGGGATGGTGCATCATGGCGATGACACGCTTGCCACTTTCCTGGGCTGCTGAAGCTTTCCCTACAATCCAGTTAAGTGTGGCAGAAGACAACATGCCGTCCGTACCCGAGTCAATGCCAATCACCACCAGTCCTTCGATGGGCTCGCAGGCATAGGTCAGTGAAGTGGATTCCCGTTCAGAAGTCGAGCCATAGCCATAATTGGCATATTGGGTAGTAAACCACCCATCTGTCGCCACATCGACAGGACTTGTGGTCGCACCATCGTAAACCACCGCATCCGCGTTGGAACCGCGGTCATGATTGCCAGGAATCACCAGCGTCTGAATGCCGACCCCGCGCAGTTCATCAAGCTTACTGATGACATACGTGTGACTCAGCTGCTCACCGTCCTTTGTCAGGTCGCCAGTGATCAAGACCAAATTCGGTTTTATCTCGTCTTTGATCTTGGCCACCATCTCGTCAAACAGCGCCTGGCTGTAGTCCACCATCTTTCGCTGGCCACTCAGGTAGTTTGTCCAAGCTTCACCCTCGCTGACCAGTAGTTCCGGAGCCATCACATGCGGATCAGACAACACGACAATCTTCTTGTCCGCAACGACAAGTGTCTTGGCACTAATGCTCATCGTTAAGAGCATCATACAAACTGTAATAATAATCTGTTTCATTTCTTCGGCAAAAATACACAAAAAGTCCCAAAGCTGATTGATATAGGTTTGGGATTTATGTTTTTTTGTGAATATGTACGTTCTTATCGGGCGACTCATCACGAGCCACGCAAAAATCGTTCATTGCAACAAAAGTGTTAGCAATGAACGATTATTTAATCTGTTTTGTCCACATCAGATTTCGATGAGCTTGCCGTTCTTCTTGGCTTCCTCAATCCACTTGGGCTCGATCTCCTGCAGGAACTTCTGCTTATTCTCGTTCAACTTCTGCATGTCGAGACCGATAGCAGCCTGAGCCTTTGCCTTAGTGGAATAGTCAGGTACGGGGATAGCCTCGTTATGACCATACTTAGCGGCTACGCGGGCAATGAGTAAACGGGCCTGCTGTGCATAATCGACGGAGTGCGAAAGCAGGCGGGTAACTTCCTGTGGGGCGTGGAAGGTTGCACCATGAGAAGCGATGGCATAGTCCCAACGCCACTGACTCTTGCGAAGCAGAGCCTGGATAGGAGCCATCTCGGCCTCGGTAGCACCCTTGTCGATGATGAACTTCGCCTCGAAGTGGGCGCGGGCCAGTTCCTGTTCGGCACGGTTGCGCACCTCGTTGCACTTCTCCTGACGGTCGTACACGTTTTGGCGAAGTACCTCGGCATCCTGACGATGACAAGTCTGACAGGTACGGTCGATCTTAGCCAACGGCGACTGGATCTGGTGATCAGAGAACTTCACGCCGCCCTCCTGCTTATACGGCATGTGGCAGTCGGCACACGATACGCCGCGCTGGGCATGGATACCATGCTGCGACATCTCCCAACCTGGATGCTGAGCCTTCAGAATCTTAGTCTTCGACAGCGGATGGATGTAGTCATAGAAGCCGATCTCGTCGTAGTATTCCTCGGCAGCCTCGCAGGTCAGACCCTTGTCGTGTGGGAATACGAGGTAGTTAGCCTTGCCAGGATTCTTCTCGTCGTTAGGCTTGATGAAGTAGTACTCCACGTGGCACTGGGCGCATACCAGCGAGCGCATCTCCTGATGGGTGGCGTTCTTGACATCCAGACCACGACGGGCAAAAGCCTCGTAGAGGGCAGGACGGGCAGGGCGCAAATCCATCGTGCGAGCATCGTGACAATCAGAGCAGCCAATGGTGTTCACCTCCTCGGCACCCAGTTCGCTCCACTTCTTGGCGTAGAAGTTGGCGGGATCAAACTGATCCTTTCCATTACCCAGCTCGCGCATCATGCGAGGCACATCCGGACCCTTACAAGTCCAACAAGTGGCGGGCTGCATGTCGACTGCGATAGAATCGCGTCCGTCGGCAGTCTTCACTGTAATGCCAGGGTTACCTGTGCGCAGAATCTTGCGCATATCCTCCAGCGCATGCTTGTGTCCGCGAGGAGTATTGTAGTGGCGCGAGAAGGCATAGCCAGCCCACAGCACCACCATCTCAGGACGCTGCTCCAGCACATCCACCTCCTGCGACGAGTTATACTTCGACTTGAAGGTCGTGTCTTCCGTCATCGCCCACGTCTCGTATTCGCGAGGATAGTCGGCCTTGAACTTCTCGTTCTGAGCGATGATTTCATCCTCAAACACAGTACGCTTGTTGTTAAACACACTGGCCACCTCGGCTCTGCGCTCCATCAGCGACGAAACGAGCAGTCCCAACAAGAAGACTACTACCATTGAGCCTCCAAACAGAAGCCAACTTTGCCATTTCTTCAATTGCTTTGCCATAATATTTTGAACTTTGAACTTTAAACTTTGAACTTTGCATTTATGCTTGAGCTTGCGAAAAACTTTATGATTACACTGCAGCGGTAGCAAATTTTACACTTTTACCTTAATTTCTGCAGCCACTCAGGAACGGGAGATGGGGGTAGTGGCGTCACGCCCTCGGCTCCAGGTGTTGCCATCAGTGAGTTCATGCCGCCGTGGGGCACGTTGCGATGACAGTCCCAGCACACCTTGCCGCCCTGAGCCAGCTGCTGCATATAGCCCATGCGGCCAGTCTTCACAAACTCCGTATTCAATTGCGTGTGACAGCGGATGCAATTGTCCATCACCACCTGACCTGTCAGCGTCTCAGCCATCGGAGCCTGACGTTCTGAGTGCATCACGAAATACGCCGTGTGCTTCAGACCGTCCATCGCCTTGAAACCATACTTCAAGGCTAAGTTCTGATGGGGCACATGGCAATCGTTACAGGTGGCACCGTTCGACTGATTGTCGATACGTCCGTGTGATGAGTGGCTCCACGTAGCATAATAAGGCGTCATGATGTGGCAGTTGACGCAGGCCGACGGGTCATCACCCACAAAATAGGTATGCACCCTAAGCAGATACATAAACAATCCGCCGAGGCCGCATACGACACCCGCTATCACCAGCAAACCCACCTTGAACTTCGTTCGAGCCTGCTCACGCTCGGCAGAGTCGAAGCGAGCTTCACTCTTCTCTCGCTTAATCGCAGCCTTCTGCCGATAGGAAAATAGTCCTGTCAGCTTACGAATTGCCGCTTTCGTTTTTTCTCCAACGTTCATTTCTGTAGGTTTTAGTTTGCAAATATAATCATAAATGGGGATAGATACCGGTAACAAATGTGCCCCAATCGTATAAAAGTTTGTTAATTTTAAGAATCCTTAATGGTTTTTCGTTCGATTTGAACTATCTTTGCATCAATTATGGATATAGAGACTCTTGAAGGCATTCGCAAGTGCCCGCTTTTTAAAGGACTTACCGATAACGAGATTATGGATCTGATGCATGCCATTCGTTATCGTGTAATACGTTTATACAAAGGCGACTTTCTTTTTGTTGCAAGCGAGGATTGTCTCCATGCAAACATCATGATAGAAGGTGAGGTCGTTGCTTATCTTGAAGGCGCCTCCGACCGCTATATCCGTATGTCAACCTTTCATGCTGGCAACATGTTCGCCCCAGCATTCCTCTTCGCGCAAGACCGCAGATATCCCGTTACGGTACAGGCGACGACAAACACGAAGGTGTTGCGAATTCTGTCGGCAGACTTTGAGCGGCTACTCGAACTTGATTCCCGTCTGGCTAAAAATTTCACGATTATTCTTTCGAACCTGATTGCCGGACTTACCAAGAAGGTGGGAATGCTCCTATTGAGTGTCCGCGAAAAGATCATTTTCTTCCTGAAAGAGGAGCAACGCCGTCAGCAGTCCGACACGATCCGGCTTTCCATGTCGCGTCAGGAATTGGCCGATCATTTCGGCATTCAGAAGTATTCCCTGCAACGTGCCCTCAACGAACTTCAGGAGAGCGGCGCCATTCGCATAGATGGCAAGACCATCGAGATCCTGTCAGGCGGCATATTTTAAGTCTTATCATCAGTTCATTAAATGATTACTGGGACAATACAATTTCCATAGTCGTTTTCTGGACTTTCATGCCCATATTCCTATAAAAGCTTAAAGCAGCATCGTTGCCATCCCATACATTCAGGGTGATATTGTTACATCCAATTGACTGGGCATAATCACGGACATATTCATACAAAGCCTTGCCAATATGTTTGCCGCGAGCATTTTCTTCTACGCAGATGTCATCAATATACAGCGTCTTGATGTCCTGCAGCAATTTATCGCCCTTTACTTCGGTTATCATGCAGAAAGCATGTCCTAATATTTTGGATTCTTCTTGCCCCCTGGCAGAGGCCATCCCCCCGTTTGGACGGGGGGATTCTGCATCGTAGACGAAGATAGGCTTGCTGTCATCACCAATCAGGACCTCCAGTTCCTGCTCGTTATACTTGGTAGTGTGGGGTTTAAACAAATCGGGGCGCAGTACATGATGCACCATGTTTACCTGATGCAGCAAACTGATGATACCTGATATATCTTTAATTTCTGCTCTTCTAATCATTGTTTACATATCTTATTAAATCTGCTGCGAAGATACAAAATAAATCCCAAAAGATGGTAATTTTGCCATGAAATTTAATGATTATTGGATTTTTCGGACTGAGCCGAAAAAAGCACGACTCATCACGAGCCGCGCTATTTCATTACTACTAACAAATAACTAACAATTACCTAATTAACCAATGTATGAATCTAAATCTGGGGCAAAGTTACGACCATATATAAATAGGTACGATAAGATTTGTTTCAAAGACTAACAAAAATCGTTCATTGCAACAAAAGTGTTAGCAATGAACGATTATTAATATTCTTGGAGATGCCAAGTAAGGGTCATTAAGATGCCTCCCGATAATACGAATAAAAATGATTAAATTCCCAGACCTCCTTCAAAATGCCTTTCCACAGCCTTTGACTGCTGGACGCGGGAGTTGGGAGCCACATCGTGGGTCACCCAGATGTTGCCGCCGATAACGGAGTCGTGACCGATGGTAATACGGCCCAGGATGCTGGCGTTGCTATAGATGGTGACGTTGTCCTCGATGATGGGATGGCGGGGTATGTTGAGCATATTGCCATCACTGTCTTTTTTAAAACTCTTGGAACCCAGCGTCACACCCTGATAGAGCGTCACGTGACTGCCGATGATACAGGTCTCACCAATAACCACTCCAGTACCGTGATCAATGGCAAAGTATTCGCTAATCTGAGCACCAGGATGGATGTCGATGCCCGTCTCTGAGTGTGCCAGTTCGGTGATGATACGTGGAATGACAGGCACTTGTAATTCGTGTAGCTTGTGGGCGATACGATAGTGGATCATAGCTTTCGTCACAGGATAGCTGAAGATAATCTCGCCATAGTTGATTGCAGCAGGGTCGTTGTCGAACATGGCTTGCACGTCGGTATAGAGCAACCGCTTGATTTCAGGCAGTGCATCAATCAGTTGCAATGCCAGGTCTCTGGCCTTATCTTGTACCTGTTGCCTCGACGTGATGGCCTCGCTTTTCTCGCCAAACTGAAGGCCATAGGATATCTGTCTTGCCAGCGTCTGAAGCAGCTCTTCCATGTGGACGCCAATGTTGTAAGAACGGATAGTCTCATGGCACTGTCGCTTGTTGAAGTAGTCAGGAAAGATGATGCTCTTTACCAGATTGATGATTTTCTGCACCTGTTCCACAGAGGGAAGTGAGGCTTCCGTCTGTGGCATCATACGTGTTTCCTGTTCCGTCTGGCGCGATAGCTGACGGACATTACGTTCGAGTATTTCTATAGTTTTTGTGTCCATATCCAATTGTAAATTATCAACTATCAATTGTCAACTTTAAAGATGTACCTCCTTGTCCACCACTTCACCGTTCAGAATCTTGAAAGAGTTGAGGTGAACGCCCTCGTGGAGGGAGAGGATGGCATAACGGATAGTGGGGTCGTTAGCCAGACGGAGGTCCTCCTGAGAAGGACGCGAGGGTGAGGCTGGATGACTGTGCCAGTTGGCGAGGATCTTCAGGCCTTTGCTTCGTGCATATTTCAAGGCAGCAAACTGGTCCTTCGGCGCAAAAGAGAAATGTTCCGGAGAGTGGTCGATATTCTCCATCCAATAGTTCTCAGTCACCACATCGCCTTCGTCTGAGGAAACGCCCAGCAGGTAACCGCACGTCTCATTCGGTGCGTCCTGCCGGGCCTGGCTGATTAATACATCAATTATATCATTACTTATAAACATACTTCTTTTTTTTAACACGAATTACCATGAATGCCCATTAATTATCATTAATAATTTGTGAGAATTCGTGTTCAATTCGTGGTAATTCGTGTTCAAAATATAATTCAATGTTTGAGGTCGCAGGCAGCCTGTTCGTAATCAATCAGGTGGTCGATAGTAGGATTCGTGCCACAGATGGCGCACGAGTCGCGGTGCTTTACAGGAACCGTGCGGAACTGCATCGTCTTGGCATCGAAAGTAAGCAGACGGTTCGTCAGCAGTTCGCCGATACCTGTGAAATACTTCAAGGTCTCTGCGGCCTGGATGGTGCCCAGCATACCAGCGATAGCACCAAGGACACCAGCCTGTGAACAAGTAGGAACGGCTCCTGCGGGAGGCGGTTCCTTGAACATACAACGGTAGCAGGCGGTGCCAGGCAGATGGGTAAAGGTCTGACCGTTGAAGCGCAGAATACCTCCATGCGAGAAGGGCTTGCCCGCCATCACACAAGCATCGTTGATGAGGAACTTCACGGGGAAGTTGTCCGTACCGTCGACAATGAAATCGTACTCCTTGATAATGTCGAGCGCATTCGACGAGTCGAGGAATTTGTAATAAGTCTCCACCTTCACATCGGGGTTGATGGCCTTGATCTTCTCCTCGGCACTTTTCACTTTCGGCACGCCCACGTCCTTGGTGAAATGAATCACCTGACGCTGGAGGTTGCTCAGATCGACAACATCAGCATCCACGATACCAATGGTGCCTATGCCTGCCGCAGCGAGGTAGAGCGACACGGGAGCACCCAGTCCGCCGGCACCCACTACGAGCACACGCGCGTTCATTATTTTCTCTTGTCCCTCCACGCCGACATCCTGCAACAGGATGTGCCGCGAATAGCGCTGTATCTGTTCTTCTGTAAAATCTATCATAACGCTCCTCCCCCCATAAAATACAGGAAATCAACCTTGTCGCCTTCCTTCAGTTGAATACTTTCCCAGTCCTCGCGCTCGGCAAACTCTTCGTTCACCTGCACGCTGACCATCTCGGGCTGCAGCACGTTCTGCTTCTGAATCAGTTCACTCACATTGAGCGGCAGGCTCACTTCCTGCGCGTCTCCATTTACATAAATCTTTGCCATAATCATTTGAGTTTGAATCTGGGTGCAAAGGTACGGCGATTTCTTGGTTGCCACAATCCCATAGGAATGGTAAATCGCATACCATATCAAGGGTATGCAAAATGCCGTAAATATGCGATTGTGGGAGTGCCAAAACCGCCGTACCTTTGCACCCAGAACTCAAACGTTATTTTTATGGCAGAAAACAAGAAACTAAGCATCATCGCCTTCAGTGGCGATTTCGACAAACTGACAGCAGTATTTACATTAGGTACGGGCGCGGCTGCAGTAGGTTATGAGGTGAACATCTTCTTCACCTTCTGGGGCCTCGACGCCATCAAGAAGAATCAGGGCCGGAGCTTCACCGGCGGCAACTGGCTGACGAAGATCTTCGGTTTTATGATGGGCGGACTGAAAGTGACTCCCACGAGTCGTTTCAACTTTCTCGGCGCTGGCCCGAAGATATTCCGCTACCTGATGCGTAAGAACAATGTGGCGACGCTCGAAGAACTCGTAGAGGCCGCCAAAGCCCTCGGCATCAATCTCTACGCCTGCGAGATGGCGATGCACGTGCTCGGTCTGAAGAAAGAGGACTTCATCCCCGAAGTGAAGGACGTGCTCGGCGTAGCGTCGTTCTTGAAACTAAGTGAAGGAGGACAGACACTATTTATTTAAACACGAATTACCACGAATTGAACACGAATTTTCCATAAAATAATTCATGATAATTAATGGTCATTAATGGTGATTCGTGTTAAAAAATAAAATGACTATGGCAACAAAAGTATTAGACATCACGAAGGAGCACTGCCCGATGACCTTCGTCAAGACCAAGATCGAGCTCTCGAAGCTCCAGCCGGGCGACATTCTAGAAGTGCTGCTCGCAGAGGGCGAACCCCTCGACAACGTGCCCCGCAATGCCAAGGAGCAAGGCTATAACGTTCTCTCTGTAGAACATGTGGAAGGTACGACGCATAAAGTAACGATTAGAAAATAAAACAACGAATTAAAACGAATTTCACGAATATTAATCATTTTAAACTCAAACGAATTATGGCAGAATCAAATCTTCAGCGTAGTGTGACTACAGCAACAGCCAGAAGACTGGCAACCACCACCAAGACCGCCCCGCAGATGGGCTCGATAACCCCGAGACTGTTACTGAAACTCCTGCCTTGGGTGCAGGTCAGTGGCGGCACGTTCCGCGTGAACCGCACGAAGGTCGAGTTACGCAAAAACGACCGACTGCCCATCCAGTATGTGAACGGTGTACCATCGTTTACAGCGAAGAACCTCAAGGCTATCCCTCTCTTCTCTGAGTTCGACGACGAGATACTGAACCGTCTGGTCAGCTCGTTCGAGGCCAAAGAGGTGGATGTCGACAAACTCTTTGTGGAGGAGGGAAAGGACAAACAACGTTTCTTCATCGTGGCCAGCGGACAGGCTGAGGTCATCAGCAAAGGACCTCATGGTGAGGACTTACGGATTGCTCTTTTAGGCGATGGTGAGTATTTCGGTGAGGCTGATTTACTGGACGAACAGGAATCGACGGTCAGCGTCCGCGCCATCACGCCCACCGTATTTCTTGGCCTGAAACTCAAGGAGTTGATAAAGTTCATTAAAGAAGTACCTGATTTCCGCGAGACCTTCACGAAGGCTGTCGACAAGCAGCTACGCCTGAAGGCATCCGTCAACGACAACGGCGAGAAGCACATCGACCTCGTCAGCGGTCATGAGGAGGACAACATCATCCCAGAGACGTATATCGACTACGAGGAGAATCCGACGGAGTACAGTCTCAATACTTTGCAGACGGTGGTACGTGTACATACCCGTGTGAGCGATCTTTATAATAATCCTTACAACCAACTCGAAGAGCAGTTGCGGCTCTCGATCGAGAGTATCAAGGAACGCCAGGAATGGGAGCTGATCAACAACAAGCAGTTCGGTCTGTTGGCTGCTGCCAATCCCGCCTATCGCATTACCACGCGCTACGGCTCGCCCACACCCGATGACCTTGATGAGTTGCTATCGTTAGTCTGGAAGGAACCGGCATTCTTCATCGCCCATCCGCGTGCAATTGCGGCCTTCGAGCGCGAATGCACGTGGCGTGGTGTGCCCCCTGTGACGACGGATCTGTTCGGCACACGGGTTATTCTGTGGCGTGGTGTTCCCCTGATTCCTTCGGACAAGGTGGAGGTAGAAGGTCAGTACCTGACGGGCCGCGGCGTCGGCACAACGAAGATCATCCTCGTACGCGTCGGCGAGAAGAACCAGGGCGTTATCGGTCTGCACCAGAGTGGTATTCCCGGTGAGATTGCCCCGTCGTTGAGTGCCCGTCTGATGGGTCTCGACAAATTCGGTGTGGCCTCGTACCTGCTCACAAAGTACTTCTCATTAGCCGCCCTCACCGACGATGCCATTGCCGTGTTGGAGAACGTCGAGGTAGGCTATTATCACGACTATCAGCACAGGAATAAAGTAGAGAAGTGATTGTATTTCAACACGAATTACCAAGAATTGAACATGAATTTTTCATAAATTATTAATGATAATTGGTGGCCATTAGTGGTAATTCGCGTTCAAAAAAAATTCTTTATGATAGACATTCAGAATATTAACGGATACGGTATTCAGGATCCTGGGTTCGAACTGCTGAGGCAGGTGGCGCAGCAATACTGTCCCGAGGAGCTTCAGGCGGAGCGGAAGGAGATTATTCCTGACGAGACGCTGAATCTCACGGAGTTGGAGACGGCCTTCAATGCGCTGCTGGCGGGCGGTAACGCCTATGGCGAGCTGCCTTACATCGGCGACGTGGACGCCCATACCTCTTCGTTGCCCAAGGACGACGGCTTCGGCATCGGCATCCCCGAGACGCAGAAGCTGCGTGACCTACACTACGAGGAGGCGGACACGCTGAACTCGGAGCAGATCAAGCGCGACTTCCCCGTACTCAATCAGAAGGTGAATGGCCACGACCTCGTCTGGCTCGACAACGGTGCCACGACGCAGAAGCCCAATCAGGTCATCGACAAGATCTCGGAGTACTACCGTACTTATAACAGCAACATCCACCGCGGGGCGCATACCTTGGCTGCCCGTGCGACGGATGCCTACGAGGAGGCGCGCGAAAAGGTGCAACGGTTCATCAATGCCGCCACCAGCGAGGAAATCATCTTCGTGCGCGGCACCACCGAGGGCATCAACCTCGTGGCGCAGACCTACGGCCGACAGTTTATCACACCAGGCGACGATGTTATTGTCTCTGAACTCGACCACCATGCCAATATCGTACCTTGGCAGCGCGTGGCTCAGGAGAAGGGCGCAACCCTTCGCGCCATTCCCACCGACCAGAACGGTGACCTCATCCTCTCTGAGTTCGAGCGCATCATTACGCCTCGTACGCGATTTGTCAGCGTCGGCCACGTAAACAACACCTTCGGCACCATCAACGACGTGCAGCGCATCATCGAGATTGCCCATTCACACAATATTCCTGTGCTGATCGACGGCGCACAATCGATTGCTCACACGCCTGTCGACGTGCAGGCGCTCGGAGCCGACTTCTTCGTGTTCAGCGGTCATAAGATCTATGGGCCCAACGGCATCGGTGTGGTCTATGGTCGCAAAGAAATCTTGGATAAGATGCAGCCCTGGCAGGGTGGTGGTAACATGATCAAGGACGTGACCATCGAGCGCACGGAGTACAACGTACCCCCTGCCCGCTTCGAGGCTGGTACACCCAACGTGGCCGACGCCATCGGACTGGGTGCTGCCCTTGACTACGTAAGCCATCTTGGCATTCGTAACATCGAGCAGCACGAGCATCAGTTGACGGAGTATGCCCGCGAACAACTCGCCCAGATTCCTGGCTTGACGCTCATTGGCAATCCCAAGAACCGCGTATCGGTCGTGTCGTTCGTCCTCGACGGCATTCCCGTTCCAGAAACAGGTACATTATTAGATAAGGAGGGCATCGCCGTGCGTGCCGGTCACCACTGCGCCCAGCCCGCCCTTCGCGCCCTTGGCTACGAGATGAGCGTCCGTCCCACCTTCGCTCTCTACAACACCCGCGAAGATGTCGATAAACTCGTGATTGCCATACGAAAGATTATTGGACAAAGATGATTTAGAAACAACGAATTAAGACGAATTTCACGAATGAAACGAATGATAATGAAGAAACAAATTACCATAATTGAGCATAATGACCATAATAATTATGGAATATTACGAGTTATTACGGCAATTAGTTTCAATGAAATACAATTCGTGTCATTCGTTTAAATTCGTTGTTAGAAAAAGAACTATGCAGTACGAAACGAAAATATTGACGACGAAGTATCAGAAACCTGATTCATACGGGGCATTGTCGATGCCCGTCTACTATACGGCGGCGTTTGAGTTTGAGTCTGCCAAGGCCATGGGCGACGCGTTTTGCGGTCGCTCCATGGCCCCGTCGTATGCCCGTATCGCCAACCCCACGGTGACCTATCTAGAGGAGCGCGTGCGACAACTGACGGGGGCAACGAGTGTCACAGCCCTCAATACGGGTATGGCCGCTATCCATTACGCCCTTACGGCAGTCAGCGCTGCAGGACTCAACATCGTGGCCTCGAAGCATCTGTTTGGCAATAGCGTCTCGCTCATCCGCGACACACTGGGTTCGTTCGGCGTTGAGCCTCGCTTCGTCGATTTCACGAAACCCGAGGAAGTGGCGGCGCAGATCGATGACAAGACCTGTGCCCTGTTCTTCGAGATCATCACCAATCCGCAGTTGTTTGTGGCTGATATCCGCAAGTTGGCCGACATCGCTCACCAGGCGGGTGTGCCCTTGATTGCCGATACCACCATCGTGCCATTCTCCACTTTCCATGCCGTCGATTTCGGCGTGGATATCGAAGTGGTGTCGAGCACGAAGTATATCTCTGGTGGTGGCACTGGTCTCGGTGGTCTGCTCATCGACTACGGAAAGTTCGATTGGTCGCAGTCTCCCTCCCCTGCCCTACAGGCCCGTACCAAGAAAGTCGGCAGGAAACTGGCGTTTACGGCACGAGTAAAAACTGAACTAGTAACCAATCTCGGTGCCCTGATGACACCCCAGGCAGCCTATATGGAAACCCTCGGCCTCGACACCCTCGACATCCGTTTCCGTCGTCAGGCTGAGACCACGCTCTGGCTCGCCAAGCAATGTCAACAACTGCCGGAGATCAAGCGCGTGAACTATACAGGTCTGGAGGATAATCCCTTCTACGAACTTTCTCGTGAACAATTTGGCTCCTTACCCGGTGCTGTCTTCACCATCGACCTCGCCTCGAAGGAAGCTGCCTTTGCCTTCATCGACAAACTCCAGATCATCCGTCGCGCCACAAACCTCTTCGACCGTAAGTCGTTGGCCATCCATCCTGCCTCCACCATCTTCGGCCTCTTCACCGATGAACAGCGCGCCGCGATGTCCGTCCCCGGCACCACCATCCGCCTCAGCATCGGCCTCGAAGCCGGCGAAGACTTACTCGAGGACATCAAACAATCTATTTATTTTTCAGAATAGGGTGACAGGATGCCTGTATATAAAGGCGCTTCACCCTATTTTTGAGGGCTCCTATTTTACTCTGCCCCATCCTCTTCCATCCGACAAATCCTGTGAGTTTCCTTGCGGGCCTCGCGCCAGCGGGGATAATACTTGTCCATGAGGGCATGGAAGCGGGCGTTGTGGCTGGGTTCTAAAAGGTGGCAAAGCTCGTGAACCACGACGTGTTCGACGCACCATTCCGGCAACAGCAGGACGTAGGCCGAGATGCAGATGCTGCGGTCTTTCACATTGCACTGGCCCCAGCGCGAGATCGTCGGCTTGTAATAGATGATGCTCGGCTTAACGCCCATCTCCTTCGCATGACGTTCTATCATTGGTTCCACAAGTGCCTTCAATCGTTTCAATGCTTCGTCGGCCTGGGCTCGAGTGGGCAAAGGCAGTTTATTGAAGAACTCTGCCCGCTGCTTCTGACGCTCATACGTCTTCTTTCTCGCCTCGTTGATCCAGTCTTTGTGTTCATCAATGAATGCCATCACCTCCTCGCGAGGCATTCCGATAGGTGCCGACACATGCACATCGCCATTCTTCACGATGCGCATTGACAACCGACTTGTCCGTCTGTATGTTACCTTAATTTCCATCTCTTGCCCGTTCTCGCACACATTTGCGTGCAAAGATACAAATTGTTATCGATATAGAACCCTTATGAGTGCAAAAAACGCCAAAAACAATCTGAATCAGCTGCAATTCGATAGTGAGCACGCAGGTTTCAGGACAACCTCTTTATGAGTGTCACAGATTATCTTAAAACTATTGTGATGAAATTTTGATGAATATTACACTATTTAATCTAATTGATTGATTATTAGATAGTAATAAGCAGTGTAGGATTATATTAATCTTACACTATTTGATATAAAAATGCGAGATTTCTTGTAAAAGTCTTGCAATTCTGCCAAAAAAGTAGTATCTTTGCAGTTGCATAACAACTGCGAGAACAGGCTGCGCCTCAGCAATTCAAACAAGCTTGATTGCATTCGGCTTGCACTGTCCTTGCACTCAGTAAAACACCAACAAAGATATGAAGATAACAATCATCAACAACGAAAGAAAGGAAAAGCGGTACACGCGCGAGGAACTCGATGAGTTCGTGGCGCAGTTGAAGGACGGCGCCTTCCGTCACCATTATGTGCGAGACTACAACAAGGAAGTGTGTTTCGCTGCAGAATGGATGAAGCAGAGCGGCGAGTTGAAGGCCAAAAGCCTTAACGCGTTCGTGCTGCTGTCACTGGAGAACCTGCGCGATCTGGCCACCGTCCAGGAATACAAGCGCCTCGCCACTCAGCAGCCCTATACCCTACTCTGCTTCATCGGTCACGACGGCCATTCGCTTCACATCGTGTGTCCATACTCCGTTACTGAGAACAGCTCGCAAAGTAATCATAAAGCTCAAAGCTTCATGCTCAATGCTCAAAGTCTCATCAACGCCTTCCGCAAGCTCCACTATATCTACTCCTCGCAGCTGGGCACACCACTTGTAGAAACGGAAATATCAAGCACCTGCGCAAGTGGAACGGCAAGACCGACTATGTGGGCGAGCTGGCCCGTCGCGTGAAAACCGACAACCCGTACTGGGAAAGCGACTTCCACACGTGGATGCTCTCGATGGTGGCACAGTGGCTGGGCAAGGACCGCCAGCACGGCAATGCCATCGTACCCCTGCTCATCGGTCCTCAGGGCTCAGGCAAGACCACCTTCTGTAAGCGTCTGCTGCCCGGATACCTGCAGATCTACTTCAACGACCGTCTGTCGATGAAGAACGACAACGACATCTTCATCGCCATGTCCTCGTATGCCCTCATCAACATCGATGAGTTCGATGCCATGTCGAAGTCGCAGCAGCCCATCCTGAAGTACCTGCTCTCGAAGCACGACGTGAAGTTCCGCCCACCCTTCGGCAAGACGATGGAAGAACGTCAGCGATTCGCCTCGTTCATTGCCACCACCAACAACCGTCGTCCGCTGGTGGATCCCACGGGTTCCCGCCGTTTCATCTGCGTCTATGCCGAAGAGATTGACAACGACGGCATCATCTACTACGACAAGCTTTACAGTCAGCTCTATGCCGAACTGCAGCAGGGACGTCGCTACTGGTTCGAGGATGAGGACAACGCCCGCATCATCGAGCAGAACGAGCCATTCCAGCAGGTCAGCAGCTACGAACAGATGATAGCACTTTCCTATCTGTCGCCTGATGATACCCCAGAGGATGCAGCGTTTGTTCCCCTTCAGTCTATTATGAAACGGCTTGAGAAGGCGTTTCCCACCTTTACCATTAAGAAGGGAACGGACATTGAACTCGGAAAGAGATTGGTCAAAATGGGTTATGAACGCAAGCGTAACAGCAGAGGATCGTCGTTTAAGATTGAAGGGATATAATCGCTAAAAGTAAAACAACTTGTTTTACTATCGTTAAGATGCCTTTAAAGAATGAATAACCTGCCTTTAATAAAGTAAAACAAGTTGTTTTATTTCAAGTGACGATAGTATAAGATTTTTAAACCAATATTATAAAGAAAATGGCTGTACATATCAAATTAATCAAGAACAATATCAAGCGTAGCAGTTCTTATGGGAAATATTTTGCCAAGGCCGTGAGCCAGGGCGAGGTGACACTCAGTGAAATCGCCGAAGAGGCCTGTCGTAACAGCGGCTTCTCGGAGGGTTCTGTCGTCGGTGTCGTGACGGAACTTCAGGATATTCTGAAGGAGAAACTGCGGGAAGGCCAGACGGTGGTACTCCCAGGCATCGGTCGTTTCAGTCTCCGTGTGGAGAGCATCGGTGTGGATGATCCGAAGGCCTTCAACATCCGCCAGCACATCACCCGTATCATTTGCGGTTTCCTCCCCGCTGGCCGTCGCATCCAGGGACGTCATATCATCTACGACCTCTGCGATGGTGTCAAGACCGTATGGCAAAAGGGCTTCAAACCATGATGATACGAGTTTGCTGATGACATCATCCATTACATTAAAGAATCCCGCTAATTCATTGTGAATCAGCGGGATTCTTTTTAGAGTCGAGGTGACAGGACTCGAACCTGCGACAGCCTGGTCCCAAACCAGGAACGCTACCAACTGCGCTACACCTCGATTTTTGCGGGTGCAAAGGTACAAATAATTATTGAAAATTGAAAATTGAGAATTGAAAAATTGTCTGTCGCCAGCAAATATTTAACTTTCTTAAACTTTCAATGTTCAATCTTCAATCTCATTTGATAATTCCTTGCTCGACGAAGATTTTCTTCAAGGCAACCACCGAACGGTCAACCTGCTCCTTGGTGTGAGTAGCCATCAGAGCGTAGCGCACGAGTGTGTCCTGAGGCGCACAAGCAGGCGGGATGACGGGGTTGATGAACACGCCGGCCTTGAAGGCGAGAGCCGTCACGAGGAACGTCTTGTCCACGTCGCGCACATAGAGCGGGATGATGGGACTCTCTGTGTCGCCAATCTCGAAGCCCTCCTCACGGAAACGCTTCAGGGCATAGTTGGTGACATCCCAAAGAGCCTGGATACGCTCAGGCTCCTGCTGGATAATGTGCAGGGCCTCCATAGCGGCAGCGGTGGCTGCGGGCGTATTCGAAGCAGAGAAGATATATGTACGGCAGGTGTGGCGCAGGAAGTTGATCGTGTCCCAGTCGGAGGCAATGAAACCGCCGATCGAGGCGAGCGACTTGGAGAATGTACCCATGATGAGATCCACCTCGTCGGTGAGTCCGAAATGATCGCAGACTCCCCTACCCTGACGGCCGAAGACACCGATACCGTGGGCCTCGTCGACCATGATGGAGCAGTTGTATTTATGCTTCAACTCAACAATCTCAGGCAGCTTGGCGAGGTCGCCCTCCATAGAGAACACACCGTCGACGACGATGAGCTTGATGGCCTCCTGAGGCAGTTTCTGAAGCACGCGCTCCAGGTCTTCCATATCGTTGTGCTTGTAATGCAGCTGCTTGGCAAACGACAGACGTCGGCCATCAACAATAGATGCATGGTCGCGGTCGTCACAGATGATGTAGTCGTCCTTACCGACCACCATTGCCAGAACACCCTGGTTTACTGAGAAGCCCGTGGAGAAGCAGAGACAGTCGTCCTTGCCGATGAACTCGGCAATCTCCTTTTCCAGCTTCACGTGAAGATCCAGCGTGCCATTGAGGAAGCGGCTGCCGGCACAACCTGAGCCGTACTTGTCGAGGGCTGCCTTGGCGGCATCGATGATGCGCTGGTCGCCCGTCAGACCCGTATAGGCATTTGAGCCGAACATCAGCACCTTGTGTCCGCCCATTTCAACTTCGGTACCCTGCTTGCCTTCTATGGCACGAAAGTAGGGGTACACATCAGCCTCCATGAACTTCTGTGGCTCACGATAGTGCTTATATTTCTCTTGTAATTGTCCCATTCCGATGACAGGTAAAATGTTTTATTTATTTTGCGGTGCAAAATTACACATTTTTTTTCAAATCGTGCAAGTTTTTCTTAATAAATGTGCCTTTTTTGCAAATTTATTGTATAACGGCATCGTTTTTTCATCGTTTTTCGTACTTTTGCAGCATCAATTATGAGTAAGAAAAAGATTGTATTCATTATAAATCCTATCTCGGGTACCCACTCGAAGGATAAGATACCGGCTCTGATAGAGAGCGGGCTGGATCTTGAGCGCTTCGACTACGAGATACGATTCACGGAGTATGCCGGCCATGCCACGGAGATCGCACATGACTGCGCCAAACACGGGATTGACTCGTGCGTGGCGGTGGGTGGCGACGGCACGGTGAACGAGGTGGCTCGCGCCCTGACTCATAGCCAGACAGCCCTCGGTATCATCCCCTGTGGCTCGGGCAACGGGCTGGCAAGGCATCTATGTATTCCCGTCGACGTGAAAAAGGCCATCAAAATCATCAATGCCGACAACGTGGAGACGTTCGACTACGGTGTGATCAACGACCTGCCATTCTTCTGCACCTGCGGAATGGGTTTTGATGCGTTCATATCGCTTAAATTCGCAGAGTCTGGCAAGCGCGGCCCGATCACCTACGTGGAGAATGTGCTGAAAGAAGGTCTGAAATACAAGCCTGAGACCTACGAGGTGGTAGCCGACGATGGGGCTCACCGTTACAAGGCTTTTCTCATAGCCTGCGCCAACGCCTCACAATACGGCAACAACGCCTACATCGCACCTGGGGCAACGATGAAGGACGGCGAGATGGACGTGATTATCATGGAGCCTTTCGATACATTCGAAGCTCCGCAGATAGCCGCCGACCTGTTTATGAAAACGCTGACGAGCCACTCGAAGATCAAGACCTTCCGCACGAAGCATCTGCATATACACCGCAAGGAGCCGGGAGCCATACACTACGACGGCGACCCCATCATGACCGATGCCGACATCGACGTACACATCGAGCATGAGGGCATACGCATACTGACAGACCCCGATATGATTGAAGATCCAGGACAGCCCAACTTCTTGCTCAACGCCTTCAGCGACTTCTTTAATAATATAAATAATGTACGCGAGGACATTGAGAAGCGAGGTCACAGGATACAGGTCATCAGCAAGCTGATGCTCCGTAGGCTCACGAAACTTTAGCCGCAAATATGCAGACCGTTGCTGTGATTATCATCGTTGCCTTGGCCGCAGGCTTCGCTTCGTGGCGAGTCTATCGGACTTTCCTACGCAAGAATGACCCTTGCGAAGGATGCAGCGGATGTGACCTGAAACGGCAGATATGCGAGAAAAAACAGGAAAAAGCGTGTTGCTGTCATAAAAACTGAGAAAAAAGTTTGGCGGTATCGATAATTATGCTTACCTTTGCACCCGCAATCGAAAGGTGCCTTGGATGAGTGGCTTAGTCAACGGTCTGCAAAACCGTCTACGGCGGTTCGAATCCGCCAGGCACCTCAAAGCAAAAGAGGATGTGACAATCACATCCTCTTTTTTTATCGTATTTACGGCTCAGTCCGAAAATATCCTCGTGATCGTCATTCTTCTTCGTTGAAGAGATTCTGAATCTCATTTATCTCCTCTTCGTCGAACCACTTCGACAACTTCTCACGTGCCTGGGCGATAATCTCAGGATCAATGCCCGTCCACACACGCTTCAGCACATAGAGCAACACGGCGAGATCGTCGGTGAGTCCGGCGATGGGGATGGCATCGGGAATCACGTCAATAGGGCTGATCATATAGCCCAGCGCTCCGATGATGATGGCCTTGTCGGCCTTGCTCACCTTGTCGCTCTGGAGTGTATAGTACAGGATTAGTGCGGCATAGACGAGTTTGGAGCCAGCTCGCTTGGCTATACGGGAGATTTTCTCAGCAAATTCTGACTGCGAGAATTTGTTGGCGTAACTCATAAAATCGGGTAATTCCATTTTCATATCCAGTTAAGTATTATTTGTTGATTCTAATGATTCTGATACCAGTGTGAGAGGCGTGTTGGCTGAGATACTGGCCGAGTGTCATCGGCTCCTCAACCACCTTCTTGTGCAGTTGCGAGGCGTTAAGCAGATGAAGACCGTCTTTCCGCCACACGGCAAAACCCAGATGGGCGATGTCGAGACCGGCTTTCTTGCAGGTAATGGCAATAATGTCGCCATCTTTCACGGCCTCGCGCATGGCCTTCGTATTGAGGACCTTTGACTTGGGGATAAAGCGGAACTTCATGCCCGTGATCCGATTCTCCATAGCCTTGATCTCCGGCACGTACTCCGGATGGCGCTTCAGGGCCTTGTAGCTATCGGGGTGCTGACTCATATATCCCACGTTAACCGTCTGTACAGCGGTAAAGGGGGGATTGGGCTTCTGTATCTCGCTAACGATGCCTGCCTTCGAGTTTGAGACAATCCAGTCGGTGAAGTAATGAATGCGTGATGGGTAGCGGTCGATGACGCCATTGTGATATCGCATCACCTGAAGCCTCTTGCAAAAAGCCGCAAAAGTGTATTCGCCTGCCTTGGCACAAAGGGTAAGAGCCGTGACGGTTTCAACCAGCGTGGTGCAGTCGAGTTGGCGTGTGTTTACCACCAGACGCTCAGCACCATCTTTTTCGAGGGTATGGGCAACGTATGGCCTGTCGATGAACTTACGGGCAAAGAAGAGTGGGAAGTTCGTGGAGCGTGGCTGCTGGCGGACCTCGCTGAGCAGGCGACACACAGTGATGCTGTCGGCCTTCTCATAGACCGCCCCACTCGCCTGCCTTGCCTTCATCGTCAAGCAGCAAAGCATCGCCACAACCGTTACTATTAATCCCTTACTATTCATCAAAACTTTCCAAGTATTCTGTCCATCGCCCAGTTCACAGGCGTTGCCGACACACTCGTACAAGTGCACACGGCCAAGCCCTGCAAGTCTTCTATCACATTCTTGATCAGCGGGTACTGCACATACGGCGGATTAGGTACCATGATACTCTCATCGCCATCGCTGGTCTGAAGACGGATGGGGTTATAATCGAACACAGAAAAACTGACCTGTCCCTCGGTGCCGATAATCTCTATACAGTCCTCACGGGCACTCTCATGGGCCACATAGCACCACGAGCCGCTGCCAGGCACACCACTCTCAAAACGGAAGCACGCACTCACGGAGTCCTCAGCATCGTAGAGGCCACCACGATTGGCACGTATGCCGCGGGCCTCAAGGATGACGCCGAACATATCCTGTAACAGATCGAGCTGATGGGGAGCCATATCGTAGAAGTAACCGCCTCCGGCAATTTCCGGCTGAAGTCTCCAAGGCAGAGGTGTATGGTTACGGATGGCCTCGGCATCGGCAGTCCGAAGAGGCTCCGTGTAGCGTATCTGCACATTGAGTATCTTACCTATCCTGCCACTGTTCACAATATCCTTAACCTTCTGGAAATAGGGCAGATAGCGTCGATAATAGGCCACGAAGCAGGGGATGCCTGTCTGCTCAGAGATACGGTTGATACGGGCACAGTCGTCGTAACTTGCCGCCAAGGGTTTCTCTACATATACTGGCTTACCAGCCTTCATAGACATGATGGCATAGGTGGCATGACTGGAGGGAGGTGTAGCCACATAGATGGCATTCACATCAGGATCATCAATCAGTTCCTGAGCATCGGTGTACCATTTCTTGATACCATGGGTGACTGCATAGGTGCGTGCGCGACGTTCCGTGCGGCTCATGACTGCCACCACACTCGACCCTTCCACTTCGCTGAAGGCAGGACCGCTTTTCTTCTCCGTCACCTCACCGCAACCGATGAATCCCCATCGTAATATCTTCATGTGTGTGCGTTACCATTATATATTTGGGTGCAAAGATACAAATTATTTGATAATTGCCAATTGACAATCGACAATTTTCAAACCGTTTTAATTTAATTAACGTACTCGGCTGTAAGAAAATCGTAAATCCTAAATCGTAAATCACAAATTATCATTAACTTTGCACGCAAAAAATTGAAAACTCTATGGAAAAAGATCAAGACAGCATCCTCATGAAGGATCGAAGCGGGCGCGCATGTATCAGTGCAGGTTATCGGCTGTATATGTCAAATTTCAGACGAATCTTCCGTTATAGTTGGGTGGCAGCAGTCATTTTTGCCCTGACGGTCAGCATTGGCGGTACCATTATGATTCTCCGTCCGATGCTAGCCCTGTTCTCCCTTCTGCTGATCATAATTGTAGAGGCACTCTTCGCCTCTTACGGCTTTTCCGTACTCAAGCAGCATCAGCAGACAGGTGCCATCAGCTTTGCTCCGCGCTGGTTCAACCTCGACGTACACATTTTCGTGCGCACGCTGAAGGCATGGCTTAACCTAATTGTCATCTACATCGTAGTGGCTGGCATTGTGGCTGGCATTTCGGTTCTCGCAGTCAAATATCTCTCGACATATACTGCCATCGCATTCATCTGTCTCATGGGACTTCTGGCTTTTGTCATCCTATTGCCGCTGGCATATACTAACATGCGTTATGTATTGACCGATGGTGTAGGTTACTGGAAAAACCTGCGGGAACGATACGGCATCGGCTTCCGTCGCTGGGGATTCATCTTCCTCGTGGTCTTCGTCACCACCCTGCTCATTTCTGTCTTCAGCCTGTTTACGTCGCTGCCAGCCGTCATACTGACCATCGCCAACCAGACAGCCACCATCGGCTATCTAACTGGCGATCCCCTTGGCATGCCCTCCTATATCGGATGGCTCGCGGCTGTGGTGTTCCTGCTAATAGGCTTCATACAGGCCTATGTCATGTTGTCGTTCCTATTCCCCATTTATTATATGTACGGCTCCATTGACGCACATGAGAGTGAACGTAAAGAATTTAACAATCCAAAAGCATGAAACGCATCCTATTTATCGACCGCGACGGCACCATCATCCGTGAACCTGCCGACGAGCAAATCGACTCGTTCGACAAGCTTCGTTTCGTATCCGGTGTCATCCGCAACCTCGCATTCCTTCGCGAAAAACTCGACTTCCGTTTTGTAATGGTCTCCAATCAGGACGGCCTCGGTACTCAGGCTTTCCCTGAAGACACATTCTGGCCTGTTCACAATTTCATTCTCCAGACACTTGAAGACGAGGGCATCACCTTCGATGATATTCTCATTGACCCGCACTTCCCAGAGGACAATGCACCTACACGCAAACCGAACACCGGTTTGGTGGAGAAATATATGAATAATCCTGAGTATGACATTGCTAACAGTTATGTCATCGGTGACCGTGAAACTGACCGAACCTTTGCTCGAAATATCGGCTGTAAATCATTGATTCTTAGCGATGAAGGCATTACATGGAACAAGATAGCAGAACTGCTCTTTGCTGGTGAGCGTATCGCAGAGGTGAAGCGCGCCACCAAGGAGACCGACATACACGTCAAGGTGAATCTCGACGGTACAGGCAAATGCGACATTCAAACAGGACTCGGTTTCTTTGACCACATGCTTGAGCAGATTGGCAAGCACGGCATGATGGATCTGATGATTCACACGAAAGGGGATCTTGAGGTCGACGAGCACCATACCATCGAGGATACTGCCATCGCCCTCGGAGAATGTATGCTTCATGCGCTCGGCGACAAGCGGGGTATTGAGCGCTATGGCTACTCACTGCCTATGGATGACTGTCTCTGCTCCGTATGTCTCGACTTCGGGGGACGTCCCTGGCTCGTATGGGATGCAGAGTTCAAGCGTGAGAAGATTGGTGAGATGCCTACTGAAATGTTCTTACATTTCTTCAAATCGCTCAGCGATGCAGCCAAGATGAATCTGAACATTAAGGCCGAGGGGCAGAACGAGCACCACAAGATAGAGGGTATCTTCAAAGCCCTCGCCCGTGCCCTGAAGATGGCTGTCAGACGTGACATCTATCATTACGAACTCCCCTCTACGAAAGGAATGTTGTAGAAAATTTGGTAGTCTCAATTAATATTCGTACCTTTGCAGCCCAATTATTATAATAAGGTATAGAAGAAAGCGATGATAACATTAACAAATCTGCAGATACAATTCGGAAAGAAGGTTCTCTACAAGGATGTGAACCTGAAGTTTACAAGCGGTAATATCTATGGCATCATCGGTGCCAACGGAGCCGGTAAGTCTACCCTGCTCCGTGCCATCAGCGGTGAGCTGGAGCCTAACAAAGGTTCGGTGGAGATGTTGCCAGGTGAGCGCATGAGCGTACTGGAACAGGACCACTTCAAATACGATGCCTTCACGGTGATGGACACGGTAATGATGGGACACAAGCCCATGTGGGATAACATGAAAGAGCGTGAGGCCCTTTATTCGAAGCCTGAGATGACAGAGGAAGATGGCAACCGTGCCGCTGAACTCGAGATGGCTTTTGCTGAGATGAACGGCTATGAGGCCGAGAGTGAGGCTGCCCAGCTTTTGCAGAACCTCGGTGTGGCTGAGGGTCAGCACTACAAGCAGATGTCAGAGATATCAAACAACGAGAAGGTGCGCGTGATGCTGGCCAAGGCGCTGTTCGGACATCCTGACAATCTGTTGCTCGATGAGCCAACCAACGACCTCGACCTCGACACCGTGCAGTGGTTAGAGGAATATCTCTCTAACCTTGAACAGTGCGTGCTCGTTGTTTCACATGACCGTCACTTCCTTGATGCTGTCTCTACACAGACCGTAGACATCGACTTCGGTAAGGTAACCTTGTTCTCTGGTAACTATTCGTTCTGGTACGAGTCTTCGCAGCTGGCTTTGCGTCAGGCACAGAATCAGAAGATGAAGGCCGAAGAGAAGAGAAAGCAGCTGGAGGAGTTTATCCGCCGTTTCTCTGCCAACGTGGCCAAGTCGAAGCAGACAACATCGCGCAAGAAGATGCTGGAGAAGCTGAATGTGGAGGAGATCACTCCCTCAACACGTAAATATCCTGGCATCATCTTCTCCATGGAGCGCGAACCTGGCACACAGATACTTGAAGTGGAGGGTTTGAAGGCTGTGGATCCCGATGGAACAGTACTCTTCGACAACGTGAGCTTCACCATCGAGAAAGGCCAGAAGACCGTATTCCTCTCTCACAACCCCAAGGCCATGACGGCTCTTTTCGAGATTATCAATGGTAACCGTCAGGCCGACGCAGGCACATACAAGTGGGGTGTCACCATCACCACTGCCTATCTCCCACTCGATAACACGGAGTTCTTCCAGAGCGAGATGAACCTCGTGGACTGGCTCTCGCAATGGGGCCCGGGTAATGAGGTGACGATGAAATCGTTCCTCGGACGTATGCTCTTCAAAGAGGAGGATGTGCTGAAGCACGTGAACGTGCTCTCCGGTGGTGAGAAGATGCGTTGTATGATCGCACGCATGCAGCTGAAGAACGCCAACTGCCTGATCCTCGACACGCCAACGAACCACCTTGACCTTGAATCCATTCAGGCGTTCAACAACAACCTGATACAATTCAAGGGCAATATCATCTTCTCTTCCCACGACCATGAGTTCATCAACACCGTTGCCGACCGTATCATCGAACTGACACCAAAGGGCACTATCGACAAACTGATGACCTACGACGATTACATCTACGATGAATCCATCAAGGCAAAAAAGGCAGAGATGTATAGTTAGCAGTTGACAGTTAGGCACGAAATTTGCATGAGGAATTGCAAAGACTTCAAAACAACGTAATTATGACAGAAAAAGATATTAAAATCGAAGACGAGGAGACTTTGAACGAGGATCCCGTCGAAGAGACTGACAAAGAGGCAGAAGCCTCCGAAAACTCAGAAAACTCAGAGGACTCAGAGAACTCAGAAGAAAAGGACCCTCTTGAAAAGGCTCAGGAGGAAATAACAGAGTTGAAGACGCAGTTGCTCTACAAGGCTGCAGAGTTTGACAACTATCGCAAGCGCACATTAAAAGAGCGCGCCGAACTGATTCTTAACGGCGGAGAGAAAGTCATCACTGCCATCCTGCCCATTCTCGACGATATGGAACGGGCCATTGAGAACGGTGAGAAGACCGACGATCCAGAGGTTCTTCGTGAGGGCATGACACTCATCTATCAGAAGTTCATCAAGACACTCGAAGGTCAAGGTGTGAACAAGATAGACACCGACGATGCCGACTTCGACACTGACGTTCACGAGGCAGTGGCCATGGTTCCCGGTATGGGTGACGACAAGAAAGGCAAGGTCATCGACTGTCTGCAGAAAGGATATAAACTAAACGACAAGGTAATACGCCACGCGAAAGTAGCCGTCGGCCAGTAATCATAAAGTTCAAAGCTCAAAGTTCAAAGTTCAATGGCAAAAAGAGACTACTACGAGGTGCTTGGGGTCGCGAAGACCGCCTCGGAGGACGAGATCAAGAAAGCGTATCGTAAGATAGCTATCAAATACCACCCCGACCGTAATCCTGGTGACAAGGAGGCTGAGGAGAAGTTCAAGGAAGCCGCAGAGGCTTATAACGTTCTCCACGACCCGAAGACCCGTCAGCAGTATGACCAGTTCGGCTTCAACGGACCTGGTATGGGCGGCTTCGACTTCAGCGGCTTCGGTGGAGCTTCAATGAACATGGACGATATCTTCTCCATGTTCGGTGACATTTTCGGAGGCCATGGATTCAGTGGCTTCGGAGGAGGTTCACGCCGTCCACAGCAACATCGCGGCAGTGACTTAAGACTGAAGGTCAGACTCTCCCTTGAGGAGATCAACAAAGGAGTCACCAAGAAGTTCAAGGTGCGCAAGGATGTTCCGTGTCCGCATTGCAACGGCTCTGGTGCTGAGGCTGGCAGCGGTAAGGAGACATGTCCCACCTGTCATGGTCAGGGTGTCATCACCCACACAACACAGAGCATCTTCGGCATGATGCAGCAGCAGAGTGTCTGCCCCACATGTAACGGTGAAGGTCAGGTGATAAAGAACAAGTGTAAGCACTGCGGCGGCACCGGTGTAGAGAAAGGTGAAGAGGTTGTGGAGATCACCATCCCTGCCGGCGTAGCTGAGGGAATGGTTGTCAACGTGCCTGGCAAGGGTAATGCAGGAAAGCATAACGGCATAGCAGGAGACATACAAGTGTTTATCGAAGAAGAGGATAACGAGACCTTCGTACGCGACGGCAACGACCTCATCTACAACCTGTTGCTTGACTTCCCGACAGCTGCTCTCGGCGGTGAGGTGGAGATACCTACCGTCGAAGGCTCCAAGCTGAGAGTGAAACTCGAAAACGGCACTCAGCCTGGCAAGACGCTTCGTCTTCGTGGAAAAGGACTGCCCGCAGTTCAAGGCTACGGTAGTGGCAGAGGCGACCTTGTGGTGAACATCAGCGTATATGTACCGAGAACACTCAGCCGCGAAGAGAAGCAGGCCATTGAGAACTTCCGTCAGAGCGACAACTTCAAGGGCGATAAGCAAACCCGTGACTCGATCTTCCAGAAGTTCAAGAACTACTTCAATTAATACGAAGGGATTATGATGACCTATCAGGAGACGTGCGAATATCTGTACAACGCCATGCCGATGTTTGAGAGGCTTGGTGCCAGTGGATATAAGGAGGGGTTGGAAAACAGCCGCAAACTGGATAATCATTTTGGGAATCCCCACCGGGATTTCCTCACTATCCATATAGCCGGCACCAACGGCAAGGGCTCATGTTCGCATACCATCTCAGCCATTCTCCAGATGTGTGGCTACAGAGTAGGTCTATACACTTCACCACATCTTGTGGACTTCAGTGAGCGCATCCGTATCAACGGCCAGCCCATATCTGAGGATTATGTTATCAACTTCGTCAATAAGGAGAAGAGTTTCTTAGAGTCGCTTCAGCCATCGTTTTTCGAGGTGACTACCGCCATGGCTTTCAAGTACTTTGCCGAAATGAAGGTCGACATCGCAGTCATAGAGGTGGGACTCGGTGGCAGGCTCGACTGCACAAACATCATTTCACCAATCCTCTCCGTCATCACCAACATCGGATATGACCATACCCAGTTCCTCGGTTCCACACTTGAGGAGATTGCCCTTCAAAAGGCCGGTATCATCAAGCATAGGACACCCGTTGTCATCGGAGAGACAACACCAGAGACGAGAAATGTCTTCGACGCTATTGCCGAAGAAGCCCATGCTCCCATCATCTATGCAGAAGACCATATTGAGGTGTTGGACTGGAAGCCGTCAGAAAATGGCATCACATACCAGACAGAACATTTCGGTATCGTTGAGGGAGAGCTTGCAGGCATCTATCAGGCAAAGAACACCAACACGATTCTCTGTGTTATCAGACAATTGGAACGACTGGGATATATGCATCCCGTCACTTGTGATCCTGATACTATCTGCCAGAACAAGGAGGTCAGGGAAGGCATGAAGTCGGTATGTGATCTAACGGGACTTAAAGGCCGCTGGCAGACTGTCTGCAAACAACCTCTTACTATCTGCGACACAGGCCACAACGTACCGGGATGGAAATACTTGAGCGAACAGCTCAGCACCATCAAGTGTCATCACATGCACATCCTCTTCGGCATGGTCGATGACAAAGACCTGGAAGGTGTCATGGCCCTTCTCCCCAAAGACGCCACCTATTATTTCACGAAAGCCAGTACGAAACGCGCTGTTTCCGAGAATCTCCTGAAACTATTTGCACAACAGGCAGGCCTTCAAGGCGAGTGCTACCCGAATGTTCCAAGTGCATACGAATCCATCAAAAAGGCTGCCAATGATAATGATTTTGTGTTTATTGGGGGTAGCAGTTATGTGGTCGCAGACTTCCTGAAAAATTGCATTTAGGCTTTTTTAATACATCGATAACCTTTTTTTCGTAGATTCATTCGTCTATTTGGATTGTTTTCCGTACTTTTGCAAGCAATATAGTAACAGTATTGTAATTGTAACTAAAAACATATTCAATTATGGCAAACTCTACAGAAACAGCGAATCTCTGTGGTCTGAAGCGGGAGAACTTCCAGGCCACCATCAACGGTAAGAAAACCGATTTGTACATCCTCCGCAACCGTAAAGGTTATGAAGTGGCTATCTCTAACTACGGAGGTGCCATTTGTGCTATTATGGTGCCAGACAAGGATGGTAACGTAGCAAACGTCATCCAGGGGCATGACAGTATCCAACAACTTACCAGCGGAAAGGAGCCCTACCTCTCTACCCTTATCGGACGCTGGGGCAATCGTATCTGCAAAGGTCAGTTCACGCTGAACGGCAAGGACTACCAGCTGGCACTCAACGATGGTCCTAACCATCTGCACGGCGGAGCCGTAGGCTTCAACGCCAAGGTTTGGGACGCCCGTCAGATGGGACCTCGCTCCCTGGCCCTCCACCGCATCTCATCTTACGGTGAGGAAGGTTACACCGGAGAGTTAGACGTGACCGTGGAATTCACATTCACCGACCTCAATGAACTGGTTATTGAGTATCTGGCTACGACAAACAAGAAGACCATCGTGAACCTCACCCACCACGCCTTCTTCTCACTGGCAGGAACTGCCGATCCCACACCGGCAATTGACGACCAGATCTGTGAGATCAACGCAGACTTCTATCTGCCCACCGATGCAACAGCTATTCCTACAGGTGAGATCCTGAAGGTTGAGGGTACTCCGTTTGACTTCCGCACACCGAAACCCTTCGGTAAAGATATCAATGCTGACCACGAGCAGATCAAGTTCGGAAAAGGCTTCGACCACAACTACGTGCTTAACAAGAAGGAGGAAGGTGAGCTTAGCTTTGCAGCCAGAGTGACTGAACCGAAGAGCGGACGCACCCTCGAGTGCTACACCACCGAGCCCGGCATGCAGCTCTACACTGCCAACTATGCCACAGGATACAAGGGCGCCAATGGCTGCACCTTCCCCTATCGCTCGGCTTTCTGTCTAGAGACACAGCACTTCCCCGACACGCCTAACCGCCCGTACTTCCCCAGCGTTGTTCTTCGTCCTGGCCAGACCTACAAGCACAAGACCATCTACCGTTTCGGTGTAGTTGAATAAACGACCGTACATTAACTTAAAAGACTTTACAATGAGTAATCAGAAAACCAATGGAAGTATCATCGCCATTATCACGATGATGTTCCTCTATGCCATGATTTCGTTCGTCACGAATCTTGGCGCACCTATCGGAGTCATCTGGAAGAACCAGCCTGAAATTGGTGGTTCCAACGTGCTTGGCATCATGGGTAACTTCATGAACTTCTTTGCATATCTGTTCATGGGTATCCCTGCAGGAAAAATGCTGACAAAGGTTGGCTATAAGAAGACCGCTCTTATAGGTATTGCCGTAGGCTTTATCGGAGTGCTGATACAATTCCTGTCAGGCTTCTCAGGAGGCATTGCCGGATTCTGCATCTACCTCTTCGGTGCCTTCATCTCCGGTTTCTCGGTATGTATCCTAAACACTGTGGTCAACCCGATGCTGAACCTCTTAGGCGGAGGCGGTAACCGTGGTAACCAGCTGAACATGATCGGTGGTACGCTGAACTCACTCTCTGGTACTCTGACACCGATGCTCGTCGGTGCGCTCATCGGAACCGTGACAGCATCCACCCAGATGGCCGACGTGAATCTCGTCATGTATATCGCCATGACGGTCTTTGCTTGCGCCTTCGTCATCCTGCTCTTTATCCCCATCAAAGATCCTGAGCTGGGTAAGGTCACTGCCGATACAAAGTTTGAACATTCGCCCTGGGCTTTCCGTCATTGTCTGCTCGGCGTTATTGCCATTTTTGTTTACGTTGGCGTAGAGGTTGGTATCCCCGGTGGTTTGAATTTCTACCTCTCTGATACCAGTGCCAATGGAGCATGGGTTAATCCCGAGGCAGTGCTCAATGCTGCCACCATCGGAGGTGCCGTTGCTGCCATGTATTGGCTGCTGATGCTCGTAGGACGTATGGTTGCCAGTGCCATCGGCGGCAAGGTGTCTTCTCGCCAGATGATGCTGTTCTGCACCTCCTTGGGTATGGTGCTCATCATTGCAGCCATCCTCACACCGAAGAGCGTAACGACTACCATGCCGCTGGTGAAGATCCTCGAAGGTTCCGTTGAGATGACCACCGTACCGCTAAGTGCATTGTTGCTGGTACTCGTTGGCCTATGCACCTCCGTGATGTGGGCATCCATCTTCAACCTTGCCACCGAGGGACTGGGTAAGTATACGGCTCAGGCATCCGGCATCTTCATGATGATGGTCGTAGGCGGTGGTGTGCTGCCGGTTGTGCAGAACTTCTTCGCCGACATCATGGGCTACATGCCGAGTTACTTCATCTATCTATTGGCCATGGCCTACATGTTCTACTATGCTCTCATTGGCTGCAAAAATGTGAACAAGGACATCCCCGTAGAGTAATAATAATTATTTCAAACTTATAATTATATGGATATTGAATTTGTAAGAAGCCGCTTCATCAAGCACTTTGACGGAAAGACAGGCAACGTCTATGCATCTCCCGGACGTATCAACCTCATCGGCGAGCACACCGACTACAATGGTGGTTTCGTGTTCCCTGGTGCAGTGGATAAAGGTATCATGGCAGAGATGCGCGCCAATGGAACTGAGGATACCGTGATGGCATACGCCATCGACCTCAAGGATCGTGTTGACTTCAAACTCTCCGACCCCAATGGGCCCCGTGCATCATGGGCACGCTATATCTATGGTATAGCCTTGGAGATGAAGAAGTTGGGCGTTCCCGTTAAAGGCTTCAACATCGCTTTTGCAGGAGATGTTCCCCTTGGAGCAGGCATGTCTTCTTCCGCAGCTATGGAGAGTTGTTTCGCTTATGGATTGAATGACATCTTCGGTGAGAACAAGGTTTCACAATGGGATATGGCACTTGCCGGACAGGCTACGGAGCATAACTACTGCGGTGTCAATTGTGGTATTATGGACCAGTTTGCCTCTGTCTTCGGAAAGGCTGGTTGTCTGATGCGCCTCGACTGCCGTAGCCGTGAGTTCGAATACTTCCCCTTCAAACCCGACGGCTACCGTCTTGTGTTGCTTGACTCTGTGGTTAAGCACCAGTTGGCTGGCTCACCCTACAACGATCGTCGCCGTTCATGCGAAAACGTAGTGAAGGCCATTGCGGAGAAGCATCCTGAGGGTAAGTACGAGACACTTCGCGACTGCACATGGGAAGAGTTGGAAGAAGTGAAGGAGATAGTGGGTGACGAGGATTACAAGCGTGCCAAGTTCGTGCTCGGTGAGAAAGACCGTGTGCTGGCAGTCTGCGACGCCCTTAACGAAGGCGACTACGAGAAGGTTGGTGAGATGATGTACAAGACTCACGAAGGCCTGTCGAAGGACTACGAAGTATCTTGCGAGGAACTCGACTTCCTGAACGAAATCGCCAAGGAAGACGGTGTAACTGGCTCCCGTATTATGGGCGGCGGCTTCGGAGGATGCACCATCAATCTCGTACGCAACGACCTTTACAAGAACTTCATTGCTGATGCCAAGAAGTGCTTCAACGAGAAGTACGGTCATGAGCCGAAGGTCTATGATGTAGTTATTGGCGACGGATCACGTAAACTCTGCTAAAAGCTATCCGATAAAGCACAATTTGTGTTTACAAAGGTTAAAAAATGGCGGTAAGGTGTAAATAATACACTTTACCGCTAAATTTTAATCCCTTTTCCTTTGCTAATTCAGAAATAAGTTGTAAATTTACACCCAAAAAAAGAACTCTAACATTTAACAACTTAAAACGAATGAAAATGAAAGCACTGAAAAGTAGTTTTCTGAGTATCAGCGCAGCTGTGCTGATACTCTCATGCACCGAAGCTAATCAGGCTCCGGTATTAACGGTTTCGGGTCTTGACCCAGCCAAGTTTGACACCACCATTCAGGACAAGCCTGTCAGGCTCTACACCCTGACAAACCAGAACGGCATGGAGGTATGTATTACAAACTATGGTGGACGTATCGTGTCCCTCGTTGTTCCCGACAAGGATGGTAATTCCACCGATGTCGTACTGGGATTCGACAACATTGCCCAGTATGCCGACACCGTCAACACCCCCTCTGACTATGGATCAAGCGTAGGCCGCTATGCCAACCGTATCAAGGAGGGCAAGTTCACACTCAACGACGAAGAATACCAGTTGAAGAAGAACGATGGTCCCAACTGTCTCCACGGAGGTGGCAACACAGGTTGGATGCATCAGGTGTACGATGCTGAGCAGATTGGTGACTCCATTCTGAAGCTGACCATTGTGGCAGCCGACGGTGAGAACGGATTCCCAGGCAAAGTGATGGCTGTCACCACCTATAAGCTCACAGCCGACAATGTGCTTGACATGACATGGGAAGCTGAGACTGACAAGCCAACGATCATCAATCAGACGAACCACAACTATTACAACCTGAGCGGTGACTTCACACAGCCGGCCTACGACATGGTATTATATGTTAATGCCGATAACTTCACCCCCAGCGACAAACTCTACATCCCCACGGGTGAGATCAAGTCTGTGGAGGGCACTCCCATGGATTTCCGTACCCCTCATGCTCTCGGCGACAGCATCCAGTCGCAGTTCGATCAGATTCAGAACGCCACTGGCTACGACCACAACTTCTGCCTGAACACCTTCAAGGACAACAAGGGCGACGATACACAGGTATGCGCCAGCCTCTATTCTCCTAAGACCGGTATCTTCATGGAAATGTTCACCAACGAGCCTGGTGTACAGGTATATAGTGGAAATTTCCAAGGCGTAGGTGCCGACAAGGACATCGCCCGTAAAGGCGGCATCACCTATCCCAAGCACGTCAGCGTATGTCTCGAGAGTCAGAAGTATCCCGACTCTCCCAACCATCCCGATTGGGTACAGCCCGTGCTGAATCCTGGAGAGAAATATTTCAGCCACGCTGCATATAAGTTCTCAATTAAGTAAATCGTAAATTGTAAATCAGAAAATAGTAATTTAAATTATGGATTGGAGTTCAAATCAATTTCAGTGGCTTGACTGGGTAGTGCTCGCTATCGGAGTCCTCGCCATCGTATGGGCGGTCTATCATGCCATCAAGAAAGATAAGGAGAAAATGAAGGGTGCCGACTCACAGGACTATCTGTTCGGTAAGGGTGAGCCCTGGTATGTAATTGGTATGGCCATCTTTGCTGCCAACATCGGTTCTGAGCACCTCGTCGGTCTCGCCGGTACAGGTGCCAAGGACGGCGTGGGAATGGCCCACTGGGAGATGCAGGGCTGGATGATTCTCATCCTCGGTTGGCTGTTTGTACCGTTCTATCAGTTGCTCAACAACAAGATGGGCAAGATCATCACCATGCCCGACTTCCTGAAGTTCCGCTACACCCAGCGCACTGGCTCATGGCTGAGCATCATCACGCTCGTAGCCTACATTCTGACAAAGGTATCGGTAACAGCCTTCACAGGTGGTATCTTCTTTGAGTATCTCATCGGCCTGCCCTTCTGGTGGGGTGCCCTCGGCCTCATCGCAGTCACAGCCATCTTCACCGTGTTCGGCGGTATGAAGGGCGTGATGACCATGTCGGCCATCCAGACACCTATTCTTATTATAGGTGCATTCTTAGTGCTCTTCCTCGGTCTGTCTACACTGGGTGGCGGCAGCATCGTTCAAGGCTGGGAAAACATGATGGCTTTCTGTAGCACGCTTCACGACGGTTACGGAACGACCCATATGTTCCACTGGGCCGACATCAACGCATCAGGCAATCCAGACCCCCTCTACCATGAGTATCCCGGTTTCGTGGTGTTCATTGGTGCCTCTATCATCGGTTTCTGGTACTGGTGTACCGACCAGCACATCGTTCAGCGTGTACTTGGTCAGCAGAAGGGTGAGAGCAACGTTGAGGTCATGAAGCGTGCCCGTCGTGGCACCATCGCCGCTGGTTACTTCAAGCTTCTTCCCGTATTTATGTTCCTCATCCCTGGTATGGTGGCTATGGCTCTGGCCAACGGTGGCTTTGGCGACTTCGGCATCCAGATGGATATTGCCAACCAGCACGACACCGACGGTGCTTTCGCTATGATGGTGAAGAGCATACTGCCTGCTGGTATCAAGGGCTTTGTGACCATTGGTTTCATCTGTGCACTCGTCACCTCTCTGGCAGCCTTCTTCAACAGTTGCGCTACGCTGTTTACTGAGGACTTCTACAAGCCCATGAAGAAAGGTATGAGCGAGGCTCACTACGTTTTGGTTGGCCGTATCGCCACCGTCGTGGTCGTTATTCTCGGTCTGCTCTGGCTCCCTGTTATGATGGGTATGGGCAACCTCTATAGCTATCTGCAGGGCATCCAGTCGCTCCTGGCTCCAGCAATGGTGGCCGTCTTCACGCTGGGTATACTCTCTAAGAAGATTACGCCGAAGGCTGGTGAATGGGGCCTCATTGGTGGTTTCCTCATCGGTATGCTGCGATTGGTAACAAATGTTATCACCGATACGGGTTCGGCTCAAATGGACGGTGCCTTCTGGAATGCCACCGCATGGTTCTGGCAGACCAACTGGCTCATCTTCGAGTGCTGGCTGCTCGTGTTCATCGTGCTGCTCATGGTGGTTGTTTCGTTCTTCACGCCTGCTCCCACAGCCGAACAGAAGGATGCCATCACCTTTACAGCAGACTATCGCAAGCAGATTGCCCAAAGCTGGGATATATGGGACATAGTGGGAACACTCGGTGTCTTATTCCTCTGTGGCAGCTTCTACTGGTACTTCTTCTAAGAACAGGAAATGACCTATTATAGTCAACACGCAAAAGTCTGGGTGTCGGTAGACTGCATCATCTTCGGCTTCGACGAGGGTAAGTTGCGTGTACTCATCGGCAGGCGACACATGGATCCCGGCCGCGGCGAATGGAGCCTCTACGGAGGCTTCGTCCGCAGCGACGAGAGCATCAACGATGCTGCCAACCGTGTTCTTTTCGACCTTACCGGACTCAGGAATCTCTACATGCGGCAGGTGGGAGCCTTCGGCAGTGTCGACCGCGACCCTGGCGAACGAGTTATTTCCATCGCCTACTATGCGCTTATCAATGTGAAAGACTACGAAGATGAACTTCGTAAGGAACATGGTGTGGAATGGGTGAACATCGACGAGATTCCCGAGCTTTACTCTGACCACAACGAGATGATCAGGAAGGCTCGCAAACTGATGCGGCAGAAGATATCCTCTGAGCCCATCGGTTTCCGTCTGCTTCCCAGTCTCTTCACACTCTCTCAACTCCAGAAACTCTATGAGGCCGTACATGGCGAGGATCTCGACAAGCGCAATTTCCGCAAGCGGATCAAAGAAATGGACTTCATCGAGAAGACTGGACTCATCGACAAGACTGGATCAAAGCGTGGTGCGTACCTCTATCGTTTTAACAAGAGGGCGTACAACCAAGATCCGAACTTCAAGCTTTAATATCATATATTATGTTAGAAGAACTGAAAGAAAAAGTATTCAAGGCTAATCTTGACCTTGTAAAGCAGAATCTGGTGATCTTCACCTGGGGCAACGTATCAGGTATCGACCGTGAACACGGACTGGTGGTTATCAAACCTTCCGGTGTTGACTACGACGTCATGAAGGTTTCCGACATGGTAGTGGTTGACCTTAAGACCGGTGAGGTGGTCGACGGTGACCTGAATCCTTCAAGCGACACCCCCACACACCTTGTTTTATATAGGGCTTTCCCCAACATCCAAGGTGTAGTCCACACCCACTCCACTTATGCCACCGCCTTTGCACAAGCTGGCCGTGATATCCCCAACATCGGCACCACCCATGCCGACTACTTCTACAAGGATATCCCCTGCACGCGTGACATGACGGAAGAAGAGGTAAAAGGCAACTACGAGCTGGAGACAGGTAACGTCATCGTCGACGAAATCCTGAACATCCGCAAAATCAATCCTGACCACACGCCTGCCGTGCTGGTGAAGAACCACGGCCCGTTCTCGTGGGGCACTTCTCCCGACAATGCAGTCTACAACGCCAAGGTCATGGAACAGTGTGCCAAGATGGCGTTCATCGCCTACTCGGTCAACCCGGAGCTCACGATGAACCCGCTCCTCATTGAGAAGCATTACATGCGTAAGCATGGCCCAAATGCATACTACGGTCAGAAGAAGAAATAAGAAAGGAAATATTCACATTAAATATCAATCAAAAATTATGAACAAAGCATTCGAGAATTTAGAAGTTTGGTGGGTGACTGGTGCACAGTTGCTCTATGGTGGTGACGCAGTCGTAGCAGTCGATGGTCACTCAAAGGAGATGGTCGATGGCCTGAATGCCAGCGGCAATATCCCTGTGAAGATTGTATATAAGGGCACAGCCAACAGCTCCAAGGAAGTGGAAGCTGTGATGCTCGCTGCAAACAACGACGAGAAGTGCGTAGGTATCATCACCTGGATGCACACCTTCTCACCCGCAAAGATGTGGATCAAGGGTCTGCAGCAGTTACAAAAACCCCTCCTCCACTTCCACACACAGTATAACGCTGAGATTCCCTGGAACGAGATCGACATGGACTTCATGAACCTCAACCAGAGTGCTCATGGCGACATCGAGTACGGACACATCTGTACCCGTATGCGCATCGCCCGCAAGGTGGTTTGCGGCTATTGGAAGGACGAGAAGGCTCAGAAGCAGATTGCCGTCTGGGCTCGCGTGGCTGCCGGTGTTGCTGATGCTCATAACGTGCGCTGTCTGATGTTCGGTATGAACATGAACAACGTAGCCGTTACCGATGGCGACCGTGTGGAGTTCGAGCAGCGTCTCGGCTACCATGTGGACTACTACCCCGTCAGCTCACTCATGGAGTACTTCAAGAAGGTGACCGACGCCGAAGCTGATGCTTTGGTTGAGGAATACAAGAAGCTCTACACCATCAAGATCGACGAGAGCGGCGAAGAGGTTTACTGGGAGAAGGTGAAGAACGCCGCCAAGGCCGAGATTGCCCTGCGCCGCGTGCTGAAAGACGAGGGCGCTACTGCCTTCACCACTAACTTCGATGACCTTGGCGACGCTGACATCGACGCACCCGACTTCTGCGGCTTTGACCAGATTCCCGGTCTGGCTTCGCAGCGTCTGATGGAAGAGGGCTACGGCTTCGGTGCCGAGGGCGACTGGAAGACCGCCTGCCTCTATCGCACACTCTGGGTGATCCAGCAAGGCATGCCTACAGGTTGCTCCTTCCTCGAGGACTACACGCTGAACTTCGCTGGCGACCGCTCATCTTGTCTGCAGAGCCACATGCTCGAGATCTGTCCGCTCATCGCTTCTGACAAGCCCAAGCTCGAGGTTCACTTCCTCGGCATCGGTATCCGCAAGCAGCAGACCGCCCGTCTCGTGTTCACCTCTAAGACCGGCCGTGGTATCAAGGCTACCGTCGTCGACCTCGGCAACCGCTTCCGCCTGATTTCTCAGGAGGTAGAGTGCATCGAGCCAAAGCCCATGCCTAAGCTGCCCGTTGCTTCTGCCCTTTGGATCCCCCAGCCCACCTTCGAGATTGGTGCTGCTGCATGGATCCTCGCCGGTGGTACCCACCACAGTGCCTTCTCTTACGACATCAACGAGGAGTACTGGGAGGACTTTGCTGAGATGACTGGCATCGAGTATGTCAAGATCAACAAACAGACCAACATCGCCGACTTCAAGCAGACCCTCCGTAACAATGAAGTGTACTACATGCTCAACAAAGCATTGAAATAATTTAATCTAACAACGAATTAAAACGAATTACACGAATTAGTTGATAGTTTTAACCACGTGCTAAAATTTATTCGTTCAATTCGTGAAATTAGTCTTAATTCGTTGTTTAAATAAATAGAAGTATGACTGCAAAACAGACTATTGAGGCTGGAAAAGCCATATTGGGAATCGAGTTCGGTTCCACAAGAATCAAGGCTGTCCTCATCGACGAGGATAACAAGCCCATCGCACAAGGCTCTCACGAGTGGGAAAATCAGTTGGTTGACGGTCTCTGGACCTACTCTATCGAAGCCATCTGGTACGGACTTCAGGACTGCTACGCAGAACTCCGCAAGGATGTGCTGAAGCAGTACGACTGTGAGATCGAGGCTCTCGCTGCCATCGGCTTCTCAGCCATGATGCATGGCTATATGGCCTTCAACGAGCAACAGCAGATTCTCGTGCCTTTCCGCACGTGGCGTAACACCAACACGGGCAAGGCCGCTGCAGAACTCTCCAAGCTCTTCAACTACAACATCCCCCTCCGTTGGAGCATCAGCCACCTCTATGAGTGCATCCTCGAGGATAATGAACACGTGAAGGACATCAAGTACCTCACCACCCTCGCAGGCTATGTACACTGGCAGGTAACCGGTCAGTTCGTCCTCGGTGTAGGCGACGCATCTGGAATGATTCCCGTCGATCCCGCCACGAAGACCTACGATGCTACAATGGTAAAGAAGTTTGACGAACTCATCGCTCCGAAGGGTTACTCTTGGAAACTCCTCGACATTCTGCCCAAGTCTCTCAACGCTGGTGAGAACGCAGGTTTCCTGACTCCCGAAGGCGCCAAGAAACTCGACGTCTCTGGCCACCTGAAGCCCGGTTGTCCCGTTTGTCCTCCTGAGGGCGACGCAGGCACCGGTATGGTTGCTACCAACGCCGTCAAGCAACGTACAGGTAACGTCTCTGCAGGTACCTCTTCCTTCTCAATGATCGTGCTCGAGAAGCCGCTGAGCAAACCCTATGAGATGATCGATATGGTGACCACACCTGACGGAAGTCTTGTGGCTATGGTTCATTGTAACAACTGCACCAGCGACATCAACGCATGGGTGGGACTCTTTAAGGAATATCAGCAACTGCTTGGCGTTCCTGTAGATATGAACGAACTCTACGGAAAACTTTTCAACAAGGCCTTAGAAGGCGAAGCCGACTGCAGTGGTCTGATGGCTTACAACTACGTCAGCGGTGAGCCCGTCACCGGTCTCGCTGAGGGGCGTCCCCTCTTCGTAAGATCTGCCAACGACAAGTTCAATCTCGCCAACTTCATGCGCGCACAGCTTTACGGTGCCATTGGTGTGCTGAAGATTGGTAACGACATCCTGTTCAAGGAAGAGATGATTCATGTGGACCGTATCACCGGTCATGGTGGTTACTTCAAGACGCCCGGTGTCGGACAACGCATGCTTGCCGCTGCCCTCAACAGCCCCATCTCCGTCATGGAGACCGCTGGCGAAGGTGGTGCCTGGGGTATTGCCCTGTTGGCAGGCTATGTAGTAAACAATCCTGACAAGCTGAACCTTGCCGACTACCTTGAGAACGTTGTCTTCGCAGGCAACACGGGTGTTTCCATTGCCCCGACTGCCGAAGACGTTGCAGGCTTCGAGCGTTACATTGAGAATTACAAGCGCTGCCTCCCCATCGAGCAGGCTGCCGTCGACAACAAAAAATAACCGCTATGAAGAGATTGTTTATTACAGCAACCATCTCTCTGGCCTTTGCCGTATCGGCAACGGCCGGAGAGACTGTAAAGGCTACGGTTCACGCCGACCAGGCAGGAGCCAAGATCAACAAGGAGATCTACGGACAGTTCTCCGAGCACCTCGGCAGCTGCATCTATGGTGGTCTCTGGGTGGGTGAAGACTCAAAGATTCCCAACATTCAGGGTTACCGAAAGGATGTGTTCGAGGCGCTGAAAGCGCTGAAGATTCCCGTGATGCGCTGGCCGGGCGGATGCTTCGCCGACGACTACCATTGGATGGACGGCATCGGTCCGAAAAAAGACCGTCCGTCGCTGCGTAACAACAACTGGGGCGGTACCATCGAGGACAACTCGTTCGGTACCCATGAATTCCTGAACCTGTGTGAGATGCTGGGTTGTGAGCCATATATCAGCGGCAACGTGGGCTCCGGCACGGTGAAGGAGATGGCCCAGTGGGTGGAGTACATGACCGCCGACGGTGACACGCCGATGGCCCGTCTGCGCCGTGCCAACGGCCGCGATAAGGCCTGGAAGGTGAAATACTTCGGTATCGGCAACGAGGCCTGGGGCTGCGGCGGTAACATGACACCGGAGTATTACTCCAACGAGTTCCGCAAGTTCAACACCTACCTGCGCGACCAGCCCGGCAACAGGCTCTATCGCATTGCCTCGGGTGCCTCTGACTACGACTACGACTGGACGGAGGTGTTGATGAAGAACATTGGTCGTCAGATGCAGGGCATCAGCCTACATTATTATACTTGTTCGGGTTGGACAGGCTCAAAGGGTTCAGCAACGAACTTCGACACCGACCAGTATTACTGGGCACTCGGCAAGTGTCTGGAGATTGAGGAGGTGATCCGTAAGCACAAGGCTATTATGGACGAGAAAGATCCTAAGAACACCATCGGTCTGTTGGTCGATGAGTGGGGCACATGGTGGGACGAGGAGCCGGGTACCATTGCCGGTCACCTGTACCAGCAGAACGCCCTCCGCGACGCCTTCGTGGCTGCACTCTCACTGAATGTGTTCCATAAGTACACCGACCGTGTAAAGATGGCTAACATTGCTCAGGTGGTGAACGTGCTGCAGTCGATGATCCTCACCGACCAGGAGGGTACGGGTCACATGGTGCTCACTCCGACCTATCACGTGTTCGAGATGTACACCCCGTTCATGGAGGCTACCTACCTGCCCGTGGATCTGCCGACGGAGGTAATGGCTGTGAGCAAGGCCTATTTCAAGGAGAAGGAAGATGCCAAGGATGCCGGTTACCGTCCCTGCCCCATGCTCTCTGCCTCAGCCGCCAAGACGACTGACGGCAGCATCGTGCTGGCTGTGACGAACGTGAGCCTCGACAAGGATCAGACCATCGATTTCAACGTTGCCGGCTATCAGGCCAAGAGTGTCAGCGGTCGCATCCTCACCTCTAAGAACGTGGCCGACTACAACGACTTCCAGCATCCTGACATCGTCGCTCCTCAGGACTACAAGGACGCCAAACTGAACAAAGGTGTCGTGACGGTGAAGGTGCCCGCCAAGTCGATTGTCGTGCTAAATATCAAATAAAAACTATCCGTCTATACTATATCCCGCACGTAAGAATACGGGGATATAGGCTTTGGAGACTGGTGTGGTTACATATTGTCCGCCATCGTAATGTTGGCCGGTACGGTAATCAAACCAGCCTCCTTCATTTTTGGGAAGATAGGTGCGCCACTTCGTCACGCCGGGTTCTGTGACAGGACTGACGAGTAGCGCCGGACCGAACATATACTCGTATTTCTGCCGAAGAGCCTCGGCATCGTCAGCAAAGTCAAAGACGAGCGGTCGCATCAAGGTACTCCCCTGCTCTGCCACCGCCTTGGCACAACGCTCAATATACGGCAACAGACGATACCGTTCCTTCAGACATTCTGAGATAATAGCCTGCGCCTCGGAACCATAGTTCCAGGGCTCCGTGTTGCTCATATACCCGTGTACCCGCATCAGCGGCAGATACACAGCCGTCTCTATCCAGCGCAGCATCCGCTCGATGTAGGCGCTGTCGGTGTACTGGTTCTGGGGACGGAAGAAGCCGCCGGCATCGTAGGTCCACCAGGGGATACCTGCCGCCTGCATACCCAGACCGGCCGTCAGCTGTCGGCGGAATGTCTCCCAGTCGTTGCCCACGTCACCCGACCACATGGCAGCACCATAACGCTGTATGCCCGGGAAGCCGCAACGCGTGAGGATCATAGGCTCACGGTCGGGAGCATCCTTGCGGAGACCCTCATAGACGGTCTTGCAGACGAGTAAGGGGAACACGTTACGCACCTCTTCCCCAGCCCACCGGCCATTGTTGACGCGCCGGCCCACGAGATCGTCGTTCTCCGGTTCCGTTGCATCCTGCCACCAGGCATCAATGCCCAGAGGGAGCAGCCGCTCTGAGAAATTGCTCCAGTAGGCCGCTGCAGCCTCGGGATTAAAGAAGTCAATCCAGTCGGTGCCGGGGATATAATAGTCCTTTGACAGCATCTGACGGCCCACTTCCGAGTTCTTGTCAACCTTCGACCATACGGAGAGCATCAGCCGCATATCCATCTTATGCAGGCTGTCGGTGAGCGCCTTGGGATCAGGATAGAAGTCCTCGTCGAACTGCATCGCGTTCCACCCGTGCTTACCCCAGTATTGCCAGTCCTGCACCATCACGCTGACCGGCATCTCCTCCTGACGGAAGCGGTTGGCTGTCTCCAGGATCTCCTGCGAGGAGTGGAAACGCTCACGGCAATGGATATAGCCCAGCGCCCAGGTCGGCATCTGAGGACAAGCGCCTGTCAGTTCGCGATAGCTGGCGATAATCTCGTCAGGCGTTCCGACGAACACGGTATAGTCAACGGCCTCAGCCACCGGCGAACGGAAAACGGTCTCGTCCGTCACCTTATTAAAATACAATACAGGCATATCGTCCTTCGTCAGCTCTGCCTCCAGCCTGTGGGTGCCGGCCTCCAGACGGACGATGGCCGATGCCGTAGGCGGAAGCCAGAGGTTCTGCATCTCGATGACGGGCTTACCGTCGATGGCGAGGTTATGTCGGCGGGCCATCTTCTGACCAACGTCAAGTAGCAAGGCATAGTCGCCAGACTCTGCGATATCGATGATACCCTCGAAGATATGGCGTTCACGCACCTCCCGTTTGCCGCCCTCAGTAGAGGTGACGTTCACCTCCTCTCGTCCGGCAGTTCCGGCACGCTTCGTCAGACTGACGCTCTGCGAACAGGGGTTGAACTCTGTCAGCCCATAATTATTCCATAGGATGCCATAGCCCTTGCTCGACAACAGCATGGGAATGCTGATCTGCGTGTTCACCTGCGTCAGCCTGCGCGACAGGCCACGCACATTGCTGTAGCCGTCCTGGAACTGTCCGAGTCCGAACAGGCATTCGTCCTTCGGAGAGTCGAAGGCCAGCGTGGCAACACCCGACTCCAGCTGATGACGGGAGGCATGGAACACCGTGTTCCCAGCCTTGTCCCTCACCGTCACGGCGTCACCTTCGATACTCGCGGATATCTCCGGACGGGTCTCCTCATCGTGCTTGACGTACATCCAGTCAGGCAACTGATGCTCCGCCACTCCCGAGGAAAATCGGATTCTCACTGCATTCTTAGCCACATACTTCACCGAGCCGACAGGCTTCTGAGCTACCTGGTTGCTGCCACTGGCCCACAGGGCACAGCCGAGGGTCATCACAAGGAACAATACTTTCTGTTTCATCTTTCTATGATTAATCTGCCTGCAAAGTTAAACATAAAATCTGAAAGAACAACCGTTTTTCCCCTCTGAACGAAATATTTATGCCGAAAGAGCATCATATTTCAGAATTTTTTTGTATCTTTGCAGCAATTTTCGTTAATTGTACAATTAATTATTCATTATGAACGACAACAAAGTTATGAACATGGCAGCGGATAATATCCGTATCCTTGCTGCCTCGATGGTTGAAAAGGCTAAGTCCGGTCACCCGGGCGGTGCCATGGGTGGTGCTGACTTCATCAACACCTTGTACAGTGAATTCCTCGTTTACGACCCCGAGAATCCCGCCTGGGAGGGTCGCGACCGTTTCTTCCTCGATCCCGGTCACATGGCTCCGATGCTCTACTCTCAGCTCTGCCTCATCGGTAAGTACACACTGGAGGATCTGAAGAACCTGCGCCAGTGGGGTTCGGTGACACCCGGTCACCCCGAGCGCGAGATTGAGCGTGGCATCGAGAATACTTCCGGTCCCCTCGGACAGGGTCACACCTTCGCCGTGGGTGCCGCTATCGCCGCCAAGTTCCTGAAGGCTCGTCTGGGCAACGTGATGAACCAGACCATCTACGCCTACATCTCCGACGGTGGCGTACAGGAGGAGATCTCTCAGGGTGCAGGCCGTATCGCCGGTAACCTGGGCCTCGACAACCTCATCATGTTCTACGACGCCAATGATATCCAGCTCTCCACGAAGACCGAGGTGGTGACCTGCGAGGACACCGCCAAGAAGTACGAATCATGGGGCTGGTATGTTCAGAAGATCGACGGTAACGACGTTGACCAGATCCGCGAGGCCATCAAGAAGGCTCAGGCCGAAAAAGAGCGTCCGAGCCTGATTATCGGTCACTGTGTGATGGGTAAGGGTGCCCGTAAGGCCGACGGCTCTTCTTACGAGTCTAACTGCGCTACCCACGGTGCTCCCCTTGGTGGCGACGCCTACATCAACACGATGAAGAACCTCGGTGCCGATCCCGAGAATCCGTTCCAGATCTTCCCCGAGGTGCAGGAGCTGTATGCAAAGCGTGCTGAGGAGCTGAAGAAGATCGTTGCTGAGCGCTATGCCGAGAAGGCTGAGTGGGCCAAGGGTCATCCCGTACAGGCCAAGCAGCTCGAGGAGTGGTTCAGCGGCAAGGCTCCCGTCATCGACTGGAGCAAGGTTGAGCAGAAGGCTGGCAGCGCTACCCGTAGTGCTTCCGCAGCTGTTCTGGGTCAGCTGGCTGAGCAGGTGCCCAACATGATCTGCGCATCTGCCGACCTCTCTAACTCCGACAATACCAACGGCTTCCTGAAAAAGACCAAGGACCTCGTGAAGGGTGACTTCTCTGGTGCCTTCTTCGAGGCTGGTGTGGCTGAGCTCACGATGGCTTGCTGCTGCATCGGTATGGCCCTCCACGGTGGTGTCATCCCCGCCTGCGGTACCTTCTTCGTATTCTCCGACTACATGAAGCCCGCCGTTCGTATGGCTGCCCTGATGGAGCTGCCC
>JAEEGG010002253.1_pt1 | contig 50261 bp, 37 predicted proteins | sample 9134161 | NCBI WGS metagenome assembly JAEEGG01 (sample SAMN16246543, study PRJNA631951) | gut metagenome | biome: gut microbiome; feature: rumen; material: CR-attached | host: Bos | place: Iran: Karaj | collected 2018-10
TGAACAGGTTTACATCAAAGCTGCGCTTTGTGCGATGCTTTGAGTGAGACACATTATTACCAATCTGTGCCTTCTTTCCCGTAATCTGACAAATTTTCGACATTTCTATCTACTTTTTCTTGTTCCTAAATTGATACTTACTCCAAACAGGGTGCAAAGGTACACATTTTTATTGAGAAATGAGAAATGAGAATAGATAATTATCTCATTCTTAATATTTTTTAACCATCTATCTCCTTTTTATCCTCCGTTTTGAGGAATTCAAGGAACATTTGCATGGCTTTATTGGTTGCAATGGCCAGATTAATGTCGCGTCCGTGATCCTCTTCCACCTTCATGGTCACCTGCTTCTCAGGCGAACCGCAAGCCAACCAAATTGTACCAACAGGAATCTCTTTCGTGCCGCCCGTGGGACCAGCAAAACCTGTCGCGGAAATGGCATAATCGGTATTCAGCGCCTTACAAGCGCCCTTCACCATCTGAATGGCAACCTCCTCACAGACAGCCGTTTTCTCTTCCAACACCTCAGCGCTAACACCCAACAACGACTCTTTGATTTCATCGACATAAGAGATAATGCCACCCTTGAAATATTTAGAAGCGCCAGGTACAGCAATCAAAGCTTCGGCAATACGCCCACCCGTACAACTCTCAGCCGTGCTGACGGTCTTCTCCATCTCCCACAGCATCTGGCTGACTTCTCTACTGATAATCTTACTTTCAAAATCCATATCTTTTATTTTTCGTTATTCGTTATTACGTTATTTCGTTATTACGTTATAACGATTATTTAAATGTCACTTTTGAGAATGCTGGCGCATCAATGCCACAGAATTCGCCGTCCAAATACTTGTAATAACCCACAATACCTATCATAGCGGCATTATCCGTTGTATAGCTGAACTTAGGGATGTAGATGGTCCAACCATAACGCTTGGCATAGTCGTGGAAAGCATTGCGCAGTCCGTTGTTGGCACTCACGCCACCTGCCACAGCCACATGCTTGATACCCGTCTGCTTCACGGCCAGCTTCAGTTTTTTCATCAGAATGTCAACAATAGTCCATTCCAACGAGGCCGCAATGTCTTCCTTGTGGTGCTCGATAAAGTCGGGATCGTCCTCCACCCACTTGCGCATATTATAGAGGAACGAGGTCTTCAAACCAGAGAAACTATAGTCGAGTCCTGGGATATGAGGCTCCGAGAATTGGTATGCCTTGGGGTTACCCTGACGTGCCAACTTGTCGATAATGGGACCGCCGGGATAACCCAGTCCCATCACCTTCGAACACTTGTCGATAGCCTCACCGGCAGCGTCGTCAATGGTCTGACCCAATACCTCCATATCGTTATAGGCATTCACCTTGACAATCTGCGAGTTACCGCCAGACACCAACAAACACAGGAATGGTAATGGCGGCTGGCTCTGGTCGTCGTCGCTTTCCTTGATAAAATGCGCCATCACGTGTCCTTGCAGGTGGTTGACGTCAATCAGGGGAATACCTAGTGAACGGGCAAAACCCTTGGCAAAGTTCACGCCCACCAACAGCGAACCCATCAGACCAGGTCCGCGCGTAAAGGCTATTGCCGACAGTTGTTCTTTCTCGATACCGGCACGTTTGATGGCTTCGTGCACGACAGGTACGACGTTTTGCTGATGGGCACGAGATGCCAACTCCGGCACCACCCCGCCATACGATTCATGCACAGCCTGCGACGCCGTCACGTTCGACAGCAGCACACCATTCTTCAGTACCGCTGCTGACGTATCGTCGCAACTCGACTCTATACCTAATATATATATATCCTTCGTCATTTCGTTATCACGCTATTACGTTATTACGAACTTTAGTACGACAATATCTCCACGCCGTGTTCCGTCATCAGCAATGTATGTTCCCATTGTGCGCTGGGTTTCTCGTCCTCAGAAATGACCTCCCAGCCCCAAGGGTCGTCGGCATCAACAAACACCTTCCAAGTACCCATATTGACCATGGGCTCAATGGTAAAGACCATACCGGGTACCAGCAACATGCCGTTACCTTTCTGGGCAAAGTGGCATACCTCGGGTTCTTCGTGGAAGGCATTACCCACCCCATGACCGCAAAGGTCGCGAACAACGCCGTAGTGATACTTCTTGGCGTGCTTTTCAATAGCCTTGCCGATATCGTTCACAAAGCCCCAGGGCTTAACGGCTTCCATACCGATTTCCAGGCACTCTTTGGTCACACGCACCAATTGTTCCTTCTCGGGTGTCGTCTTACCTATTATGTACATTCGCGAGGCATCAGCATAATAGCCGTCCAAAATGGTGGTAAAGTCCACATTGATGATGTCACCCTCCTCAAGGATATCATCAGCTTTGGGCACACCGTGACACACGACCTCGTTGATACTCGTACAGACACTCATCGGGAAAGGAGGCGTCTCACCATCCTCCAAATCATAGTTCAGACAGGCAGGTATTGCACCATGCTTAGCACAATAGTCACGACATATCTGATCAATCTCCAATGTCGACATACCGGCATGAATAGCCTCTCCGACAGCATCCAACACACCAGTGTTTACCACACCGGCACGACGGATTCCCTCTATCTGTTCAGGGGTCTTAATCAGGTCTGGTGTGGGCACCAATACCCCCTTGTTTTCCAAGTACATGATGCGCTTATCCAGTTCCGTGGGTTGTACCCCTGACTTGCAGCGCCATCTTCTTTTTACCATATCTTTTTCCTAATTTGGGTGCAAAGGTAATACTTTTTTCGGGAATTGGCACGATATTTGCTGAAGAATAGCAAAAGATTAACTAAATATAATAATTTAAAGTATATGCAAAAAGGTAACATCGGGGTTACGACTGAGAACATTTTCCCCGTCATCAAAAAGTTTCTCTACTCAGATCATGAGATTTTCCTGCGCGAGATGGTCAGCAATGCCGTCGACGCTACGCAGAAGATGAAGACGTTGGCTGCCCAGGGCGAATATAAAGATGAACTGGGCGACCTGACAGTTCGTGTCAGTCTGGATACCGACAAGGGTACCATCACCATTAGCGACCGCGGTATCGGTATGACCGAGGAGGAGATTGACAAGTACATCAACCAGATTGCCTTCTCTGGTGTCACCGACTTCCTGGAGAAGTACAAGGACAATGCCAACAACATCATCGGTCACTTCGGTCTGGGCTTCTACTCTTCGTTCATGGTGTCGAAGAAGGTGGAGATTATCACCAAGAGCTATAAGGAAGGTGCCAAGGCTGTCAAGTGGAGCTGCGACGGTTCTCCGGCTTACGAGATTGACGACGCCGAGCGTGACGAACACGGTTCAGACATCATCCTCTACATCGACGACGACTGCAAGGAGTTCCTCGACAAGAACAAGCTCGAGGGTCTGCTCCAGAAGTACTGCAAGTTCATGGCTGTGCCCGTTGCCTTCGGTAAGAAGCAGGAATGGTCAAGCGACGAGAAGAAGATGGTGGACACCCAGGAGGACAACATCATCAATAATGTGGAACCACTGTGGACCAAGACTCCTTCTACGTTGAAGGACGAGGACTACAAGTCGTTCTACCGCACACTTTATCCCATGAGCGACGAGCCCCTGTTCTGGATTCACCTGAACGTGGACTACCCCTTCAACCTGACGGGTATCCTCTACTTCCCGAAGATCAAGTCAAGCATCGAACTGCAGAAGAACAAGATTCAGCTCTACTGCAACCAGGTGTTCGTCACCGACCAGGTAGAGGGCATTGTTCCTGAGTTCCTGACGCTGTTGCATGGTGTCATTGACTCTCCCGACATTCCCCTGAACGTCTCTCGTTCTTATCTGCAGAGCGACCGCGAGGTTAAGAAGATTTCTACCTATATCACCAAGAAAGTGGCCGACCGTCTGAAGGCCATCTTCACGGAGAACCGCAAGGAGTTTGAGGAGAAATGGGACGACCTGAAGCTCTTCATCAACTACGGCATTCTCTCAGAGGAAGGTTTTTATGATCGCGCTAAGGAGTTTGCACTCTTCAAGGACACAGAGGGCAAGTACTTCACCTTCGACGAATACAAGACGCTCATCGAGGGCGCTCAGAAGGACAAGGACGACCAGCTCGTCTATCTCTATGCCACCGACAAGGACGAGCAGTACTCATACATCAAAGCCGCTCAGGACAAGGGCTACAGCGTGCTGCTGCTCGACGGCCAGCTTGACGTTCCCACCATCCAGACCTTGGAGCAGAAGTTCGAGAAGAGCCGTTTCACCCGCGTGGATGCTGACATCATCGATCGTCTCATTGTGAAGAGTGACACACCTAAGAGCGACCTCAGCGAGGACGACTCTGCCAATTTGTCACAGGTCTTCAAGTCGCAGATGCCAAAACTCGACCACGCAGAGTTCATGGTACAAGTTGACGCCCTGGGTGCCGAGGCCCGCCCTGTGGTCATCACTCAGAACGAATGGATGCGCCGCATGAAGGAGATGAGCCGCTTCCAGCCTGGCATGAACTTCTACGGACAAATGCCCGACTCGTTCAACCTCGTGCTCAACAGCGACCACCCATTGGTGAAGCGTGTACTCGACGACTGCAAGTCATCAACCGAAGAAGCCCTGAAGCCTATTGTCTCTGAGCTGAAAGGTCAGGAGGCTCGTCTTGCCGCTATCCAGCAGCAACAGGACAAGAAGAAGTACGACGAACTGACACAGGACGACAAGGACATGAAGGCCGAGTGTGAAAAGGCCGTACAAGAGCAGAAGGACAAGAAGAACGATGTGCTCAGCGGTTTCGCTGCTAAGAACGACATCATCCATCAGCTCATCGACCTCGCTTTGCTCCAGAACGGCATGCTGAAGGGTGAAGCTTTGGATAAGTTCCTGAAGCGCTCCGTCGATTTGATTAAATAATAATGAGGCAGGTTTCCCGCCTCACACACAAAAAAAAGCGCAGGGTTGAATGATCGCCCTGCGTTTTTATTTTGTTATTGTATTCCGTCTTCGCGAAGTTTCTGTTGCCACTTCCAAGCCGACTTCAGGACTTCTTCTGTAGGCGTCTCAGCCTTCCAGCCAAGCACCTTGTTAGCCTTGTCGACATTGCCCCAAACCTGCTCGATATCGCCCTCACGACGGGGAGCATAGGTCCAGTTGACCTTCACGCCAGTAGCCTTCTCGAAGCCTTCGACAACCTCAAGCGTTGAAAGTCCACGACCGGTTCCGATGTTGAACACCTCAACGGCATCGGTCTCAGGCTTATCCAACACGCGCTCCATAGCCTTGACGTGAGCCTTAGCCAGATCGACCACATAGATGTAGTCGCGGATGCAGGTCTTGTCGGGGGTGTTATAGTCGTTACCGAAAATCTTCAGTTGCTGACGAATACCCATAGCAGTCTGCGTAACGAAGGGAATGAGGTTCATGGGCACGCCGTTGGGCAGCTCGCCGATAAGTGCCGTGGGATGTGCGCCAATGGGGTTGAAGTAGCGCAGGATGATGGACTTGATGGGAGCACCAGAGTGGATGTAGTCCTGAATGATTTCCTCGTTAATCTGCTTGGTATTGCCATAAGGCGACATAGCCTTCTGGACAGGAGCATCCTCGGTAACAGGCAAGTTCTCCTGCGAGGGCTGACCGTAAACGGTACAGCTTGAAGAGAAGATGATGCCCTTGACGTCGTACTTGGGCATGAGCTCCAACAGATTGACGAGCGACATGAGATTGTTGCGATAGTACAGCAAGGGCTTCTCGACACTCTCGCCAACAGCCTTAGAAGCGGCGAAGTGGATGATGCCCTCAATATGGGGATACTTCTTGAACACGTTCTCCAAAGCCGGCATGTCACAGCAGTCCACCTGTTCGAAGGCAGGACGCTTGCCTGTAATCTTCTCGATACCATCCAATACGTTGATGTTGGAATTAGAGAGGTTGTCGATGATGACCACCTCGTAGCCGGCCTGTTGCAGCTCTACGGTAGTGTGGCTTCCAATAAAGCCCGTTCCACCTGTAACAAGAATAGTTTGCTTCATATTTATTGATAGATTGAATATTATTTGCTTCGCTTTTTACTAAAATCCGCAACACCTCTTGAGAAGTATTGCGGAAGCGGTGCGTACGAGACTCGAACTCGTGACCTCCTGCGTGACAGGCAGGCATTCTAACCTACTGAACTAACGCACCAATTTCAAAAAAATCTGTTATACAAAACGACTCTCCTGTCATTTGCGGGTGCAAAGGTACACAGAATTTTCGAATTCTCAAAACTTTTTCGCAGAAATTTTATAAAAATCTTTGCATCACCACCGCATCGGCATAATTATGGCCGTCGAAAAGCCAGTCCTTCAATGGTGTCTCATGCTGAAAACCCGCTTTCCTGAACAAATGGAGTGCCGCCTCGTTGTCGGCTGCCACGACAGCATAGAGCTGATGCAGATGGAGGATGCGAAGTGCATATTGTGCCAACTGTTGCAGGGCGGCAAATGCATATCCATGCTGGCGATACGGCTTCATGATGACGATGCCCGCCTCGGCACGCAAATGTTGGGGTTCGAAACGAACAATGTCACAGATGCCCACCGTCTCATGGTCAGCATTCTCGACAATCAGCCTGACCTGGCGGTCGGCATAGATATCGTCGCTCGACGTGGCGATATAGTCGTGCAGCGTATAGCGCGAATAAGGCACATTGGTAGCACCGACATGCCATAGCTGCTGGTCGTTCTCTATCTGATAGAGCAGGTCGAGGTCTTCAGGCTCAATGGCGCGTAGCGTGATGTTGACGGAGGATTCTGTATTCATGCTTCGATATCGTTTTGTGGTTGGAGGAAATTACGCAGCCGCTTTGTCAACATCTGCATCAACGCCACGAAGGCACGGAAGTAGATGGCCGTCTTGATGGGCAACGTCAGCAGGAAACTCAGATGGCCGTAGTGCTTGCGGAAGAAGATGAGCATGGCCTGATAGAACACGTGGACATAGCGGAACGAGGTCTTCTCGGTCGATTCGCCCTTGTAGTGGATGATGTCGAAAGGCAGGTACCAGTTTTGCCAACCGCCCTTCAGCAATCGGAACGAGAGGTCGATGTCCTCGCCATACATAAAGAAGTCCTCGTCGAGCAGTCCCACCTGATCGAGTGCCTTCCGACGCAACAGGCAGTAGGCTCCGCTGACCACTTCTATGCGACCGGGCTGGTCCCAGGGCAGATGGCTCATATAGTAACGCTTGGTAAAGCCCAGCATTTTGAGCATCGACACCCAAGGCGTCGGAACGGCACGGCGTGACTCTGGTGCAGGATTGCCCTCACGATTCATCATGCGCACACCTGCCCCACCCGCCTCCGGATGTTCGTCCATGAACTGCAGACAGCCCTTGATGGTTGGCTCATAGACTACCGTATCAGGATTGAGCAGCAACACGTATTCAGACTGGGACTGACGAATGGCCTGATTGTTGGCACGGGCGAAACCGACGTTCTGCTGATTGGCGATGAAGTGTACCTGTGGATGCTTGGGCTGAAGGGTTTCTACGGTGTGGTCGGTGGAATTGTTATCCACCACGTAGATGTCACCCTCGACACCTTCGAGAGCCCGCTCTACACTCTGCAGACATTCGTCCAGCAACTGGCAGACATTATAACTGACAATAATTACGCTGATTTTCTGGGCCATACAAACGGGATACAGAGTAACAGGATGACACCCAGATAGAAGAATGGTGTCGTCCGGAATATGAGGTACAGGATGCCGTTAGCCACCAGCGGCACAACGATGAGCGCCAGCCGCAACCATTTGTTCTTTTTGAACAGGCGCAAACCAAGATAGGCACACGCCAGCGTGGCTATCTCCATCACGGTGGTCAGGATAAACAGTATCGTCTCTGAATTCATTATTTATTCTTTATTATTTTATATTTTATATTTAGGCACATTAGTGCCTCTTATCATTTAGGCACGTTAGTGCCGCTATTAGTGCCGCTATTAGTGTCGCCAAACGGTGTTCGGTTCAGGATGCTTCGTCCCAGCGTCACCTCGTCGGTATATTCCAGTTCGTCGCCCACGCTGATGCCACGCGCAATGATGCTGATCTTGACATCGCCGAACGGAGCCAACTTGCGGAAAATGTAGAAGCCCGTCGTGTCGCCCTCCATCGTAGAGCTCAGGGCCAGTATCACCTCTTTAATACCACCTGCGCGCACGCGTGAGACAAGCGACTCTATCTCAAGGTCGCTGGGACCAATGCCGTCCATCGGCGATATGACACCACCTAACACATGATAAAGACCTGTAAACTGCTGGGTGTTCTCCACCGCCATCACGTCCTGAATATTCTCGACCACACAGACCGTAGAAGCATCGCGGTGCGGGTCGCTGCAGATGGGACACGTCTCGCTGTCGCTGATGTTGTGGCACACGCGACAACGCTTCACCTCATGCTTCATCTGCTGGATGGCCTGGGTCAGCTTCTCGACGTCCTCCGTGTCCTGACGCAACAGGTGCAGCACCAGTCGCAGGGCGGTCTTGCGTCCCACGCCAGGCAGCTTGGAAAACTCTTGCACCGCCCGTTCCAGCAGTTGTGATGGATATTGTGTCTGTATCACTATTTCTTAACTCTTAACTCTCAATGTCACTCAGTTCCAGCCATCGCATCGACTTCTCGTCCAATTCTTCGTTCAACAGCGGCAGTCGCTTGCTCATGGCCGTTATCTCGTCCACCGACGTCGTGCCGCCACACAAGGCCTCTTCTATCTGTTTCTTCTCATCCTCAAGGGCGGCGATGTCCTTCTCCAACTGTTCCATCTCACGCTTCTCCTTGTACGACAGGCGGCGGCGGTCGTCGTGGCGGTAGCTGGGCTTATTAGAATCTCTAGATTCTCTAGTATCTCTAGATTCTCTAGAGTCTCTAGAATTTCTAGAATCCTCCATACTGGCCCACTCCCGATATTGCGTATAGTTGCCGGGGAAGTCCTTGATTTCGCCCTGACCCTTGAACACCAGCAAGTGGTCCACCACCTTATCCATAAAGTATCGGTCGTGGCTCACCACAATGACACATCCTGGGAAGTCCTGCAGGTATTCCTCCAATATCTGAAGCGTCACGATGTCGAGGTCGTTGGTGGGCTCGTCGAGCACCAGGAAGTTAGGGTTCTGCATCAATACGGTACACAAGTACAGCTTCCTGCGCTCACCGCCCGACAGCTTATAGACATAGTTGTATTGCTGCTCCGGCGTAAACAGGAAATACTGCAACAATTGCGAGGCCGACAGCTTGCGGCCACTACCCAAATCGACATAGTCGGCAATGGCCGTTATGACGTCGATAACCTTTTGGTTCTCATTGAATTGCAGACCTTCCTGCGAGAAATAGCCGAACTTCACCGTCTCACCGATGATGATGCGACCGTCGTCCACGGGCACCTGTCCTAAGAGCATCTTAATGAACGTCGATTTGCCCGTTCCGTTGTTGCCCACGATACCCATCTTCTCGAACCGCGAGAAGTTGTAGTAGAAGTCCTTCAGGATGACCATATCGTCGAACTTCTTCGAAATATACTGGCACTCGAAAATCTTGCTTCCTATATAGACATTCGAGGCCTTCAGGCGCAGCTGGCGTTCCTCCAGTCGCTGTTTGGCCACCTTCTCCAACTCATAGAAAGCCTCCTCCCTGTAGCGCGCCTTATGACCACGAGCCTGCGGCATGCGACGCATCCACTCCAGTTCCGTGCGATACAGGTTGTTGGCACGCGCCACCTCTGCCCTGCGGTTGTCTATGCGCTCCTGACGTTTCTCCAGATAGTAGGCGTAATTGCCGCGATAGGTATAGATGGTCTGGTCGTCCAGTTCCAGGATGACCGAGCAGACACGATCCAGGAAGAAACGGTCGTGAGTCACCATCAGCAGCGTCTTGTTGCCACGTGCTAGGTAGCCCTCCAGCCACTCTATCATCTCCAAGTCCAGATGGTTCGTCGGCTCGTCCAGTATCAAGAGGTCAGGTTCCGTCAGCAACACGTTAGCCAGCGCCACACGCTTCTGCTGACCACCGCTCAGTTCACCCATGCGTTGCTGCAAGTCGCGAATCTTCAGCTGCGTCAGCACCTGCTTGGCCTTCAGCACCTTCTCGTCCTCGCCCTGATGATTAAAGCAGGCGTCCAGCACCGATTCGTCGGGGTCGAACGCTGGCGACTGTTCCAGCATGCCCACCTTCAGGTCACGACGGAACACGATGCTGCCTGCGTCGTAACCCTCCTTGCCCGAGAGTATCGACAGCAGCGTCGATTTGCCCGTACCGTTCTTCGCTATCAGCCCCACCTTCTGACCTTCGCCGATGGAGAAACTGATGTCGTGAAACAGCTGCAGGGCGCCGAACGACTTCGACAAGTGTTGAACGTCTAAGTAAGGAACCATTCTATTCGTATCTTCTTTTCTCGTAAATTCGTTTGCAAAGGTACGAATTAGTGAGCAAAGAACAAAATCAAAACCGCCTTTTTTGATGATTAAAGCGTATTTAATGTTTATAGTTTATTGTTTATAGTATAAAGCTAATTAGTTTTGTGGCAAAGTTTATGGTCTACAGTTCTGCCTACAGTCATATTAACTATAAACAATAAACTGTAAACCATAAACATTAGAGACTACTCGCCTTCGTCATCACCGTTTCCAGCCTCACCGGGCGTCACGCCACCATTGCTGCCGGGGCCTGAGCCACCACCTGGGGTGTCAGACGTTCCATCGTCAATCTCTGCGTCATCGGCGCTGGTCACACGCTTCACCTCGTTGCCGTTGCGGTCGTAGCAAGTGATGACCACGGCCGTCGACTTCAACTCGTCCTTCAACTCCACGGCTGGCGTGAAGATGATGCGGCGCACTTTGATCAGGCCCGTCTTCACCTTGTTGACGTCGTCCACGCTTTGCGCTGACAGTCCGAAACGGCAGGAACCCAAACCCGGAATGGGGATGGAGTGACCTTCAGGCAGCCACGCCTTGATGACCTCGCCAGCCGCGTCCCAGCATGCCTGCATGACGCCCTCAGACACACCACTGCGCAGGGCAGCCTCCTTGATGACCTTACTCTGGGTCAGCGCCGAATACAACTCAGGCTGCATGACCCACTTCCAAACACCTTCAGAGTCCTTGCTGAACTTCAGCAACTTCTCTCTTGCTTTTACTTTCAATGCCATGATGTAAAAACTTTTAACGATTAAACTTATGGTTGATTAACTCAGTCGGTTTCGGTCGGAAACGTCTGTCACCACAGACATCTTAAACCCTTCCTAATTCCACTTACAAAGATACGAAAATTCCTCGAATTATGCAACTTTTTTCGCAATTATTTTCATTAATAAATGCTAAAAAAACAATGGTTCAAAAAGCTCAGCCCCTTTTGCACCCTTTTCCTGCGTCGCGACAGAGAAAAATCTGGAACGAGATAGAGAAATTCCTACGATGCGATGTAGAAATGATGGGGTCGTGGGTGTTACACATTGAGGTGGCCAGGACATGTGTAACAGATGTGTAGCGGATGTGTAACAGAAAGAATATCTTTGGTATTCAATCAGTTACTATACTATTTTATGTTCTGTTACACTTTTACACTTAAAAGTCGAAAAGTCAGGGGTCTGGAATAAAAAATAGAGTGTAGTGGTGGAGAATAGGATAATAGTGTAACACCTGTGTATCTGTAACAGAAAAGCCCGCTCCAAAGTGAAGGCGATGGGGCGGGCTTTGACGGGAAAGAGATGATTTAGAACGGCTTGCCGTCAGGCCATGGCTCTGCATCGTTGTCATCAAACGACAAGTCTGGCTGAACAGGTTCTGTCTTCTGGGCTTCAGCGGCAGCCTTTGCTGACATGACGTAGTAGTATGCCTTCTGCTGACCGTTCTCGTCACGCTTGATCCAGCGTTCACCGTCTTTGTTCTTGTGGGTGATAGTGGCTGGATTCAGGCAATGCAGATGTTCGGCAAACTGACAGTAGGCGTTCAAGTGTTGCGTCATCTTTTTAGGAGGCCAGGCAAACCTTGTTTCTTGGTTGAAGTCGGCCAACACCGACTCTGCCTTCAGGTCGCAGTCAAGGTGACCACTGTCCTCAGCGAAGTAATCATCAGCCCACTGCTTGAAGTCCTTACCAACGGCGGCCATCTGTTCACGACGTTCAATACGGCTCAATGGTGGCATGATGCGACGGCATCCTGGCTTCAGCGAGAGGTAGAAACGCACGCACTGGGTCATCAGGGCCAGATCGAGTTGCCAATCTTGTTCGCCATATTCGGTGCCCATCAGGTTCTGTCCGAAGTCGTCGCGGATGCTGCGCGTCTCACGATAGTCGTTCTGAGGCGTCTGGACGTGGTAGTAGTCCGAGAATGGCTGTGGCCAGATGCGTCCTTCGGTCGATGGATCGTGACGTGAGAGTGTGAAGTTGGTGCCAAGACCGAACTTCGGGCTCTGACTGAACGGGATGACGTATGAGTGACGGTTTTTCTCCTCTACACGGAAGTCGCCCGTCACCATGCCGTAGATGAAGTTGTAGTTGAACTTGCGCGAACATTCGTCAATGAGCACGAGGTCGGTGTCAGGTGTCACACCATCGAAGATAAAGCGAGGATCTTTAAACGACGTCGTGGCAGCATCGATGATGAAAGCCTTCACCATCTTGGCTATGGCGCGATAGTAGAACGACTTACCGCTTCTGCCGTTGCACTCGTCGACACTCTCGGCCATCGTGCTGTCCTGACAGATCGTTGCCCAAGCCTCTGACTCCGACTTGTTGCTGGTCAGCAGATAACCCATGTTGGCCAAGCGACTGGCAAGGGAAAGGTGCTCCTCGGCCTGCTCTTCGTCAGTCAGTTCAAGTCCACCCTCATCGACCTTACGCCAGTAGAGGCGGCATGTGTTGACAAGGAAACGTAGCAGGTTACACTGCTCTGCACCCTCAGCGAGTTGTACGTTGTAGCGTCCGTCCTCGTCGGTAGTGACGGTAAACATATCGGGCATGGCGCGATAGTCGTGCTGGATGATGTTCTCCTCCCCCACACAATGGTCGGCAGGGTCGGTGTAACGGTGCGTCTTGATGCCGTCAGCCGAAATCTCGACCCAGCAGTTGCGGAAGTGGAAGTACTGTGCTGTTACCGTACCCTTGCGGAAGTCGAGGTCGTCGCGCTCACGCAGGGTGCTGACATTGTTTGTCGGCAGGTCGTGGCTGCGCAGCACTTTGTCCTGTAACGCCTTGGGCAGTCCCTGCTGTTCCATCCACAGCTTCAGGAAACCGACGATGGTCTTGGCAGTGACTTGTTGCACCTTGATGCCGTCGATGCGGATGTACTGAGGCTCCTTGCGGGTCTCGTCCTTCAACGTGTAGAAACCGTTGAGTTCGAGGAAGTAGTTCAGCGACGTCAACGACAACGTGTACTCCTTCTGTCCGCTCTTCGTGGTGCGCTCCGACCAGAACTGGGCACTGATGGCACGGGACACGAGGGTGTCCATAGCCTTCCTCGACGGATTCAGACGACGGTAGTCGCGCAAGTCCTTACACTGTCGGCCACGATTGTCACGCAGTCCACCCATGTCTTTCGGACTGAGCCAGGCGGTGTGGATGCTGAGGATGCCAAGAGCCAAGCGACGGCCGCATTTCACGCCCGTATCGTCAATGTCTGGCACGTTGACCAAACGATGACAATACTTACGAAGCATCCAGTAGTCGGCCTCCGTGAGTCCCTTCACCTCGCTGTCGAGCCACACGGCCAGATAGCCCGCTGCAAGAGCACTGACGGCATCAGAGCCACCGCTGAGCAACAACAATACGGGCAGCTTCTCCTCGCCACTATCTTCATACGCTTTGCGCACAGCCTGCATACCGTATATATAATTACGCGTACGAGGCTTTTGGCCGGCAATGAGGAAACGGTGGCCCTTGTCGTAGTTCTTCGGCTCATAGACCTTGTAGAACGTCTGCTGACGACCTTGCTCGTCGGTGTAGTCGCAACGCTCGGCAAAAATGGGGTATGTGGGCGTAGGACGACGCACGTACACCTTGTCACCCTTGGGGATGCGGACTTCGCTGACGGCACTCCAACCGTAGGTCGTCAGGTGCTCAGGCTTCACACCGTCACCCCAGCAACTGAGGTCGATGCCATTGAAACCTTCGAAGAGCGTGACGCTGGGCAGAGCACCGATTTCCTCGGGGCTGGCTGCACGTACCTCTGTGTCGGGCTTGTTGACACTCTGTTTCAGTTCCTCCTGAACACCGTAGCGTTCAGCCAGTTCTTCCAGCGCCATGCGAAACTTGTCCTGACTGTAGCCACGATCCCATAGGTAGAGGTCGACGGGCGAGAACCAGTCACCACCATAATCCTTCACATGCCAATAGGGGCATTTCTGGTCGGGCGAATACAGGTGTGCCGACGGTGTCTTTTCGTCGGGGCGAAGGCGAAACGCCTTCTTGTTGTTAATCACTTCATCATCAACCTGAGGTAGCAGGTCGGTGATGATGTCGAGTCCCGAATGCGTTGCATCGTACACTCGCTGCAAAAGATCAATACTTTGTGCCATAATTTTGCTACAAGTATTAATGTCCACCTCGCTTGCACGCTGTCTGGTCACTTAGTGAGGGGCGATTGGGTTGAAGCGCCGACAGTCCGACGGCCCGTGCTCGGTTTGGTATGCCGCCGATATGTAATTACAATTGCAAAATTACAAACTTATTTTTAGCTATCAAAGCTTTTTGTGATTATATTTAAACCACTCAAAATCAGTAGTTTATAGCAATTATTTATCATTATTTTCGAGTCCTTTGTCATTAATTGTCATTCTATTACTCAGAGTGTCAAAACAGGACTGATGGAAGTCATTTCTGTTTAAGGTAATGGTCATTTTGACTCCAAATCGACTCAAAAAACAGCATGTTAAGTCAAAATGAATAAAAATTGACTGGCTCTCGTCAAAAAGCCAGTCAAAATGATGTAAAGTGACAGAAGTTAAAAAAACGTAATGTGGTATGTTATGCCGCCTCTTTTAGCGCTTTGAGGAACAATTCCACCTCTTTGTTGAATTTTTCCTGCTCTTCTGCCAAGTTCTTTATCTTGTTCTTTCTAACGGTGACGGCGTGCCAATCTACAAGCTCTTTGTTACGGTAATAGGTTTTTAGAATATTATAGAACTGCTGCTGTGGCGCTTCCACGGTATCGCCGCACCAGTTGACAAAAAACAATATTTTCTCGGCACTGACCTTCTTGCGGTTCTCCGGACGAAATTCGTCGAAGTGTTCAATTAATAGTTGTGCATCATTGCCTTTTGGGGGATTCTTGAGCCAAACTAACTGCGCTATGTTGCCAAAAGTCGACATGGCACCATTTTGCTGCTTGTAAACTGAAATAGCGTGGTTTCTGACAGCATCAATGGAGTACTCATGAAAACCTTTTTGGGCAAAATCCCTCAGACCCATCTCATCGATGAACTGTTGTATCTCGTCAGTAACCGGACATTGTATCATGTCAATGGTATCATCGAGTTCTTTCATGATGTCACGGCATTGCTTCTCTAAAAGTTCAACGCATTTATCTGGATCTGCCTTCGTCATTTTCTCCTTTTCAAGTTCTTTGTAACAGAGCATAAGTGAAGCTAACACATTAGCAAATAAAGCTCTTTGTTCAATGTAAAGCGTCTGAATATTGTCGCTGTAAGAATGAATTCCAAATAAATCGCGAGCACAACCACCATAGGATAATACAGAACGCTCAAAAACTGATGGAGACAGGCGGTCACGGAACGTCTCACCCGTTGGCTGTTGTTTACGAACAATGGGGCAAGACTCTCGATAACTTCTCTTGATGGACGCAAGAGAACTTCTCAGTTTGTTCAGCATAACCTGAGTTGTAGTGAACCGCTTGTTATCTTCGGTGGCCCATCGTGTATTGAACGTGAGGGAAAACTTAGAAAGCGATAAGAACTCTTTGTGTGCAATACATAGGCACTCGCGCACTTCTGCAATCTTTAACAAAATGTCTACTTCGCTTAAATTGCGAACATACAAACTGGCAATGAAGCCATCTTCTGTGAACAATTCAACCTTATGGATTACATAAAGCAGACCATGTTCTGTAACCTGAATAGAATCTTTATAGAGCATAGCGAAAAAGATTATGTTAATTATATATTCGTCAACAAAATTACACAATCTAAACATATTTTGCAAGAATATACACAAAAAAATAGGCTTAGGCCGAAGTGAAATTGATTTGAATCAAGTGATAATTACTATCTTTCCTGTTTTTGCATTTCTTTTCTGTTTTGGAACACTTTTCAAGAAAATGAAAAATAAAAGTTTTCCAAAACGGATAACTTCAGAAATACCATAACTCTGATGGATTTAGATATGTTCTTCCCCGATTATTATTTGCTTGCCCTCGGCGAAAGGCTCTGATAGGTTTCCTTTCCGCCGGTTCCTGATAGGAAGATGATGGTGTCGATGAAAACCAGCAACCCTGTTCCTGAGCCCATTTCTTCAGCCTAACCAGTTGGACAGATTTGCAAGCCGTTGTTCCCGCAAGAGCCTTAATCTCTTCAAGGACTCCGTGCGCGAAAGCGGATGCGCTTTCCAATATGCCACCTTCGCTATTTTCTCGGCATTCACCTTCTTGTGGTATTCGTTCAATTTGACTTCCATTCATCCTTGCTTTAATATTTTCGTTGCAAAGTTATGAAAAATATCGATAAGTTCCAAATCTTTGCCCAAAAGTTTTGTCGTTCCAAAAATAATTACTATCTTTGCCCTCGGTTCGGGGAGAAATCCGGGCTATAGTAAAGCATTCGCTATTATTTCGCGTTAAGCCAAAAATGCGTCGGAAACATTAATTTGGAATAAAACGCCACTGAAATAATAGAGGACGGGGTATCAGGAATGATGCCTTGACCTGTCAATATATGCGATGCTCACGCCAAACGGCGTGGTGCATTCTTGAGTAGACAGGTCAGGGGTTCCAAGGCATTCCGACGCATTGCCCCTAAGCTTAACGCGCGAGAGGCATCACGCTTTCTTTGTGCGTCAGCGATTGATAGACGATTGCAAGGAAAAAACTATCAATTGCTTATGACTACGTCTATAAAACTATCGAAGATTACAAAAGTTGATTTACGTTCTTGTTGGCAGAACGAGGCCAGCGACTTTACGCCTTGGCTTGCATCGGAGGAAAATATATCTCTGCTTGCAGACGCACTCGGCATGAATGAACTGGAGGTGAAAGCTCAGGAGGAGCATGTTGGCCCATTTAGGGCTGACATTCTCTGTGTAGACCCAGGCACAGACAAATATGTGCTAATAGAGAATCAGTTGGAGAAGACCGACCATAACCACCTCGGCCAGATTCTGACCTATGCCGCTGGCCTGGATGCTGTCACAATTATCTGGATTGCCGAGCATTTCACAGAAGAACATCGTGCCGCAATAGACTGGTTGAACCGAATAACCGATAAAGAGTTTAACTTCTTTGGTGTAGAGATTGAACTAATCAAGATTGGGGATAGTCCTGCGGCTCCAATGTTCAATGTCATTGCCAAACCAAATGGTTGGTCAAAAGACGTTCGCAGTTCTTCGCAGAAATCGAATGAAGGACATTCGGATTTGGAGAATTACCGTTATGAATTCTGGACAGCTTTTTGTGAGTATATGCGTAACCATCCTTCGAAGTTATTCAAGACACAATCGCCCACATACAACCATTGGACGAACATAGCTATTGGAAGGAGTGGCGTTCATATCAGCCTTCTGCTTAATACAGTAGAGAAGAAAATCACAATTCAACTTTACATGAAAGATGATATTGACAAGAAGTTCTTTGATGAACTATATAAGTATAAGGAGGAGGCAGAAATTGCCATTGGCAAACCACTTGATTGGCGAAGACTTGATGACAAGAAGGCTTCGAGTATAGATCTATACAAGTATTGCGACCTTTCCGAATCGCATGAAGAGCTATTTGAGTGGTACAAAGAGTATACGGAGAAGTTCATCCTGTTTTTTAAGCCGATAATAAAGAAGATTTGAATGGAGATCAAGTGGTTCGAAATTGGCAAGTTTAAAGAAAGAGGGTGACTTGATTTAATATTATTGTTTATGAGCAGAAGCAAGTTTTACGATGCGATAAAAGACGTGGTTGATGAAAGAGGAGTAGAAACACCATTCAAGAATGGATTAACACTCTACTTCCCCAACACCGATTACACCTATCCGTTCAAATGCGACGGATACATGGAACCTGTCGTTAACGGTAATAAATTCCGTTTGATTATCGAGTACAAATTGGATGAGTTGTTAAATGACAAGTCCGGCAAAGCTAAGGTGCTAATACAGGTTTATTTGGTATTTGAAGAAGTTTGAGCTGGATGGTAAGATAATACCCAATGTATGTCTTGTTGGTGATAAAAACGAGTGCTTTGCCCTTCAGACCAATCCCTTGCTGAAATATCTGGATGAGGATGTAGATTGGGACACCGCTCCATCACAAGCTCATATCAACTATCCTGAAATGGTTGTAAAAATAGCCAATGATGCTGAAATCAATCCATTTGTATTTAATATTGATGAGAATTTCAGCTTTAAGGTTGTTGCGGAAAAAATCAAAGACCTTGCTTGTAATATTCAGCGATACGTTCGAGTAACCGAGCACAACATCTCCAATATCTTTGACTATTTCTGTAAGAATGTCCTTAAAGGCAAAAATAAACTGAACGGACATGATTTAGTGGGTATCTTTATGGGGGTACTAAATGACCAAACCAACTATTACCAGCATCCCACCAAGCCCAATATTCTTGTGTGTAACGGTTCTAACGTGAACATGGATGGCAGCAACTTCAAGTCTTTCTTCGGTTATTTCGATAGAAACTATACTCCGCAAGAAAAAACAAGAATGACAAGTATTGCCGATCGTCTGATTGAAGACGCAGACAGACGAATGAAAGGCGATTTCTGGACTCCGACACTTTTTGTGGATCATGCTCACCATATGCTTGAACGTGAGTTGAGTGAAGAATGGAAAGAGAAATTTGTGGTTTGGGATAATTGTTGGGGAACGGGTAATCTTACGCGAGACTATCACTTCGGAGAATTATACTGCTCAACACTTTTCCAAAGTGAATTGGATATGGGAGTAAACTATAACCCTGAAGCCACAAAGTTCCAGTTTGACTTTTTAAATGATTATATCCCAAGTCCAGATGACATTGTACAATATCAATCTAAAATACCACAGGGACTTTACGAAGCTCTCAAACAAGACAAGCCCATAGTGTTCTTCCTTAATCCACCATATGCGACATCAAGCAGTGATTTTGGTAAGGGAGCTGACAACACTAAGGGTACTGGTTCTTGCGATACTGCCGTTAAGAAAAATATGGTTAGAGAAGGCATGGATAATGCCAGCAAAAACCTATATGCACAGTTCTTGTATCGTATAATGAGGATTAAGCAGGTCTTCCATTTAACAAACTGCCATATCGGTCTATACTCTCCACCATTGTTTTTGACAGGACCTGCTTGGGCGGTTTTTAGAAAACATTTTTTGAAAGAATTCGCTTTTGAAAGTGCATGTCAATTTAAGGCAAGCCACTTTGCCGATGTATCAGATAGTTGGGGGATTTCATTCACTATTTGGAAATCAGGAGAAACTGCTAACAAAGAAAGTTTCTCTTTTGAATTGATTGATGAGGTTGACGGAGAAATTCAACCTATTGGGCGCAAGGAGGTCTATAATATTGACGGAAAAGATTCTGCCAAAGAATGGATTAAGAAACAAATAAAGGGAATTAGCGTAGAGGAGAAGCCGACATTCTCAAGTGCATTGTCTGTTAAAGAGGGTAAAAACTGTAATACGAAAATTAATCAGAATGCCTTGGGGTGCTATTCAAATATGGGCAACAACGTTGACCAAAATCAACTTAAAGTAGCGATTTTTACAACTTGTGACTCGTCCAATGCAAACGGTCTTTCCATAATGCCAGCAAACTATGAGCGTGTAGTATCTTTATTTGCCGCTCGTAAACTTATTGAAAAGAATTGGGTTAATTCAAAGGACGAATACCTGGCTCCAGATGAAGCACATCCTCAATACCAAGAGTTTGTAAACGATGCTATTGTTTTCTCTCTTTTTAATACCTCCAGCAACCAGTCTTCTTTGCGGCAAATAGAGTTCAAAGGCAAGAAATGGAATATCTATAACGAGTTTTTCTGGATGAGCAAAGACGAAATTCTACGGTTGGCAAGTGATCATCAATTTGATGAATGCTATAATGATGCAAGAACGGCAAAGGACCGATTCGTCTATCAAAAACTCCAGACCATAACCCTTTCTCTGGAAGCACAAGCGGTTCTTGACAAGGCCAATGAAATTGTACGTTCTACCTTTCCATTCCGAGATTTATTCAACGGCTCTAATCCCGAGTTCCAAATAATGAACTGGGATTGCGGTTGGTATCAAATAAAAGCACTCGCAAAAGAGTATAGAAAGAACCAACTGGACGAATTCAATGTGCTCTACAAAGCCTTAGCGGACAAGATGCGCCCGATGGTCTATGCCTTAGGCTTCTTGAAATAGAGAAGAATAAACGATGATGATTCGAATGATTTGTACAGATAGTATTATCCGAAAAAACAATTGGCACATGAAACAAAAAGAAAACGAGAAGAAAAATCTCAACGAGATGGGAGTCGCCATCGGAGTGGATAGTGGAGTGATTGAGAAGGTACGTTCGGGCGAGATAACACATATCCTTGTTGACATCAACGAGGACAACCAGAACATGTTTCTTGAGATTTTCGACGGGAATCTGGTACTGGTGACCGAAGAACTGCCCGATACATTCCACGGCTGCTATTTCTATAATGGCGGCGAGTTTCCGTATGCCATCAAGGGCGTGCTTGAATTCTTGGATCTCAGTAACGATGATGACCATTGTCTGGCACGAATCATTGGCGTAGATACAGAGCCCGGCACACGATTCAATTATCAGGGCGCAGGAAAACCCATCGTGGAAGACCCAGACGGCGACAGTTGCGTGTGGGAGGTGGCCTTTGAGGTGGTGCCAATGCTGATAGAGGCGAGGACTTACCTGATGCGCTGGAACCCAACTATCAGTTCGTTTACGGAGAAAGACTTTGAGGCATGTATGGAAAACCGCATGCACGGCATGTTCCGCTTGAACTGGAGCATCTATGATTGGCAGGAGGCTCGCAGGGGCGACTTCTTCTATATGATGCGCACGGGCGACGAGAAGGCAGGCATCGTGTTCAACGGCCAGTTCCTTTCCGACCCTTATCCTGCCGACGACTGGGCAGGCAGCACCAAGCGTAGGATGTATGTGGATATGATTTGCTACGATGCTGAATCAGGGGCTGTGCCACATATATCGCTGGAAAAGTTACAAGCCACCATCCCCACCATAGAATGGCAGAAAGGCCACTCCGGCGAGTTGCTATCAGAAGAGATAACAACGCAGTTGGACGAGATAGCGGATAGCATGTTTTTAGGGAATAACGAGTAGCGCTATATTGAGATATTGAATATTGAGTGTGATTCTTCTCTCGGGCTGTCACTCGCTGTCTCGAAGGTGTTATTGACCTAAGTCAGCGAGCGGTTGATGTCGTCGATGTAGTTCAGGACGTCGTCTCGGCCCTCCTTTTTCTCGGCTGAGGTGAGGAACATGGGGGGTAGTTCTTCCCAGGTTTCTGCGAGCTTCTTCTTGTAGGCCTCCATGGCTTGCCGAGCCTTGTTGGGTGTCAGCTTGTCGGCCTTGGTGAAGACGATGGCAAAGGGCACTGACGAGAGGCCAAGCCACTCGATGAACTCGAGGTCTATCTTCTGCGGTTCCAATCGGATGTCCACCAGTACGAAGACGTTCACGAGCTGTTCGCGTTGCAGGATGTAGCCGCGAATCATTTGGTCCAGACGGTCTACCTCCTTCTTCGAGCGCTTGGCATAGCCGTAGCCCGGCAGGTCGACGAGATACCACTCCTTATTAATAATAAAGTGGTTGATGAGCAACGTCTTGCCGGGTGTTGCGCTGGTCTTTGCCAACTTCTTGTTGTTCGTCAGCATGTTGATGAGGCTCGATTTGCCCACGTTCGAACGGCCTATGAAGGCATATTCGGGCTTGGTATCCTTGGGACACATGCTGACCACAGGAGCGGAAAGCGAGAATTCAGCTTGTTTAATATCCATTTTCTTCGTAAATTTTTGTGCAAAGATACGAAATAATTCGAAAAATATATGTATCTTTGCATCAAAATTCGTACAACTATGAGGAAATTACTGACTACAGCTATTCTGACGATGAGTGTTCTGACAATGACAGGCGCACCGAAAGGCTCGAAGACGGTCAAGTTGAAGGTGATAGAAACCAGCGACGTTCACGGCTACTTCTTCCCTTGGGACTTTACGGAGGGCAAGCCATTGAAGGGTTCGCTGACGCGTGCTAATACCTATATTAATAAGGAACGCAAGAAGTACGGTCAGAACCTGTTGCTGATAGACAATGGCGACATTCTGCAAGGTCAGCCTTGTGCCTACTGGACGAACTTTGTGATGCCCGAGGACGAGAATCTGGCCGCCAGCGTCATCAACTATATGAAGTATGACGCCGAGACCGTTGGCAACCACGACATAGAGCCCGGCCATCAGGTGTACGACAAGTGGATTCGCGAGGTGCGCTGTCCGCTGCTGGGCGCCAACATCGTCAAGGAGGCATGCAAGAACGGCGAGGCCTCGCCGTCGAGCATCTACGACGGTCTGCAGCCCTACTCGGTCCACGTCAAGGACGGTGTGAAGATTTGCGTTATCGGCATGCTGACACCCGCCATTCCGTTGTGGTTGAACAAGTCGATATGGAAGGGCATTGAGTTTGAGGAGATGACAGCCTGCGCTCGCAAATGGGTGAAATACATCAAGGAGAAGGAAAAGCCCGACCTGATTTTCGGTCTGTTCCACTCGGGTCTGAACGGTGGCATCAAGATGGACGACTACGAAGAGAACGCTACGGAGGCCGTTGCACGGGAGGTTCCTGGTTTCGACATCATCTTCTTCGGTCACGACCACCAGGTGCACAACGAATGGGTTACCAACAGCGAGGGCCAGCAGGTGTTGTGCATCGACCCCAGCTGTTTCGTCAAGAATGTGGCCGAGGCCGACATCACGATGACCTACAAGAAGGGCAAGCTCGTGAAGAAGGAAATCAAGGGTAACATTGTCAGCGTGCTGGACGAGGAGATAGACCAGCAGATGATGGCCCACTTCGACAAGGACATCCAGCGTGTAAAAGACTATGTCGGCCAGAAGGTCGGCGAGTTCAAGCACGCCATCTATACCCGCGAGAGTTTCTTCGGTAACTCGGCCTTCACAGACCTGATTCACTCGCTGCAGCTGCAGATATCGAAGGCCGACATCTCGTTTGCAGCCCCGCTGGCCTTCAATACCACCATCAATGCCGGCGTGGTGAAGCAGGCCGATATGTTCAAGCTCTACCGCTTCGAGAACCTCATGTTCGTGCTGCGCATGACGGGCGAGGAAATCCGTCGCCATCTGGAGTTCAGCTACGACATGTGGACCAACACGATGAAGTCACCAGACGACCATGCCCTGCTGCTGAACGACGCTGCCACGAACGACCAGCAGCGCACGGGATTCAAATACTACACCTTCAACTTCGACTCGGCATCAGGCATCGACTACGAGGTGGACCTGACGAAGCCCGACGGTCAGAAGGTGCGCATCCTTCGCATGTCGAACGGAGAAGCCTTCGATACGAGCAAGTGGTATAAGGTGGTGATGAGCAGCTACAGGGCCAATGGCGGCGGTGAACTGCTGACCAAGGGTGCCGGCATTCCGTCGGACTCGCTGGAGAGCCGCGTGCTGTATCACACCCCACTCGACCTGCGCCACTACCTGACAGAGGAAATACGCCGTCAGGGCACCATCGATCCGCAACCGGGTCACAACTGGCGCTTCGTGCCCGAGGAATGGGCCAAGCCGGCATTGGAGCGCGACCGCATAAAACTCTTTGGAAAATAGACTACGAATTGAGCGAATTTCACAACTGAAATGAAGAAATATTTCTTTGTATTTTGTAAGGAAGACCTCATGCTGGAGAAGTTGCCCGACGGCATCTATACCATCCCCCTGCAAGAGGAACCGCCCACGGAGGTGAAGCCGTGGACCAACGTCATGAACATCACACCACTGGACGGCGTAGAGGTGAAGACCTACCGCATCGATGCCCCCGTCACCGACCAGCCACGCTACGAGATGTGTGGACTGCGCCAGAGTTGGGCACGACTGCCAAAAGCCCTCTACCTGAAGGCTGGCAAGTGTCAGGAACTGCTCTACTGGGACCAGAACACGCGCTATTGTGGTGTGTGCGGAGCCCCCATGAGGATGGATACGGACATTTCAAAAAAGTGTACAGAATGTGGTAAGGAGATATGGCCCCAGCTGGCCACTGCCGTCATCGTGCTGATACATCGTGGCGACGAGGTGCTGCTGGTCAGAGCCAAGAACTTCAAGCGCGACTACTACGGACTGGTGGCAGGTTTCGTAGAGACCGGCGAAACGCTGGAGGAAGCCGTAGCCCGCGAGGCCATGGAGGAAACGGGGGTCACCATTACCAATATCCGCTACTTCGGTTCGCAGCCCTGGCCCTACCCCTGCGGTCTGATGGTGGGCTTCAATGCCGACTATGTTTCCGGCGAAATTCATTTACAACAAAGCGAGATAGCCAAGGGTGGTTGGTTCCGCAAGGACAACCTGCCCAACATTCCTGAAAAACTAAGCATAGCCCGCATGCTGCTTGATGCATGGACGGAAGAAGGTGATAAGGTGAGAGGGTGAGAAAGTGAGAAGGTGAGAAACAAGAAAAACATAGCGACCATAGCCGACATCATTGTGCTTGTAGCAATAACGTTGCTCAACCCGATGATGTTTCCGCAGAAGCGGCCACCAGCCATTCCCGACAAGGTGGTGACGCACTACGAGCCACAGCTGACAGCCGACTCCATACAGAAGGCCATCGCGCTGACCGAGAAGGAGATAGACGAGATGAGCTACTACCTGCGTCTGCACAACGTGATGGACGACGGCTATAACCTCGTGGCCGAATACAACACCACCCTGCAGCAACGACTGCTACAGCTGAGACACCAGCAGACAGCTAAGGGTGCAAAGAAGGTCAGGCGGGTTCGTGTTGCCGCCAAGAACCGCCCCATGACAGCCGTGAAGATGCAGAACGGCTACTGGAAGGCCGGCCACTACTATATGGGCGCGCTAAAAGGCGAAGGCATCACCCGCGACGACAAGGGACGTATTGTCTGTGCCCTGTGGGATGCTGACACCATCGTCAAAGCCCGTCGCATCGACTCGCTGGGCGTCTATAACGGTCAGATGAACTACTTCATGGAAGCCTCGGGCGAAGGAACGTTCGACAGCCGCGACGGCAGTCACTACGAAGGCATGTGGCAAGCGGGCAAGCGTCACGGCTTCGGCTTCGAGTCGTCACCCAACCATCAGGTACGCGTCGGTCAATGGAAGAAAGGAAAATTTCTGGGCGAGAAGATACGCTATACTTCCGAGCGCATCTACGGCATAGACATCTCGCGCCATCAGCACGATATAGGCCGTAAGCACTATGGCATCAACTGGAGCAAACTGCGCATCACGTCGTTAGGCCGCAAGCATAACACCGAGGGGCTCACCTACCCTGTATCGTTCGTATACATCAAGTCGACAGAAGGTACCAGCGTCCGCAACCGCTACTTCCTGAAGGACTACATGGACGCCAACAAGCAGGGCATCCACGTCGGTGCCTACCACTTCTTCAGCCTGAAGTCGTCGGCCATCGAGCAGGCCACCTATTTCGTCAACAACACGCTCATCAGGGAGTCAGACTTCCCACCCGTGCTCGACGTAGAGCCATCTGATGCACAGATAGCCCAGATTGGTGGTGGCGAGGCATTGCTGAAGCGCGTGCGCCAATGGATGGAATATGTGGAGCGTCGCACTCACAAGCGCCCCATCCTGTATATCAACCAGATGTTCATCAACAAGTACATGGGTCACGCCGATGACATCAAACAACGCTATAACGTGTGGATTGCCCGTTACGGCGAATACAAGCCCGACGTGAAGCTGGTGTACTGGCAGTTGACGCCAGAGGGTCGTGTGGATGGTATCACAGGACCTGTGGACATCAACGTGTTCAACGGTTTCCAGGGACAGTTCGACGACTTCTGCCGAACGGGATTTCATAAGTAGAAATCGCGCGTCATCCGCTGGTATTGCTCGTCGCCTATCACCAACTCTGTCTGCTCGCACGGACAGGGTTGTTTCCGGTAAGCCAGCAGATAGCGGCGAACGGGCTTTGTAGGGGTTGTTCTGACGCCACACACCCGACTGGGGAAAAAGCCTTGGAAGATGGCTTCATCGTCCATGCGACGACGATAGTCAAAAGGCACGATGACGCTAAGTTCCCCAGCATCAGAGAGAAGTCTGTTGGCAGCCTTCATGAGGTCGGCATAAGTCAGCGTCTCCGCATGACGCGCCATATTGCGCTGGCGGTCAGGTGCCTGAAGCGAGTCGATGAAGAACGGCGGATTGCTAACGACGGCATCGAAACAGCCTTTAGAGATGTCCTGCAGCCGCTGCTGTTCAACTCGGATGCGTGAGGAAAAGGGCGACGACAGCACGTTGGCTGTAGCCTGACGGACAGCACCCTCGTCGATATCTATCGCCAAGACGTCGGCTTCAGCATATCGTTGCGCCATCATCAGGGCAATGATACCGGTACCTGTGCCAACATCCAAAACACTTGATCCACCACGGGCCCAAGCACCTAACAGGACACCATCAGTACCCACCTTCATGGCACACTCGTCCTGCAAAATACGGAACTGTTTGAACTGAAACATGCTCATTTCGGTTGCAAAGATATTAAAATATCTTATTATTCAAGCGTTATTTCGAAAAAAAGTTGTACCTTTGCAGCCAAAATGCGCGAAAATGAAAGATAATAATATAGCAATGTACATGGATAACAAAAACAGGGCGTTCTCGATGATTGCCGATGTAGAGGGCGATTATAGCGACCTGACAAGCATGAAACTGCCTGACGAGATGTCTATTCTGGCTGTGAGGAATCTGGTATTATTTCCAGGTGTAGTATCTCCTATTCTAATTGGCCGTGAGACAAGTATGACGCTCATTCGTAAGGCAGAGAAGACCGGAGAAGTCATTGGTGTGGTCAGTCAACGTGATGCAGATGTAGAGTCGCCTATTCGTGGTGACCTATACGATATGGGTGTATCAGCGAAGGTTCTGAAGACGCTGACACTACCGAATGGCAATATTACAGCCATCGTGCAAGGTATATCACGTTTTCGTCTGTTGGATCTGACGAAGTATAAGCCCTACCTGATGGGACACGTGATGGAGGCTCCTGAGGAAGAGCCCGACAAGCGCGACATGGAGTTTAAGACCGCTATCGAAGATCTGCGACAGCAGACATCGGAATACATCCAGATGAGTGACGAGATACCCGAGGAGGCATCATTCGCCATCAAGAATGTCACCAACAACATCATGGCGTTGAACTTCATCTGCTCGAACATGCCGTTCACCATGAAGGAGAAGATGGCCCTGCTGGGCTTCGACTCGCTGAAGGAACGCTTGTTCAACGTGCTGCGTATCATCAATCGTGAAATCAATCTGCAGACGCTGAAGTTGGATATCCGCAACAAGACGCGTGACGATATTGACGAACAACAGCGTAACTACTTCCTGCAGCAGCAAATCAAGAACCTACAGGCCGAGATGGGTAACGAGAGTACTCCCGAGAAGAAAGACCTGCTGGAGAAAGCCCGCAAGAAACGGTGGCCTGAGGATATAGAGAAATACTTCTATAAGGAGGTGGAGAAGCTGGACCAGGTGAACCAGAACTCACCCGATTTCAATGTACAGCTCACCTACCTGCAGACGCTGGTGAACCTGCCTTGGGGCGAATATACCAAGGATGACATGGACTTGAAGCGTGCACAGAAGATTCTGGATCGCGACCACTATGGTATGGAGAAAGTGAAGGAGCGCATCCTGGAGTACATCGCCGTACTGTCGCTGCGTGGCGACCTGAAGAGTCCGATTCTCTGTCTGTACGGTCCTCCAGGAGTTGGTAAGACATCGCTGGGCAAGTCGATTGCCGATGCCCTGAAGCGTAAATATGTGCGTGTATCGTTAGGTGGTCTGCACGACGAGGCAGAGATTCGCGGACATCGTCGCACCTATGTTGGTGCCATGCCCGGCCGTATCATCAAGAACATCCAGAAGGCCGGTTCCAGCAACCCTGTCTTCATTCTGGACGAGATTGACAAAGTGACGCAGAACACCCATAACGGCGACCCTGCATCGGCTTTGCTTGAAGTACTGGACCCTGAACAGAATGGCGCGTTCCACGATAACTACCTCGATGTAGACTACGACCTGTCGAAGGTGATGTTCATTGCCACGGCTAACAATCTGGGCACAATCCCCCGCCCCTTGCTTGACCGTATGGAAATCATCGAGGTTAGCGGTTATATCACCGAGGAGAAGTTCGAAATAGCCAAGCGTCACCTCATTCCGAAGGAGAAAGAGAATACGGGACTCGTCGACAAGAAGCTGACCTTCAACAAGGCAGCCATCGAGAAGATTATAGAACAATATACACGTGAGAGCGGCGTGCGCCAATTGGAGAAGCAGGTGAACAAAGCCCTGCGCAAGCTGGCCTTCAAAAAGGCTGAAGCCGGCGAACTACCCTACGAGAAGATTACACCGACGGAGATTGAAGATCTGCTGGGCAAGCCCCCCTTCTATCGCGACATCTATCAAGGCAACTGCTATGCCGGCGTAGTAACAGGACTGGCATGGACCAGTGTCGGTGGTGAGATACTGTTCATCGAAACCTCACTGTCGAAGGGCAAGGGCTCAAAACTCACGCTGACGGGTAATCTGGGCGATGTCATGAAGGAGTCGGCAGTCATAGCTTTGGAATATGTCAAGGCACATGTTGATGTACTGGGCATTGACTATCGTATCTTCGACCAATGGAACATCCATATCCACGTGCCCGAGGGTGCCACACCGAAGGATGGTCCGTCGGCAGGTATCACCATCGCCACCAGTATCGCTTCGGCCCTGACCCAGCGTAAGGTTCGCAAGAACACAGCAATGACGGGTGAGATCACCCTGCGTGGCAAGGTGTTGCCCGTTGGTGGTATCAAGGAGAAGATTCTGGCTGCCAAGCGTGCCGGCATTACTGACATCGTGATGTGTCAGGAGAACGAGAAAGACATCAACGAGATACCAGAGATGTACTTGAAGGGCGTGAAGTTCCACTATGTAGAGAACGTTCAGGATGTGTGGAAGTTTGCGCTGACCGACGAATTGGTAGAGAACCCAACAGACTTTACCATTGAAGAAGACGAGAAGAAGAAAGACTAAATGAAGTTCGAAGTACAACATAACGACCCCTATAGCAGTGCTCGTTCAGGACTGATTACCACCGACCACGGAGAGATCAAGACACCCATCTTCATGCCAGTAGGCACGGTGGGTAGCGTGAAGGGCGTGCACTTCTCGGAATTACGCGAACAGGTAAAGGCACAGATAATTCTGGGCAACACCTATCACCTGTACCTTCGACCGGGTCTCGACATTCTGCGAAAGGCTGGCGGTCTGCATAAGTTCAACACATGGGACCGTCCCATCCTGACAGACTCCGGTGGCTTCCAGGTCTTTTCGTTGACGGGCATCCGCAAACTGCGCGAAGAAGGTTGCGAGTTCCGTAGTCACATCGATGGTTCGAAACACTTCTTTACACCTGAGAACGTAATGGATACACAACGCGTCATTGGTGCAGACATCATGATGGCCTTTGACGAGTGTCCGCCAGGACAGAGCGACTACCAATATGCAGAGAAAAGCCTGCGACTGACCCAGCGATGGCTGGAGCGCTGCGTAAAACGTTTCAATGAAACAGAGCCGCTATACGGATACAACCAGACGCTGTTTCCCATCGTACAAGGTTGCACTTATAAAGATCTGCGTCAGGATGCTGCCAAGCATGTCTGCGACATGTTGGGCCAGCTGAACGACGGCGGTGGCGCCAGTATCGGCGGACTGGCCGTAGGCGAGCCTACAGAGGTGATGTACGACATGATAGAGGTGGTGAACGACATCCTGCCCAAGGATCGTCCGCGCTATCTGATGGGCGTGGGTACACCGCAGAATATCCTGGAGGCCATTGAACGTGGTGTCGATATGTTTGACTGCGTCATGCCAACGCGTAATGGTCGTAATGCCATGCTGTTCACCTATGAGGGTACAATGAATATGCGTAACCAGAAGTGGCAGGACGACTTCTCGCCCATCGATCCTGACGGCTGCGACATTGACCGCATACACTCGAAAGCATATCTGCATCATCTGTTTAAGGCACAGGAACTGCTGGCTATGCAGATAGCCTCAATACATAACTTGGCGTTTTATCTGAGGTTGGTGACGGATGCTCGGATGCATATCGAACAAGGCGACTTCACACAATGGAAACGCTCGGTAATTGACAATTTAGGACGCAGAAGATGAACAAGAGACGACTGAAACATATTGCATGGACATTGCGACGACAGTGGCGACGCCTGATGACGCTACTCATGCCCGTCATCGTTTGGTTGCGCCAATTGCCATGGCACAAGCTGGCACCGCTGAAGAAACTGAATCCATTCCGATACATCAAGCGGATGGACCGATATATCATCTACAAGTTTATTGGTACCTACATCTATTCTATCCTGCTGATTATCAGTATCTCAATAGTCTTCGACGTCAACGAGAACCTGACAAAGTTCACCAACTATCATGCACCATTGCGGGCTATCGTCTTCGACTATTACGCCAACTTCGTGCCCTACTTTGCCAACCTGTTCTCACCATTGTTCGTATTCATTGCCGTCATCTTCTTTACTTCTAAGCTGGCTGGCAACTCTGAGATTATTGCCATGCTGGCTTGTGGAATGAGCTTCAAGCGACTGTTGCGACCCTACATTATTTCGGCAGCGCTCATTGCATTGCTCAACTTCTATTTGGGAGCCTACATCATTCCTAAAGGAACAGTAGTCCGTCATGATTTTGAGTCGCTATACAAGAACAACAAGAAGAACACTTCTGCATCTAATATCCAACTGATGGTGGATAAGGGTGTCGTAGCCTACCTGTCACAATATGACGACATCAGAAAGACGGGCTACGGCTTTGCGCTCTATAAGTTTGAGAACAAAAAGATGGTAAGTCAGATGAATGCCAACGTCATTCAGTACGACACCATTGCCGAAGAGCGTTACCACTGGAAAGCCCGAAACTACAAGATTCGTACACTAAAAGGTATGCGCGAACAAATTACTTCCGGTGCTGAGATAGACACGCTGATACAGATGGAGCCAATGGACTTGATATTCTCAAGAGGTCAGCAGGAGACATTCACGTCGCCAGAACTGTTGCGATATATATCCAAACAACAACAACGCGGTTCGTCGAATGTGGTGCAGTATGAAGTGGAGTATCATAAACGAATAGCCTCCAGCTTCGCCTCGTTTATCCTGACGATTATCGGTGTATCGCTATCGTCCAGAAAACGTAAAGGCGGTATGGGATTGTATCTTGGTATTGGATTGGGGTTGTCATTCACTTACATCCTGTTGGAAACGGTCAGTGCCACATTTGCCATCAATGCAGGTACACCACCGATGCTGGCAGCATGGATTCCAAATATCCTATATGCATTCATAGCGTACTTCTGCTACAAACAAGCACCGAACTAAAGGTTAAAAGTAAAAAGGTAAAAAGTGACTTTTGAAGAAACATATTTGAATGATAATATCCTCGATGCACTCTACGACATGCACTTCGAGGAAATGACACCCATACAAGAGAAATGTATTCCAGAGATACTGGATGAACATGACCTCATTGGTGTGGCACAGACAGGTACTGGTAAGACGGCGGCCTATCTGTTGCCTATCCTCTCAATGCTCGACGACGGAGGCTATCCAAAGGATGCCGTCAACTGCATCGTGATGTCGCCAACGCGTGAGCTGGCACAACAAATAGACCAAGCCATGCAAGGCTTTGGCTACTATCTGGACGACATTTCGTCGGTTGCTGTCTATGGAGGTAATGATGGTAACCGCTTTGACGTGGAAACCAAAGGACTGAAGATGGGGGCAGACGTGATTATTGCCACACCAGGCCGCCTGCTATCGCATATACGTATGGGACATGTAGACCTGAGCCATTTGTCATTCTTCGTACTGGACGAGGCCGACCGAATGCTTGACATGGGCTTCTCTGATGATATCTTGCAGATTGCCAAAATGTTGCCTGCTAATCATCAGACCATCATGTTCTCTGCTACGATGCCTCAAAAGATACAACAACTCGCGCGTACATTATTAAATAATCCTGTAGAGGTAAAGATAGCAGTATCCAAGCCTGCTGAGAAGATTCAGCAGTCAGCCTACCTCTGCTACGAACCGCAGAAACTGGGCATTATCCGTCATTTGTTCAAGGCTGGTGAGTTGGAGCGTGTCATCATCTTCTCTGGAAAGAAAGACAAGGTAAAGGATATCACACGCGAGTTGAAGCGCATGAAAATCAACTGTGCACCAATGCACTCCGACCTGTCGCAAGCGGAACGTGACGATGTCATGTATCGCTTCAAGACTGGTCAGGTGTCAGTATTGGTGGCGACAGACATTGTAGCCCGTGGTATTGATATCGACGATATTTTGATGGTTATCAACTACGATGTACCACACGATGCCGAAGACTATGTACACCGCATCGGTCGCACGGCACGTGCCCAACGAGACGGAGTAGCCATTACCTTCGTGGCAGAAAAAGACATGCGAAGCTTTTCTGAGATAGAGCGTTTCCTAGAACGTGATATCCAAAAGAATCCACTGCCTGAGGGCTTGGGTGAAGCACCGGAATACCATAAATCATCACCCCGCAAAAGTAGTCGCGGACGTGGTGGACGTCGGCGTGGAGGCAAACCTCAGGGAAGGAACAGAAAAAAGAATTCTAAGGAGAAAAAGAACAATTAATATTTTTTAATAGAAAAAAGTTGTTGTTGCGAGAACAACGAACCAATATTTTTCGTAACTTTGCACCGCTTTTAAAGGTATTAATGATACACAAGCTTGAATTTCAAGCAGTTAGAGACAATTACAAAAGATTAAGATGAGACAATTAAAGATTCAGAAGAGTATTACGAATCGTTCGAGTGAAGCACTGGATAAGTATCTTGTGGAAATTGGTCGTGCCCCGCTGATAAGTATCGACGAGGAAATCGAATTGGCACAGAAGATACGTAAAGGTGGTCCTGAAGGCGAGCGCGCCAAGGATAAGCTGGTAACAGCTAACTTGCGATTTGTAGTATCCGTTGCCAAGCAGTATCAGCATCAAGGCCTGACGCTGACTGACTTGATTGACGAGGGTAACATTGGTCTGATTAAGGCCGCACAGAAGTTTGATGAGACACGTGGTTTCAAGTTCATCTCTTACGCAGTCTGGTGGATTCGACAGAGCATTCTGCAGGCTATTGCCGAGCAGAGCCGCATCGTTCGTCTGCCGCTCAACCAGGTGGGTTCACTCAATAAGATTAGTCACGAAATTAACCGTTTCGAACAAGAGAACCAGCGTCATCCCTCTGTAGCAGAGTTGAGCGACGCTACCAATATGGATGAGGAAAAGATTGCCCAGTCCATGCAGGCAGACAGTCACCATGTATCAATTGACGCGCCTTTCCAAGATGGTGAAGACAACTGTATGCTTGACGTGATGGCTTCAGGTGACGATTCACGTACAGACCGTCAGGTAGACCACGAATCAATGGCCTTGGAGTTGAACAATGTGCTGCAGAAAGTGCTGAAGGATCGCGAGATTACCATTATCCGCGAGTGCTTTGGTATTGGTTGTCATGAGAAAGGTCTCGAGGAAATTGGCGATCAGCTGGGACTGACGCGTGAACGTGTTCGACAGATTCGTGAAAAGAGCATTGCAAAGCTTCGCGACTCAGGTAATGCACGTATTCTAATGAAATATTTGGGCTAAAGTTTTGTGACCTCAATTTTTTTTTGTACTTTTGGGGTCGTGAAATCGAAGTTACGTATCATATATTGCATTCTAATGCTGGACGTGATGATTTTCATGCCCAGCATTTGTTTTGCCAGCCGAACGGCTGACTCGCTGTTAATCACCAGGATATGGGATTATAGCAAGAACTACTCAGGGTCTGTTAACGGCCTTGAACAAAACCTTTATCTGCGCTACACCTTTGGTTCTGAGCGACGCAACCCTACCCTGTTCCTTGTACCTACAATGTACACTATCGCCAAAGGGGAACGAGACTATATTGGTGAGTCGTATTGCCGCATTAAATACAGGACGCCATGCGATTATGATTTACACCGACAGGTCGTTTGTGGCACCATTCCCCACAACCGGTTTACAATGTCGGCATTGGTGAGATATATCACGCCCAACCTCTATGGCATCTCGATATATCCGGAAAGCATACTCTCACCATTCCACCGTTCGAACCGTTTCTTCTATAAATACCGCGTACTACAAGGAATGGGCTATCAGACAGTTATTCGTTTCCGTCCGCGTGTCAACAACACACAGTTAGTAACCGGCTATGCTACAGTCAACACACAGACAGGACAAGTATTGTCTGTTACCTACGAGGGTGAGTTCGACATGATATCATTTAAAGTAAACACGGTCATGAATCAAACTTCGGGACACCAGTTGTTGCCAGAAAAAAGCACCATTGATGCAAAGTTCAATTTCTTAGGCAACAAAGTGACTTCGACGTTTACCGCTATCTACAACTGTCCTGTCACGCTACCCGATTCTCTCGACGAGCAGGACAATCGAGAACTGATGGATTCGTTGCGACCAATCTCTTTACGTTGGAAAGAGGAAGTGCTCTACCAGCATTATGACAGTCTCAGGCAGCAGCCAGACACGACTGACATCGATACTACGGCCATTCAGAAGAACAACAAAATGAAAGAAATACTGTGGGATGTCATTGGTGACAATCTCGTCAACAGTACCCATGCCAATGCTGGAGCCTTCTCCATGAACATCTCGCCCATCCTCAATCCACTTTATTTCGGATATAGCCATAGTCATGGATTTAGTTATAAACTAAAGTTTGGACTACAATATACATGGAACAGCCACCGCTATCTGACATTTAACCCAAACTTCGGTTACAACTTCAAGCAGCGACAGTTCTACTATACAGCTCCTCTTCGCATGAATTACAATCCAAAGCGAAATGGATATGCAGAAATCAGTTGGGCTAATGGTAATAGAATTAACAGCGGTAGCTTGATTGACGATATTCACGAACGAATGGGGCAAAACTTCGATGTACCCGAATTCAAAGACGAATACTTCCAAATTGTCAACAATGTAGTTGCGTTCGACTGGTTGGAAATTACGAATGGTATCGTTTACCACCGTCGCCGTTCGACCAATCGTGGTCTAATGGGGCAGCTTAATCTGCCTGAAGAGTATCGAAGCTTTGCTCCTACGACAACCATCCGGCTAATGCCATGGAAGAAAGGACCTGTGCTGACAGCCAACTATGAGCGGAGTTTCCCTAATGTTTTCAAGTCCAACCTCAAATATGAACGATGGGAGTTTGATGCAGCTCATAAAATCAAACTCAGCAGTCTGCGACTACTCAATTGGCGTGGTGGCGCTGGTTTCTATACCAGTCGTAGCACAGAATATTTTGTTGACTACACTAACTTCCGTGATAAAAATCTGCCCACTGGTTGGGAAGACGAATGGACGGGACAGTTTCAATTGCTGGACAGTAAGTGGTATAATGAGTCGGAATATTATCTCCGCGGACATCTTTCTTTAGAGTCCCCTTTGTTGGCTTTAGGATGGACACCACTTGTCGGTCACTTTGTTGAGACGGAGATGATTTATGCCAGCATACTCGGCATACAACATACTCATTTCTATAGCGAAGTAGGTTATGGCTTCACCAACCGTTATTTTTCTACAGGCGTCTTTGCAAGTTTCCTCAATCATAAGTTTCAAAGCTTTGGTTGTAAGTTCACGATAGAAATATTTAAAAGATGGTAAAACCACTCGTTGTCTATAAAGCCAGTGCTGGTTCCGGAAAGACGTTTACATTGGCTACAGAGTATATCAAACTGCTAGTGCAGAATCCGCAGAGCTATCGTAGCATCCTTGCCGTCACTTTCACAAACAAGGCTACGGAAGAAATGAAGATGCGAATAGTGAGCCAGTTGTATGGCATCAGCCATCATTTGTCTGATTCCGACAATTACCTGAATACAATTGTCAGTAAGACCGGGCTGTCCGCTGAACAAGTGTGTCAACGTGCTGGCAAGGCCCTGGACTTGTTGTTGCACAACTACAACTACTTCCGCGTTGAGACCATCGATACATTCTTTCAAAGCGTACTGCGCAATCTGGCCCATGAACTTGATCTCACCGCCAATTTGCGTATAGGTCTAAACGACATACAAGTAGAAGAACAGGCCGTAGACTGCCTGATTGACAACCTCACACATGCCGATGTGATGTTGCAATGGATTCTGAAATACATCATGGAGAATATCAGCGACAACCAGTCGTGGAACATTATCGGTAAGGTAAAACAGTTCGGACGTACCATCTTTCGCGACTACTATAAAGAACAGAGCGGCACGCTCCATGCCAAGATGAACGATGAGCACTTCTTCGAGAGCTATACCAAGCAGATGCGTGCCATCCGTCAGGATGCCTTGGAGCATATGAAGGCCGTTGGCGATGAGTTCTTCGATACCTTGGCTACAGAAAGCCTTAGTATCGGGGACTTATCTAACGGCAACAAAGGTGTAGCAGGATTCTTTCTCAAACTTCAAGCAGGCGTTTTCGACGAGAGCATTGAAGGTAAACGTGTGGCCGATTGTGTCGAAGACGCCTCCAAATGGGTCACCAAGACCAATCCGCGTCGCGAAACCATCATAATGATTGTTGAAAATGTGCTGCAACCTCTTTTACGCAGGGCCCTTGACGAACGTCCGCGTCAGTGGCGACTATATAAGTCGGCCGACCTCACCCTGCGTCATCTCAATCAATTGCGTCTTTTAGGTAGCATCGAACAGAAGGTACGGCAGCTCAACGATGAGACCAACCGTTTTCTGCTTAGCGATACTCAGCAACTGCTGCACTCGCTCATTCAGGACAGCGATTCGCCCTTTATCTTCGAGAAGATTGGTGCCCATCTGGAACACATCATGATTGATGAGTTTCAGGATACCAGTACCGTCCAATGGAAGAACTTCAAAGTGCTATTGGAGGAGTGTATGAGTCATGTGGATACGGAGAACCTTATAGTAGGAGACGTCAAGCAGAGCATCTACCGATGGCGCTCAAGCGACTGGCGACTATTGAACGCCATCGACCGTGAATTCAGCAATAGTCAGCAACAATTGGAGATTCGTAATCTAAAGACGAACTACCGTTCTTCGCGTGGCATCATTACGTTTAATAATGCTTTCTTTACGGAAGCCGCCAATCAGGAATACAAAGCTCAATGCGAAGAATACCCACATGGTGCCGAACAGTTGCGACATGCCTACGCTGATGTGGAGCAGGAGGTACCTGATGGTAAACCCTCACAAGGTTTAGTGAACATCAGCCTCTTACCTCATAAGGACTATCAGCAGCAGGTATTGACAGAACTGACAGATACCATACAGATGCTGATGGATAAAGGCATTACGCCCAATAAAATTGCGATCTTGGTACGTAGCAACCGTATGATACCGGCCATTGCCGACCATTTTGCCCTTCAACTGCCTAATGTGCGTATCGTCAGCGACGAGGCCTTCCGTCTGGATGCTTCTGCAGCTTGTACGCTCATTGTCCAGGCTCTTCATCTGTTGACCCATCCTGACGACATATTGGCACAGGCTACTATCGTAAAATTATACCACCGAGCAGTTCTGCATCTGCAGACCGATGATGCTCAGCTATTCCACCGCAACATACCGCTCACGTCACTACTGCCAGAGGAATTTAGCGCGCATACCGACGAACTGCTACAGTTGCCGCTCTACGAATTGGCCGAACGCCTATTTACCATCTTCCAGCTCCAAACTCTAACCGATGAGAGCGGCTACGTCTGTGCCTTCTTCGACCAGCTGACGCAGTTCTGCCAAGATTATGGTACTGATATCGATGCATTTATCCGTGAGTGGGACGAGACGATTGGTAGCAAGACTATACAGAGCACAGAGACCGATGGCATACGCATTCTGACCATTCACAAGAGTAAGGGACTGGAGTTCGACAACGTCATTATACCATACGCCGACTGGCGGTTAGAGATGCCTGATGTACTATGGTGTAAACCTCAAGAAGAACCGTTCTCAGCCCTTCCGTTGGCTCCTATTGACTACAGCGCGAAACAGATGCGCGGCACTATATACGAGCACGAATATCTGGACGAGCACCTGCAAAACACGGTCGACAACCTGAACCTGCTCTATGTAGCCTTTACACGTGCCTCCCACAACCTATTCGTTATAGGGCGCCGAGCTGCTAAGAACACACGCGCCCAATTGATTGAAAGCGTTTTGCCTGAACTGCATCTCAACGATGCCGAACTCAACGGCATTGACGATGAGGAAGCCCCTATCTACTTCCGATACGGTACACTTTCAACCACCACTCGCCACGAGTCACCGTCTGGCCCATATCCCTCAGATAACGTCTTTCTCCAGCCCGTCCGTCCTCTCCAGGTCAGTATCGAGACTTTCACAGCTCCAGTCGAGTTCCGTCAGAGCAATCGCAGCCGCGACTTCATAGAAGGTGACGATGAGGGTGGTGAACTTAGCTACATCAAGATGGGTAGCGTGCTCCACGAAGTATTCAGCCGTATCCGCACCACCGCCGACATCAACGATGCATTAAGCCAGTTGCAAAGCGAAGGTATCCTATACAACGACGAACTTTCGCGTGAAAAGATTACCAGCTTGTTGCGTCGTCGATTGGAGTCTCCGCGTATCTCAGACTGGTTCTCACCTCGTTGGCAACTATACAACGAGTGTAGCATTCTACATCTGGATGATGATGGTAATTTGGTCGAACGACGCCCCGACCGAGTGATGACAGACGGGCACGAGACGCATATTGTAGATTTCAAGTTTGGCAAGAGTCACCCAGAGTATATTGCTCAGGTACAGGAATATATGCATTTACTTAGCAGCATGGGGTTGCCACAGATTCATGGTTGGTTGTGGTTCGTTTATTCAAATAAGATTGAGGAGGTTAAGTTATGAAGAGCTTTTTAGAATATGTAGCGGAAGACATTATCCAAAAGTATGGCACCAACCTGTCACGCATTGCGATAGTATTCCCTAACAAGCGTGCTTCGCTGTTTCTGAACGAAGCATTAGCTCGTCAGGTACAGCAACCAATATGGAGTCCGGCCTATATCACTATCAGCGAACTGTTCCGCCAACAGAGCAAACTACGTGTTGCTGACCCCATTCAGTCCGTTTGTCTCCTTCACCAGTCGTTCTGTGCTGTAACGGGCAGTAACGAGCCTCTTGACAAGTTCTATGGCTGGGGCCAGTTGTTGCTTAGCGACTTTGACGATATCGACAAGAATATGGCCGATGCCAACTGCGTTCTGGCCAACGTGCGTGATGTTCACGAACTCGACGACATCTCGTATCTGACCATTGAACAGCGCGAGATGCTACAACGTTTCTTCAGCAACTTTACCGACGACCATCCTACACAACTCAAAGAACGATTCATACATCTTTGGAGTCGTATGACCGACATCTACCATGACTTCCGACAGCGTCTCGAAATAGAGGGGTTGGCCTACGAGGGCATGCTCTATCGTTCCGTTGTCGAAACGCTCACCACGACTTCCAACGGGTCATCGTCAAGCACCGAAACCTTCTCCAATGATGTCTATCTCTTTGTTGGATTCAACCTCTTACAGCAGGTCGAGCAACGCCTCTTCAGTATGCTTCAAAAGGACGATAAGGCGCGCTTCTATTGGGACTTCGACCACTATTACGCCAATCACGAGGCCGGACGTTATATATTCTCCTACCTCAAGAACTTTCCCAATGAACTCGACACAGAGCGCACCGACATCTACGACAATTTCCGCCATCAGAAGCACGTCAGATTCGTTTCCGCACCTACAGAGAATATCCAAGCCCGCTATGTCAGCAACTGGCTTCTCTCCACCACTCCAGACGACTCACCGTCGAGGCCTTCCCATCGCTATGAGGCTGGTCGCCGTACAGCCATCGTCCTCTGCAACGAGGGGCTTCTTCCTACAGTTATCCACAGTCTGCCCCCACAGGTCTCGAAGGTGAATGTCACCACGGGATATCCGCTTTCGCAAACATCCATCGCCTCATTCATTCAAATTTGGTTTGACATCCAGATGCAGGGGCCAACCCCACGCCTTATGCGCACACTACGTCGGCATCCCTACGCAAAGTATATCGACGATCACAAAGCACCACTGACGACTGTTCTAAGGGATATTGCCCAGAAGGGAATGCATGACCATGAGGATGATCCATTGTTTCAAGAGTCCATTTTCCGTGCCTATACACTCATCAACCGACTCGACGGCTTAATCGCTGATGGTATTCTCAACGTCACAACGGCCACCCTCCAACGTCTCGTCACTCAGCTGATTCAGACCACTACGATTCCTTTCCACGGTGAACCCGCTGAGGGACTACAGGTAATGGGCGTATTGGAGACGCGCAATCTAGACTTCGACCACGTACTGTTACTCTCATGTGGCGAGGGCATGTTGCCTCGTGGTGTTAACGACAGCTCATTTATTCCTCACAGCATCCGTCAGGCCTACGGACTCACGACGGTTGAGAACAAAGTGGGCATCTACTCTTATTACTTTCACCGTCTGCTGCAACGTGCTAAAGACATTACTATCCTTTACAACAATTCTACCGAGGGCGGTCAGCGTGGTGAAATGAGCCGATTTATGCTCCAGCTGATGGTGGAATATCCACACCCCATCCAGCACTTCTCACTCGCCAGTGGCCAGCAGTCGGTCCGATGGCAACCACAACCCATAGGCAAACTTCAGCCATCAGCTATCAATCATCAGATTACCTTCCTTTCGCCCACAGCAATCAATACATGGCTGCGATGTTCTCTACATTTTTTCTATCGTTACGTTGGTGGACTTAAAGAACCGAATGTTCCTGATGATGAGTTGGAGCTCGACAACCGCATGTTCGGCAATGTGTTCCATCGTGCTGCCGACCTGCTTTATCATCAACTGCCGCAATATGTCGACAAATCCATTCTTCAACACCTTCTACGACATAAACAAGAACTGGAACGTGCTGTCGACGAAGCCTTCCACTTTGAGATGCCCTACCTGCCACAGAGCGGTCTTTATATCATCCAGCGCGAGGTCATCATTCAATATCTGCGCCAACTCGTAGCCCTCGACCTGCGTCAGGCACCCTTTCGCATCCTCGGCCTCGAAATCGACGTCGAACGTACCATCAGACCTCAGGACTCAGACCTCAGACCTATTAAGATAGGAGGACGCATCGACCGCTTGGACCTCGTGGACGAAGATACGTCACGCGAACGCATCCGCGTGGTCGATTACAAGACAGGATCACAACAGCTGAAGGCACTGTCTGACGTAGATGCAGTCTTCGACCCAAAGAATATCCACGAGCATTCCGACTACTATCTGCAGACCCTGCTCTACGCCGACATCATCAGGAACGAAAGGACAGCAAACTTCTTACATCTACCATCCGACATCGCCGTCAGCCCCGCCCTGCTCTTCATCCAGCATGCGGGAGCTGAAAACTACGACCCTACGCTTTGTTTCGGTCGCGAAAAGATTCTCGACGTAGCGACCTATAGCCAACGATTCAACGAACTGCTCAGTCAGACCGTCAACAAGATTCTTTCGGCCGACGTTCCCTATACGCCCACTACCGACCTTCAAGTCTGTGCCTCGTGCCCATACCTTAAAATATGTCGCAGATAATGTGAGAAATCGGTTTCACTATTTGGTGGGTTCATTATTTTATTGTACTTTTGTGGCCAAAAATGATAGCATCATACAGGAAATATATTGTGATGGGATTGCTTCTAGTCGTGTGTTCGACGATACAGGCACAGGAACAGAAGCGCAAGCCTTGGGTGTTGAGGGCACTGAAGGCTGTGAAGACGTATATCGACTCGTCAGCCGTGAAGGGCATTGACAAGCGATACCTCGAAGTGCCCGAGAAACCGTGGGCTGTGACTGTAAAGTACAATATGAACGACATGAACGTGAAGTCGACGACGAAGATGTCGGAAGAACGACTGATGGAGGAATACGGTATCGATGGTGAGCTAAACTTCGAGTCGAAGTTTCAACCTCGCAAGGAGGTGTCGATAGGCACATGGATAGGTTATCGTGGCTATGGTTTTGGCTACAGCTACTCGCTGCAACGCTCAAGTGGCCTCAATTTCTCAATAGGTGCAACGGGTGCGAACTACGGTCTGAACCTGCGTATCCGCAGATTCTATACTGACGAGTTGACGGGTCACTACTGGGGCCACGATGAAACGGGATCGATAGACAGAAGCCTTGACGGTTATCTATGGGAGGACGTCAAGGTGAAATCAGCCATCTTCGATGGTTTCTATATGCTGAACGGACGGCGTTTCTCGTATGCAGCTGCCTATGACCAGAGTATGAACCAGATACGTTCGGCTGGTTCGCTGATGCTGGGCGTGATGTGGTTCCAGACATCGATAGACTATGCAAAACCACTCAACGGGCTGCTGATACAGATGATGGGAAACGTGGGTAAAATCAAGATTCAAAAAGGCAGCATCGGCATCGGATACGCCTACAACTGGGTACCGATGCGTAACCTGTTGCTGAACGTAACGGCAATGCCCATGCTGACCATTTATAACCGAACAAAACTGCACTATTACGAGTCGAACTATAATCTCTTTATGGAAAAAGGCGACATTTCACCTAAAGGTCAGAAGCCCGTACCTGAAGACGAAAACGATCTATCGTGGACGGAAGACATTACCTTAGAAGAGTCGAATACGGAAACAAAATACGAGCATCCATCGTTCACGATAGATGCCCGTGCATCAATAACTTATCAGTTTGACCGCTTCTACCTTACCGTCATGGGACAACTGAACCACTTCGATAATTCGACCAGCGATCACGACCTCAGACTGACCGACTGGTATGTCAACGCAGCTTTAGGGGTTCGATTCTAATCCAGTCGGCATCAACCCACCCCTTGTCAACCTTCTGATTGGTCTCGGCAGCCACAAAACCAAACTTGGCACCAATCCACTTACCCTGTTTCATCGTGTATTCTCCGCCACAGGGTTCAAACTTCTTGCCTTTCAGACTCCACGCAAAGCTAACCTTCGGATTACCGCCATGAGCGATACCCGCTTCAGCATTCTTGATGTACATGCGAAGATAGATGTCCTCGTGGATGCCTGGTTTATAATCTATCTTATCTTCGGCAGTAGGCTTTAACGTAGCGATGAGTTCCTCCTTCTGGGCCTTGCCACGATCTGCATCCTCGCACGAAAGAACAAGCAGCTTGAACTCCCGTCCTTCGCGACGCACTACGAGAGCCTGATAGTTGTGTCCCATCATGATGAGTCCACCAAACTGACCATCAGCCTTTGAGGTAAAGCGCAGCTTCGTTGTTACCATAAACTCGTCGGCAGGAGTCTTCTGTAGTAGCATATTGGGAACTTCCCACAGGTTCTTCCATCCCACGGACAGCTTATGCGTATAGATACGCATCGTGCCGAAAGCAGTAGGCATGCCAAAGAACTGATGATAGTTGGCATGCCATTGCCATTGCTTACCCAGCACAGGCGAGTTGAACTCGTCGTTCTCAACAGGATTGGCTATCGTCGTTGAAGAAGATTGAGGTTTCTTATAGGTAGTAACCGGCTCACCCTTCTTACCCATGACGGGCCAACCAGACGACCAGTCGACGGGGTTCAAATGCACCACACGTCCATAGGCCTCCTTATCCTGGAAGTGCAGGAACCAGTCCTCACCATATTTATTATGAACCCAACCACCCTGATGGGGGCCATTGATGTTGGTCTTGCCTTGAGTCAGGACGATTTTGTGCTCGTAGGGACCATAGGGACTTTTCGACCGCATGGCGAGCTGAAAGCCGTCAGGTACACCGCCAGCTGGACACATAATCCAATACCACCCATCGCGTTTGTAAAATTTGGGGCCCTCACAGGTACGATTCTCCGTACCGTTACCGTCGAACACAATCACAGGGTTGCTGATGGCACGCTTTCCGTCGGCAGACAACTCACGCACACAAAGCACAGAGGCGAATTTCCCACGAGAATTGGCCCAACCGTTCACCAGATAGCAACGACCATCCTCGTCCCATAACGGTGTTGTGTCAATCATGCCTTTGCCTTCAATGACGCAAACAGGTGCTTCCCAATCACCGGCAGGATTCTTGGTCTTCACCATATACACGCCATAATCGGGGTCGCCCCAATAGATGTAGTATTCACCTTGATGATAGCGGATGCTTGGAGCCCACACGCCAGCACCATGCTGGGGTGTAGCGAAGTGTTCCTCAAGCGCTTTATCGCCCGTATAGAGCGTCTTCAGGGCATAACCGACAATCGTCCAGTTGACCAAATCTTTCGAGTGAAGGATGGGCAATCCGGGTGTACATTGGAACGAGGATGCCGTCATATAATAATCCTCGCCAGAAGGACCTACGCAGACGTCAGGGTCGCTATAGTCGGCATTAATAACAGGATTGGTGTAGGTACCGTCACCATTGTCCGGACTCCACACCTGAGATTTGTACTGTGCACTAACTGTCAACGAGACAGCTGTCAGCAACATTAGAAAAGTTTTGTTCATCGTAGTTTGTTTATCTTGAGTTTGTAATGATTTCCATCATATATGACGCGCATCACTCCCCGGATGTCATCATCTGTGGGCGAGATAGCGAGTGCCACATGCCCCATCGTACGGCGCAGGTTGACTTCAACACAAGGATGCAGCCCTTCCTTCGTCACCATCATGTCAACGCCAAAGGGACCAACGTAGCCATCAAGGCGTATTCTTGAGATAATGTTTTGCTTAACGTTATCAAGTAAACTACCTGACACGTAACGACTTATTATTTCTGTCTTAACGCTTTCCGTAGCAAGGATATTACCCTCATAAGCACCATTGACGGTATGAAACAGCGACAAGCCGAGATAGTGGATGCGCCCCTCATTGTCGGCTTCGAACTCCATGCCGAAGTCTTTTACCTTATTATAATATGGCTCGACCATCACGCTACCCTGCGTCTTGATGACGTTGCGCACCCAATTTTCATTTATTATTTGTTCTTTATCATTTAGACGCGTAGCGTCGCAAAACCGCACCCCTCGCCCACTCGATGACCAAGGCGCCTTCAACACCAGACGGCCATAACGCTGCATCAACTCAGCCACATGATCTATCGTAGTACACTCAAAGGCTTCACCTACTGTACCCTCCGTTTGAAGTAACGGCAGCAATTGGGCTGAGGTACGACGATGTGATAGTTGACGGATCTGCGCTACCTGATCCTCCGTAGGCAATAGTGGTTCAGTAAATCCCATGCGCTCCAACTCACGGCGGATAGCCCTATCCCATCCCCACGGCTGGAGGCTCTGAGTTTCCTGCCGGTAAACTCCAACTTTAGTGGCAGTAAACTGAGGGTTTAGTGCCGGTAAACTTTCAGCTATTCCCAACTTCACCAGTCGGTGGCACACACGACGGTAGGCCTTCATGGCCGAATCTTCGTGTTCCACCAGTATTTGGTCACCTTCTTTTGCCCATAAAGCAGGCAGGAAACCAAGGTCGTTGCGCAGTTGGCGCCCCGCATGCGGTGCCGTAAAATTGCTCAGGTTCGAGGCCAGCGCAATGTCGTGTTCCGGATTGAAAATATGCAGTTCCATCGGTCTGTTCATCAATTTTTCATGCAAAGGTACGAATAATTATCGAGTTTTTATTGGATTATGCCGTTAAAGGGAGTTAAAGCGCAGAAAATGTAAGCGAGAAAAGCAAAAAAATGCTTACCTTTGCAGAAAGTGAGAAATCAACACTATTAATAAAAAGCATAACTATACAAAATCGTTAAACATTATGAACATTCCTTCAGTATTCTGGCTGGTGCCTGTCGCCTCTATCGTAGCATTGGGTATGGCATGGTACTTCTTCAAGAGCATGATGAAATCTGATGAGGGCACACCTCGTATGCGTGAAATTGCACTCTATGTGCGTAAAGGAGCTATGGCCTATCTGAAACAGCAGTACAAGGTCGTCGCCATCGTATTTGTTGTTCTTTGCGCCTTGTTCTCCTTCATGGCATACGTCTTGCACGTACAAAACCCCTGGGTACCGTTTGCCTTCCTGACGGGCGGTCTCTTCTCAGGTTTGGCAGGTTTCTTCGGCATGAAGACGGCTACCTACGCTTCGGCTCGTACGGCTAATGCTGCTCGTCAGAGTCTGGACGGCGGTCTGAAAGTGGCTTTCCGCTCAGGTGCCGTGATGGGTCTGACGGTCGTTGGTCTGGGACTGTTGGATATAGCCTGTTGGTTCTATGCGCTGTCGTTCGTCTATACCGACGACAAGATGGCGCTCATTACCATTACCACCACGATGCTGACCTTCGGTATGGGTGCCTCGACGCAGGCGCTGTTTGCCCGTGTTGGTGGCGGTATCTATACGAAGGCTGCCGACGTAGGTGCCGACATTGTAGGAAAGGTGGAAGCCGACATTCCTGAGGACGACCCGCGCAATCCCGCAACGATTGCCGACAACGTGGGCGACAACGTGGGTGACGTAGCCGGTATGGGTGCCGACCTGTATGAGTCGTATTGTGGTTCTATTCTGTCGACCGCAGCCCTTGGTGCCGCAGCCTTTGGCGTTGCAGGACTGGAGATTCAGTTGAAGGCCGTCATAGCCCCGATGCTGATTGCTGCCGTGGGTGTATTCCTCTCGCTGTTAGGTATCTTCCTCGTCCGCACAAAGGAAGGTGCAACGATGAAGGACCTGTTGCGTTCGCTATCGGTAGGAACGAATGTCAGCGCCCTGCTCATTGCTATTGCAACGTTTGCCATCCTGTATCTGCTGGGTATCGAAAACTGGCTTGGTCTCTCGTTCTCAGTTATCTCAGGTCTGGCAGCTGGTGTCATCATCGGACAGGCTACTGAATACTACACCTCGCACTCGTACAAGCCAACACAGAAGATTTCGGAGGCTGGTCAGACGGGAGCCGCTACCGTTATTATCAAAGGTATAGGTACTGGTATGATTTCGACCTGCATCCCCGTCATCACCATTGGTGTAGCCATCATGATGAGCTATCTGTGTGCCAACGGTTTCGACCTCTCCATGTCGTCGGCCAGCCTGTCGCACGGCCTATACGGTATCGGTATCGCTGCCGTAGGTATGTTGTCGACACTGGGTATCACACTGGCTACTGACGCCTACGGACCTATTGCCGACAATGCAGGTGGTAACGCTGAGATGTGTCAGTTGGGTGAAGAGGTTCGTCATCGTACAGATGCCCTCGACGCTCTGGGTAACACCACAGCAGCTACGGGTAAGGGCTTCGCTATCGGTAGTGCTGCCCTCACGGCATTGGCGCTGCTGGCATCATACATCGAAGAAATCAAGATTGCGATGGAGCGTGCCGGAGAGACGCTGACGAACGTAGCCGGTCAGACCATCAATGCAGCTGACGCCACTATTCCCGACTTCATGAACTACTACCAGATCAACCTGATGAACCCGCGCGTCATTGTGGGTGCGTTCATTGGTGCGATGGCTGCCTTCCTGTTCTGCGGTATGACAATGGAGGCCGTAGGTCGTGCAGCCGAGAAGATGGTACAGGAGGTGCGCCGCCAGTTCCGTGAGATTGCGGGTATCTTGGAAGGTACGGGTACGCCCGACTATGGCCGTTGCGTAGAAATCTCGACACGAGCTGCCCAGCACGAGATGATTGTACCCTCTATCCTTGCCATCATCATCCCCATCCTCGTTGGTATCATCCTGGGTGTTGCAGGCGTACTCGGTCTGCTGGTAGGCGGACTGGCTGGAGGCTTCACACTGGCTGTATTCATGGCTAACGCCGGTGGTGCATGGGATAACGCCAAGAAGAACATCGAGGAAGGCGCCTTCGGAGGCAAGGGTTCGTTTGCTCACAAGGCCTGTATCGTTGGTGACACCGTTGGTGACCCCTTCAAGGACACATCAGGTCCGTCGCTTAACATACTCATCAAACTGATGTCGATGGTATCGATTGTGATGGCGGGTTTGACTATCGTATTTAGTTAACAAAGTATAAAAAGAGGTTTCAAAGAAAGATTTTGCTATCTCGGCTTTGCAATTTGGGAAATAATTATTACCTTTGCAGTCGTTTTAAAGCAAATCTGATTTGATGGAAGCATTCTTTCGTACACATCGCTACCTCGTTGAGCATGTCAATGCACCCGTTCGTCGCACCCTGATGGATGAGATAAACTGGAACGACCGCATGATTGGCATCAAGGGTACACGTGGCATCGGAAAGACAACTTTCCTACTTCAATACGCGAAGGAGAGGTTTGATATCAACGACCGTCAGTGTCTGTATATCAACATGAACAACTTCTACTTCCAAGGACATGGTATCGCCGAGTTTGCAGGAGAATTCTGCAGGCGCGGCGGTCGTGTTTTATTGATAGATCAGGTGTTCAAACAGCCTGATTGGTCGCAGGAGATGCGCAAGTGCTACGACCTCTATCCTCAACTGAAGATAGTGTTCACGGGATCGAGTGTGATGCGTTTGAAAGACGAAAACCCAGAATTGAACGGCATCGTGAAATCATACAACCTGCGTGGTTTCTCGTTCCGCGAGTTTCTCAACCTGTTGACGGGCAACATGTTCCGCCCGTATTCGTTGGAAGAGATTCTGCACGACCATGAGCGTATCATCAAGCAAATACTGCCCAAGGTGCAGCCCAACCGTTACTTCCAGGACTACATCCATCATGGTTTCTATCCTTTCTTCCAGGAACAGCGCAACTATAGTGAGAACCTGTTGAAGACGATGAACATGATGACCGAGGTGGACATCCTGCTGGTGAAACAGATTGAGCTGAAGTATCTGACGAAGATTAAGAAACTGTTCTATCAGTTGGCCGAGGAAGGGCCAAAGGCACCCAATGTGTCGAAGTTGGCAGGCGACATTGAAACCAGTCGTGCGACGGTGATGAACTACATCAAGTACCTGACGGATGCCCGCCTCCTGAACATGATTTATCCCGTGGGCGAGGACTTCCCCAAGAAGCCGTCGAAAGTAATGCTTCACAATTCCAATCTGCTCTATGCCATCTACCCCATCCACGTGGAGAAGCAGACGGCTATGGAGACCTTCTTCGTCAACTCGCTATGGAAGGACCATAAGATCAATCAGAGTGGACATGACAACTATTATCTTGTCGACGGACATCAGAAGTTCCGTATCTGCGACGCTACCTCTACTAATAAAATAAGGTATATGCCCGATACGATCTATGCTCGTTATAACACAGAAATAGGAAAAGACAATCAGATACCTTTGTGGTTATTGGGATTCCTGTATTGAGATTGAGAGAATGAGAAATTAAGGAAATGAGAAATTAAGAATATAGTTTTATTTATTTTATCTATTCTAAACAAATGGCTAAAGAAAAGAAATTTATCACCTGTGATGGTAACGAGGCTGCAGCTCACGTGAGCTATATGTTCTCGGAGGTAGCAGCTATCTACCCCATCACCCCGTCTTCGCCTATGGCGGAGCATGTTGACGAGTGGGCCGCCCGTGGTCGTAAGAATCTCTGGGGTCAGACCGTCAGTGTTCAGGAAATGCAGTCTGAGGCTGGTGCTGCCGGTGCCGTTCACGGTTCTTTGCAGGCTGGTGCCCTCACTACTACATTCACCGCTTCTCAGGGTCTGCTCCTGATGATTCCTAACATGTACAAGATTGCCGGTGAGCTGATTCCCTGCGTATTCGACGTTTCTGCCCGTACGCTGGCTTCTCACTCTCTGTGTATCTTCGGTGACC
>JAEEGG010002256.1_pt1 | contig 50234 bp, 44 predicted proteins | sample 9134161 | NCBI WGS metagenome assembly JAEEGG01 (sample SAMN16246543, study PRJNA631951) | gut metagenome | biome: gut microbiome; feature: rumen; material: CR-attached | host: Bos | place: Iran: Karaj | collected 2018-10
GCGCACCCCACTCAGAGAACTTATTACTCAGCCAAACATCTCGGTCAGTCTCAATCATAATCTCACAGAATTGTCTCTATTTGATGAAATGTAAAACTTAACGCGATTTTATCGCACCAGTACTAATGTTAGTAAAAAAAGTATCAGAATGTTTGGAGGTCTCGTATTTTCTACTTAATTTTGCAGCATGTTAAGGATATCATAAAGAATATGAAATATGAACAATATTAAACTATGGATGCTTGCCGCCATCCTTGCAATCTGCGGCACAATGAGCGCACAGGCTCAGGAAGAGGAAGTTGTAAACGCGTATTTCACTCAGGGCGAGATGCCCGACATGATGGTGTTCCTTCCAGGGCCGCCCGACAGCACATCGGCGGCGTTTCTGAACGACGTGGCCCGCTACTACTGGGGCAAGGAGATGCGCAACGACCCGGAGCGTGCCGACCAAGCCACCCGCGACGCCGTCTACGGTCTGGAAACCATCCTCGCCGAGTTTGAGGAGGCCTTCGGGATGAAGGTCACAAAGGAGGACACGCCCGAGATCTACAAGGTGCTGCTCGAAGGCACCGCCACGTGCGACTCGATCTGCACCAGGCCTAAGCGGGAGTACATGCGCCGTCGCCCCTTCATGGTGTTCAACGAGCAGACGCTGACTCCCGAGGATGAGCCGGCACTGCGGCTGAACGGCTCCTACCCCTCCGGCCACACTCTGCTGGGCTGGAGCTCGGCACTGCTGATGATGGAGATCAACCCCGACCGCGCCACCGAGATCATGGCCCGCGGCTACCGCTACGGCGAGAACCGCCTCGTCGTAGGTGCCCACTGGCAGAGCGACACCGACGCCGCCCGCCTGGCAGCCTCAGTAGCCTACGCCCGTCTGCACACCAGCGAGCGATTCCTGGAGCAGATGAAGAAAGCCCGCGAGGAGTATCAGACCATGAAGGGCGACCCGACAGCCGTCCGCACTGCACAGGTCGTGGAGCATCCCGCCACCCGTGCCTACACCCTGCAAGGCACGCCCGCCACGGCCAGCACCCGTGGCATCGTCATCGAGGGCAGCCAAAAGGTTGTTAGAAAATAAAACAGACGATTCTAGAGCATCTGCATTTTTCTTCCTAATAACACTCATGTCAAGTGAGGCAACCAACTCTTTCACCTGATAGCCTTTCTGATAGATTCTTCTGGCCTTGCTGTAGAGGTCGTTCAGTTTGGCATTTCCGTCGTTACCCTTAAGCGACTTTGGAATATTCGTGAGACCCAGATAACTGCAGATGCCTTGCATATCGCACAGTAGCCAGTCCTCAATGCTACTTCTGATGCCTAATTGCAGGAACTCCTGTAGAGTTTGCTGGAATAGCGCGTGACCCCCTTCAGGTTGCAGATCTTGCAGGGCCGCAGTTCAGTCTTGCTGATGGCTCGGTAATGTTCAATCAGCGTTTTGAACAGTACTTCGTCCGTATCGCCCTCCACGAAAATAACTATCTGCGTCAACTTCGTTTCGTTCTGTTTTGCCATAGCCTACTGCTGAATGAAGAATTGATCCATCTTTTCGTGTTCATCCTCCATGTCAAGCATAAAGTCGAACATAAACTCTCCGATAGTGAGTTCCATCTCACCGGCATACTTATATAAGTACTTCAGTTTCGACGGGGCAATCTGGGCGAAGTGTGCCAGTCCGTCGTTCTTTGGCAGTCCGAAGTACATCTGGCTGGGTCGCAGATAGCGCATCAGGTAGGGAGAGTGGCTTGTCATTAGGATCTTTGTGTCAGAAGCATAGCTCTGCAATGTATGCAGCAGGTTCTCCATCATTCGTGGGTGTACGGAGTTCTCAGGTTCCTCCATCATAATCATGGGGATGCTCTGCTTCTTGGCCGCAATACAAAGGGTGAACAGGAATATGATACGCTTGCTGCCACTTGACAGTTGGAGTATTGTTGTTGGCTGAGTACAGAATTGCTCTTTAATCCTTATATCATATATCTTACTTTGTCCGTCTGTCAGCGTGACCACTTCGGGTGTAAACTCGGTGATGTTAGGTAAAAGCTGCATCAGACCGTCTTTCAGAATAGCATAATTATCATCATCACTCTCTTTCAGGTGATACAGGTATTCACTCAGCGTCATACCACCCAGTAAACCAATGCCTTTGCCTCCTCCAGCAGAGAAGTATGACTCAGGATTGTCAAGTGTTTCAAGGTTGGGGATTCTGATACCAAACACCTGCTGCGCAGTAGGATAAAGATACATCATGCTGGAACGTGCGATGGCTGAAAGGGCCAATTGATAGGCTGATACTACAAATGGTTTGTTGCACCTTCCTGATGCCGACGGAACAATCAGGCACTCGTCAGTCTGCTGACGGCTTATCATCTGGCGGAACCGCTGGTCAGAAGACCGTTTTATCTTCAGGCTTTCGCTGAGTATTTGTCCTCCATCATCAGCTTTTGCCCATGCAAAGCTGTAGTCGTATGCGAAAACAAATTCCTCGCCATCCATTTCCAGACTACCTGTTATTCCAAACGAAAAGTCCTGGCGCAGCATGTTCGTGTTGATGGGCAACCAACGGCTTCGCATCATCTGCTGCCGTTCTGTATCTTCAGCTGTTAAGAACCTGATGCCAAACTCTATGGCACGTAGCACATTGCTCTTGCCGTAGCCGTTGGGAGCTATAAGGGCATTCACCGCGCCTATCTCCAAATGGGCATCGTTGATATTGGCAAAGCCGCCTATCCTAAAACCGTCAATTCTCATATCTCAAGTTAAAAAAATTGCGTGAGTTTGCTTAAATATGCCGCAAATATACAAAATATATTCGACTCCCGCAAATTATTCAACCTAATTCACCTGATATTTAACATAAAATGGCATTATCCACAACTTAATGACTGGATTATTGTGTTAAGAAGTATCAGAATGTTTCGAGGTCTCGTATTTTCTACTTACTTTTGCAGCATGTTAAGGATAATTGAAGTTCTTTTTTTGTCATAATATAGCAATTTATACAGGAAATTACGTTAAACTTGAACAATTGGATAGTTATTTGCTAAAAAAGTTGTAATTTTGCGTGCAAAATTTGTAGTATATGAGGAAGGCATTGTACATTATACTCGGCATCAACCGTGCCGCGCTGCTCTGAGACCCGATGACCCCAATAATATAACTAACAATTTTATAATATAAAGAACAACAAAACAATGAACAAAATGATTCAATGGGTGCTCGCCGCCACCCTCGTCTGCGGCGCAACGGCCTTCATGACAGGCTGCAAGAAAGCTACAGTACAGGAAGCAACAGTACAGGAGGGAAATTCAGTCCAGGCAGTAACGAGTGAAGAACTGATTCGTACCTCGCAGAGTTGGGACGGCGTGGAACTGCCCGACTATTTCCAGGGCCGCCCCGAACTGGTAGCCGTGAAGTATGTGTTCCCCGCAGGCCAGAAGCTGGGCTGGCACCACCATCCCGTGATGAATTACGGCATCCTGGTGCAGGGCGAGTTGACCATCATCGGCCAGGACGGCAAGGAGAAAGTGGTGCATGAGGGCGAGGCCGTCGTCGAGATGGTGAACACCATCCACCATGGCGAGAATCGCGGCTCGAAGCCCGTCATCCTCTATATGTTCTACCTCTCGCAGAAGGACCTGCCCCTGGCCGTGCAGCATCCGGAAATTCCATTGGACTAACCTGACAGGCAGTTTGAACATGATTGAAAGTGTGGTTGAAAGCTTTTACAATAACCTGATAGCGGAGGATCGCTACAGGATGATTCTCGACGGTCTGCAGGTGACGCTGCTCATCACGCTCTGCGCCGCCCTGCTGGGTACGTTGCTGGGCGGACTGATATGTTGGATGCGTATGAACCGGCGACTATGGCTGCAGCAGGTGGCCAAAGCATATCTTGGCCTGATGTACGGCATGCCCGTGCTGGTGCTGCTCATGCTGATGTACTATGTGGTGATGGCGCCGATGGACGCTACGGGCATCGTGGTGGCCATTGTCACCTTAGCCATGAACATGTCGGCCTATATCTCCGAGATTCTTCGTACAGCTATACAGCGTATCGATCGTGGCCAGACGGAGGCAGGCTTGGCTTTGGGATTCACAGGGCGGCAGACGTTCTTCAAAATTGTTCTCCCGCAGGTGATCAAGTCTATTATGCCTGTCTATCAGGGTGAGATAGTATGTCTGCTGAAGGAAACGAGCATCGTGGGATTCATTGCTGTAGCTGACATGACGCGTGCGTGCGATTTGATACGTTCGCGCACGTTCGATGCCTTCTTTCCGCTCATCGTGACAGCCATCATCTATTTCCTCATGACACGGCTTATCGTCCTGCTGTTCCAGTCGCTGGTTCAACGCAAGCGCGTGAAGGCCATCACTGCAGCTGTGGTGCTGACATTGTCGGGCATGCTAGGTTACGTGCCAACGATGCTGTCGGCTAACGATACCGACGCTACTGCCGAAGCTGCGGGCCGGTCAAGCGTTCCCCCTGCATTCCAGGCGCTTAACGGCAAGAATGTTGCTGTGATTATCGGCAGCATACAGGACATTGCCGTCACCGACATGGCTCCCGATGCCAACATCCTGCGCATGACCAGTGAGACCGACCTGCTGGCAGCCCTAGAGAACGGCAAGGTGGATGCGGCGTGTGGTGAAAGCCTGACATTAACATTCTGCAAGGAGGTGTCTGCTAAGGTGGACTCGGTGAGTACAGGGCTTACACCGATTCCGATAGGAGCCTGTTACCGACTTGACAATACCGAATTGCAGCAGGACTTCAACAGTTTCCTGGCCGAAATCCGCCGTGACGGTACGTACCAGCAAATCCTGGATCGCTGGAGCAATGCCGATGACCCCTCGGCCATGGCCATTCCCCAACAACGCGGTACGGGGCGTACCCTGCGCGTAGCAACCTACCCGGCCATGCCTCCGTTCAATTTCATTAATTACGGGAAACTTTCGGGTCTGGAGCCGGAACTGCTGACGGAATGGGCCAACCGTCGCAACTGGCAACTGGAATACCTCATTATGGACTTCGCCGCACAGATCCCTGCTGTACAGACGGGCAAGGCCGACATGGCCTTGGGAGCTATCAGCATCACGGAGGAGAGACAGAAGCAGGTGCTCTTCTCCGACGGCTATATCGATTCGCACATCGTGCTGATGACACGAAAGGGCGAGGCCGCCATACTCACCAATCCAGCGCAGCCCTCAGCCTCAGAGAATGACGGAACCGGATGGCCGTGGGCTGCGGCTCTCCTTGTTATTATAATAGGTGGCGGCGCCTGGCTCTTCCGGCGGAATCACGGGGACAGGTCGCGTGATCCGCTCGATACGGGCGATGACGGACCTGTCGGCATGATCCGCCCCCTCCTTCATATCACGCACATGAAGAAAAGCTATGGCAGTCTCGACGTCTTGCACGACATCACTACTGAAGTGCATCGCGGCGAGGTCATCTCCATCATCGGGCCTTCGGGCACGGGCAAGAGTACCTTCCTGCGCTGCCTGAACCTGCTGGAGCAGCCCACCGGCGGCAGCATCGTCGTCGATGGCGAGGACATACTGGCCAGGGGCTATCCCGTCAACAGGCTTCGCCAGAAGATGGGCATGGTGTTCCAGTCGTTCAACCTCTTCGAGCACAAGACCGTGCTGGAGAACGTCATCTTTGCACCCTGTCAGTTGCGCCATCAGCCTGAGGAAGAGGCGCGCGAGGAGGGGCTGGCACTGCTGCGCAAGGTGGGACTGGCCGAGAAGGCCGACGTCTACCCCTCAAGTCTCTCCGGCGGTCAGAAACAGCGTGTGGCCATCGCCCGAGCCCTGGCCATGAAGCCCGACGTCATTCTCTTCGACGAACCCACGTCGGCCCTCGACCCGACGATGGTGGGCGAGGTGCTCAGCGTCATCCGCCAGTTGGCCAAGGAGGGCATGACCATGCTCATCGTCACCCACGAGATGAAGTTCGCCCGCGATGTCTCGACGCGTATTTTCTTCATGTACGACGGATATATCCACGAGGACGGCTCACCCGAGCAGATCTTCGAGGCTCCCGTCCACAGCGCCACCAAGGCCTTCATCCAGCGCATCCGCAAGGAGGTGTTCGAGATCGGCGGCCCCGACTTCGATTTCCTCGGCATGCACTCAGCCATGGGTGCCTTCTGCCACAAGTACGGTATCGCCGAAAAACTGGAAACAGCAGAGCGGCTGACGGACAAGATGCTCGATGGCGCGATGGCCCAGTATCGCCCCATCACCGTCCGCATCACCCACAGCGAACAGTCGGCCGTCACCGCCCTCGACTTCATGGTGGAGCAGATGACCGCCACGCCGCTGACCGACGCACATCGCGCCGAACTCTCCACAGCGTGCCGACAGGTCATAGAGGAACCCACCAAGCGAGGCTTCCGTGTGAAACTAATCATATAAACTCAAATAAGAAACGATGGAAACATACAAACAGATTGATCTGAACGACTATGTTCAGACCGGCGAGGGTGGGACATCCCTCACTTACACACACAAGACTGCGTTTAAGCGAGAGCCATCAAGCATGCTTGAAATGGCCGAGCATGAGCAGTCTCGACTAACGGTCAAGACGCGCCACACGATGGCCAAACTTTTCAATCTTGTCAACGAAGCTGAGCTGGCAGAAAAGGAATTCCTGACCGCCCGCGCCGTATTTGAGATGGGCATACCAACGCCTGAACCGTTACAGTTGATTACCGACGGTGAGCGCAGGGGCGTGGAGTACGAACTCATCAGCAACAAGCGCTCTTTTACGCGCATCATCTCTCAGGAGCCGGAAAGACTGGAGGAGATTTCGCTGACCTTCGCCCGCATGGTGCGGGAACTGTACACCCAGAAGGCCGATACGTCGCGCTTCACATCCGTCAAGGAGACGCTCCGTCGCTTCTATAAGGAGAAAGGTGACCTGGTGACAGAAGAATACAAGGAGCATGCGCTGAACTTCATCGACAAGTCGCCCGACGCCGAGACCTGCCTGCACGGTGACCTGCATATCGGCAATGTCATCACCGACGGACGGCGCAACCTTTGGATCGACCTTGGACAGTTCAGTTATGGCGAGCCAGAGTGGGACTTAGGGTGGATGTGGACCATCTGCAACCAGATCGACGGCCAGCGAAGCGACTTCATCCTCCACGTCACCCCCGAGACTCTCAAATCCCACTGGAACATCTTCATCGCCGCCTACTTGGGAACGAACGACCAGGAAGCCATTGGTCAATACACCAGACGACTCATGCCGTACTATGCCGTCAGGCTGCCTTATATGTTAGACCTGCTGGTGCAGGGCCGACTCCCCGAAGATGCCTTGCTGCAACTGCCGAAGGTCATCGGATAAAAACATCACAGAAGATATTAATGGAGAAACTGTATTTTTTTGACGAGACATTCTATTGGAGCCGTTCCGGCAAGAGGGCCACAGCGATAGAGGTAGAATGTGAGTTGACGCAGAACGTGCGCCCCAATGTACTGCGGGCGGCAATGCTAAGCGCTCTGAGGGTACACCGTAATTTCAGGGCACGCCCGGTCATCGTGGGGCAAAGATTCTTCGTGGAGACCTCCGACGTAGAGCAGGTCACGGTGGTTAGTGAGGACGGTAGGCCGCGGAACCTTGGCACCAAAGAGACCGGGGGACTCATGATCTATGCGTCATACGGCGAGAGCCGTTTCACGCTCCATGTGTTTCACGGGCTTGGCGACATGCGGTCTATCTGCGCCTTCTTGGGTACCGTCCTGAAGTTCTATTGCCATACCGTAGATGACAGTCAGCTCGCTACTGACAGATTTGACACTTTCCCATGCCACGAGCACATCCTGCAGGGAGGTGCACCTGGAGAATCCGAGGGTAAGTTCATCCCGCAGGAGCACGATATCTTCCATCTTCCGGAAAAGCTGTTCAGCAGCAGAACAACGAAGCAGCGCATTATCGACATCGACCTCCCGCTCAATCCGATTCTTGCCTTTGCCCGCGAGAACGGCAGCTCTGTGATACCTGCCATGAACGCCGTCATAGGCAGGGCCATCCGCCAGTGCTATGATGTAGGACAGAAGGAGATTGTATGCTACGTTCCCATCGACCTTCGCCCAGTGTTCCATTTCGAGTCCGGCGGCAATGGCGCGATACCCTTTTCTGTCCCTTATACAGCGGAGACCGACCGGCTGTCTGCAGGCGAAAGGGCAAGGCGGCTGCGCACGGAGTTGAACGTGCAGACCAGACCGGAGAACCTATACGCAACGGTAGCCAATCTGCGGTCCGACTTCGACCAGATTTTCGCCTCGCCGCTGTCCGTGCGACAGACATCGTCTATGGTCGTCAAGAGTGGAAGAAAGAAAGATTCAGCCTTCAATACCTACGGCATATCCTATGCTGGGCACCTCGATTTCGGCGAGGCCATAGCACAGCAGGTGCAGACCGTGAGTGTCAGTGCCGGCTCCTATTCCTATCCGCTGTGGATTATTGCCTGCGAGTATAAGGGCATCATCCGCATGAGGCTCGTGCAGTCGTTTGAGAGCGACCGTCTGGCCACCGTCATCCATCAGGAACTCGCTGCCCTCTTCCCCGGCACCACCTACACAGATCGTGGATACCATGATTTCGACTCGTTCCCCTTGGGTAGCGTTCCGCATAAACGTGACATAACAAATATCACACCGGGGTCAGGATACATTGTGACATCAACTCATGGGGACAGGTCCCGTGATTTAACCCGCCGGACCTGTCCCCATGATTGAAGTTATGGCAGGGAGTCTGAAAATCTCATCAATCAAGTGTTTCCTCCAAGACAATGAAAAAGATAACGTATTGGATGCTTGCCGCCATCCTTGCCATCTGCGGCACAACGTTACTCACCTCGTGCAGCAACGATGATATGCCAATAACGCCTGAACAGGAGCGGCAGCATACGGAGGCCGTCAGCGAACTGATACGTCTGATGGACGGTAATCCTGATGTAAAGACACTGCTGGAGAAGTCGATAACCAAGGCGGCAGCGGTGAATCCAGACCGCAGGTATAACCCGGCGCAGACGCTCACGGAGTTCTATGACTTCGTGGACTGGAACGTGCGACAGCTGCCGTGGGACGTGATGATATACCAGGCTCCCAGCGAATACGGTCGTTCACTCTACGGACGGACAGACCAGGGCGTGGGCTATTTCTGGTTCCTCGTACAGCAGCCGCTGGAGGAACTGGAAGGACGCGGCTACTACTATCCCACGGTGGAGTTCGTGGAGCCCTTCGCCTCGTGGCTCACCACCTATGCCAACTCGTGGGGCAGCTGGCTGTCAACCGAGGAGAGTTGGAACGACACCTATTATAACATGGTGGCCACCGACCCTGACTGGGGCCTCTCGAAGGGCTGGTATGAGGACGGCTCCCGCTGGCGCACTTACAATGACTTCTTCTCCCGACGGCTGGCATCGCCCGATATGCGTCCCATCGCCGACGTGGAGGTGGTGTCGCCCGCCGACTCGTGGCCCAAGGAACTGTGGACGATAGGCGACGACAACCGACTCGAGTATCCAGCCGACCTACAGATTAAGACTGCCAAGCTGTCCGACATCGCGCAACTCATCGGTGAAGAATCAGAGTACAAGGATGCCTTCGCCGGAGGTACACTGACCCATACATTCCTCGACGTGAACGACTATCACCGCTATCATAGTCCTGTCAGCGGCATTATCCGCGAACTGCGCCATATCCCTGGAGTAGCAGCTGGCGGCGGTTATACCCTGTGGGACAACGACGAGAAACTCTACTATTACCATAACAACATGGGCTTCCAGATGGTGGAGACGCGCTCGTGCGCCGTCATCGAGACCGAGGACTTCGGTCTGGTGGCCATGATGCCCATCGGCATGTCGCAGATATGCTCATGCAACTGGCTGGAGTCGCTCTATGTCGGCGACCGTCTGGAGCGGGGTCAGGAGATGGGATATTTCCTTTTCGGCGGCTCCGACATCGTGATGATCTTCCAGCGCGACATCAACGTTCAGCTGCTCCACAGCGGCGACCATCTGCTGATGGGTGAAGCGTATGCACATTTAACACGAAAGAAGTAATAAGAATGAATAAGACAAAGCAATGGATGATAGCCGCCATCCTGACTATCTGCGGCATGACGATGGTGTCCTGCTTTTCGGACACAAAGAAGAGCACGGCGGTCAGCACGACTGACGATGCCAGCCAGTTTGTGACCATTACCGACGTAGTACCCGATGTGATTCTGGAAATCCGCTACTTCGGCACGTACAATTTCGTGGGAACCCGCATCGATGGCTATGAGGAGTCGACGGCGCTACTCACTCGTCAGGCTGCTGATAGTTTGAAGGCCGTGAGTGATGATGTGAAAGCCCAAGGCTATCGTTTGAAGATCTACGATGCCTACCGTCCGCAGAAGGGCGTTGACCATTTCGTGCGCTGGGCCGAGGACATCAACGACACGCTGATGAAGGCCTATTTCTATCCCGACCTCGACAAGAGCGTACTCTTCCCTCAGGAATATATCTGTCTGAAGAGCGGCCATACCCGTGGTAGCACCGTTGACCTGACGCTGTTCGACATGGCGACGGAGAAAGAGGTGGATATGGGCGGCACCTTCGACTGGTTCGGCCCCGAGAGCCATCCCGACTTCTGCGGTAATCCCGGAACGAGAGAGTATAATGGGGATAATTCGAAGAGCCCTGCTGATCCAAAACGCAGCATCACCGCCGAGCAGTTCAAGAACCGCATGATTCTGCGTCAGGCTATGCTGCGCCACGGCTTCAAGCCCTTCGACACCGAGTGGTGGCACTTCACGCTGAAGGACGAGCCTTTCCCCGATACCTATTTCACTTTCCCTGTTAAGCAACTTAGCAAATGAAACAGGCAATACACACTCGAAACGACATGCGACAGGAACTACACCATATTATATATAGCGATGGCAGCCCTGCTGATCATGGGCTGTACGGAAAAGGGAAGTCACATTTCTCTGCCAGCAATTTGGGCGCTGTCAAGGCAGCAATCAACCTCTTAATAGGCAGACATGTCAAGGAAATAGGTGGCCTGAATCCCCAAAAAGCAGAGGAGCGCTTAAAGGGGAAAAATAAGGATATAGGTGTCGCCTTCAGTTCCGACGGCCTAGGCAAGCAGCGTATCACAGATAAGTATGGTACTATAGGCTCAGTGACCGATAATCATGATAAGGGCGAGCGCCGTTACTCTTTTGATTCGCACAAGATGGCCATGCACAAGACGCAGGCGACGGGCAGTGACAAGAAGATTGCCAAGGCCGAGAAGAAAGAAGAGAACCAGAAGAACGGTAAAAATCAGTCTTTTGTCGTCTATCGCATTGACGACGAGGGTAATTACGCACCCGAGGACCATGTCATGGGACAATATTTAATCAGCTATGATGATGAGAAAACAAATGGTCACGTGGACATCCTGATGCAGGTGTTTACCGTCGACCGCGCCTACGTCACCAAGGACGAACTGAAGAAGATTAAGAAGGAGAACAAGATGAAGATGACCTATCAGAACCTGCAGCAGTTTGAGCGCGTCCATAAGATTCCTGCCGTTCCTGCTGATCTCCAGAAGCGTATTAATGAAGTTGTAAAATAATGAAGCAAATAAGTCTATGGATGTTTGCCGCCATCCTGACATTCAGCGGAATGATGACGCTGACCTCGTGCAGCGACGATGATGAAATAGTTGTGAACCCCGACCAGCCGGTGGTGCTGAACTGCGCGAAGCCCGACTATATGAAGAAGGGCGACAAAGTGGCGCTGATCTCGCCATCTTACTATACACCGATGGAGAACGTGGAGAAAACAGCTGACGTGCTGCGCTCGTGGGGACTGGACCCAGTCATCGGGCCTAACGTGGGCAAAGTAGTGGACGGCCGCTATGCCGGCACCGTGGCCGAGCGCGTGAGCGACATCCGCTGGGCGCTGCGTGACCCTGACATCAAGGCCATCATCTGCAACCGTGGCGGCTACGGCACCATCCAGCTCATCGACCAGTTGACGCTGGACGAGCTGAAGGCTTCGCCGAAATGGCTGGTGGGCTTCAGTGACATATCGACGCTGCACGGCCTGCTGACGCGTGCCGGTGTGATGAGCATCCACGGCACCATGAGCTCGTTCCTGGCCAAGGGCGGCACCGACACCACCAGCACGCTGATGCGCGACCTGCTGTTAGGAAAGGTTCCACGCTACGAGCTGCCCGCACACAAGCAGAACATCACGGGCAAGGCCACCGGTACGCTGGTGGGTGGCAACATCTGCACCTTCGCACCTAACCTCGGCACGCAGGCCGATGCCACGAAGGGCAAGGATCTCATCCTCTTCGTTGAGGAGGTGGAGGAGTCGATGCACAACATCGACCGCCAGATGCGCATTCTCAAGATGAACGGCGTGCTCGACCGCTGCCGGGGCATCATCCTTGGCGAGTTTACCGACTGCGGCACTGAGTTCACCTACGAGAGCGTTGAGGCGATGCTCCACGAGCTGCTGAAGACGTACAACATCCCCGTGCTCTGCGGCTTCCCCGGCGGTCATGGCGATGTGAACCTCCCGCTGGTGATGGGTGCCAACGTCACCATCGACGTGCGCACTGACGGAGCCACCCTTCAGTTCAACATCGACGGCGAACAGCAGCAGGTGAACACAGCCGACATCACCGTCCCCGCAACGCCCGCTGCCACCCGCATGCAACTGGCAGGAAAGATAGAGTAAAGATATGCCAGCCAGGTCATTGAGACCATGGAGGACAAAATCTCAGAAATATTACCACTTTCGGTTGTCCGAGCGGCAGTTACAAGGTGTTCAAACATATGTAAGTCAAGGTTAAGTCAAGGTTGAGTCAAGGTTAAGTCAAGGTTAGTTAAAAAGTATCAGAATGTTTGGAGGTCTCGTATTTTCTACTTACTTTTGCAGCATGTTTAGGATAATAGGGCTTCTTTTTACGATATTCCTGGCCTTGAACGGCTGGAGCCAGACGGTGACGGACAAGAAGTGCATGACGCTGATGAATGTGCCGTTGGAGGGTGCCGACTCGGTGTTCGTACCCGCGCTGGAGTCGGCCGGGTTCCAGCAGATAAAGGGCGACGCGGACGAGCCGGATGTGTATTATTTCATGGGCGACTTCTACGGCATCAGGTCGAAGCTGATGGTTACGGTGGACGAGAAGACGAAACTGCTCTCGGACGTGACCGTCACCTGCGGGCCTTACCGTACGCGGGAGCTCTTCGACCGCAACCAGAAGTATCTGCTGCTGAAACTGCAGCGGGAGTGGGGTAACTTCCAGGCGAAGGGCGACGGCTCGCTCCACACGATGACGGACTATGGCTATATCCGCCAGTCGGTGGTGTTCGACGAGGAGGGCAGGCGGTCTATCCGTTATTTCTACCTGAATATGGCTCCCTACTATAAGGATGCGGCGAACATGGGGCTGAAGGGCTTCGTGCAGGAGGTGATCACCGAGAAGCCAGTGGCAGAGGACGATATCGTGCATTTCGACGAGTCGGGCAGGCTGGACGCCTCAGAACTGATCGACAGGCGATACAACGGGGCGGGCTATCTGGTGAGCGCTGCCATGAAGGAGCCTTCGGGCGGGAAGAGCCTGCTGAAGTATGAGTACGACGAGGACAACGACCTGCGCCGGCGTACGCTGGTGAATCCTGAGACGGGCATCAGGTCGGTGAATGAGTATAAGTATAATACCGACCACGAGATCACGCAGCAGAGCCAGAAAGTGTTTAACAAGGAGAACGAGTGTATCCTGTCGATTACTATCAAGAATAACATCGAGGAACATGATGACAACGGCAACTGGGTCAAGAACACGGTGACGCTTACCTATTGGGAGAAGGACCGGCGTGCCCAGATGGCTACCGTTCATCAGACGCGCACCATCAGCTATTGGGACGAATAGGCTTTAAGCATTAAGCTTTAAGCTTTAAGCATTAAGCTTTAAGTATTAAGCATTAAGAGAAATTCCTCTTCGGTCATGATGCGGATGCCGAGCTTTTCGGCTTTCTGCAGCTTCGACGGACCCATATTCTCGCCAGCGAGGATAAAGGAGGTTTTGCTGGAGATGCTGCCGACGTTCTTGCCCCCGTTTTCCTCGATGATGGCCTTGTACTCGTCGCGGCTGTGACGGGCGAAGACGCCGCTGATGACGATGCTTTGGCCAGCTAATTTAGTGGTGAGAGGTGAGAGGTTAGAGGTGAGTTCCATCTGTAATCCCTTTTCGCGCAAGCGCTCTATGATCTTCAGGTTCTTCTCGTCGTGGAAGTAGGTGATGATGCTCTTGGCCATTACCTCGCCGATGCCCTCAATCTCCTGCAGTTCTTCGAGACCGGCATTCATCAGTGCATCGATATTCTTGAAATGGCGGGCCAGGAGTCTTGCAGAGGTCTCGCCGACAAAACGGATGCCGAGGGCGAAGACCACGTGCTCGAAGGGGACTTCCTTGGATTTGAGGATGCCGTTGACAATCTTCTGGGCCGACTTGGTGCGTGAGCCGTCGCCGTTGATCTGCGGCACCTCGATATCGTAGAGGTCGGCTACGTTGTGGATGAGTCCCTGACGGTAGTAGTCGTCGACGGTCTCAGGGCCGAGGGAGTCGATGTTCATGGCCTTGCGGGCGATGAAGTGCTCGATGCGGCCTTTGATCTGTGGCGGACAGCCCGTATCGTTCGGGCAGTACCAGGCGGCCTCGCCCTCGTAGCGTACCAACGGGGTGCCGCACTCCGGACAACGCTTGATGAACTGTACGGGCTGGGCAATGATGGGGCGCTGGTCGATATCGACACCGACAATCTTCGGGATGATCTCACCGCCCTTCTCCACGTAGACGTAATCGCCGATATGCAGGTCGAAGGAGCGGATGAAATCCTCGTTGTTCAGCGTGGCGCGCTTCACGGTGGTGCCTGCCAGCTGTACGGGGTCCATATTGGCAACAGGCGTCACCGCACCTGTGCGGCCTACCTGGTAGGTAACCTCGTTCAGACGGGTGCAGACGCGCTCGGCCTTGAACTTATAGGCGATGGCCCAACGGGGCGACTTGGCCGTAAAGCCAAGTGAGCGCTGCTGCCGTAATGAGTTTACCTTCAGTACAATACCGTCGGTAGCTACAGGAAGACTTTTGCGGGCTGTATCCCAGTATTTGATGAAGTCGTAGACCTCTTGGAGGGTCTTGACTTTTTTCATGCCCTCGGAGATTTTGAAGCCCCAGCTCCTGGCGGCCTCAAGATTCTCGTAGTGACCTTCGGCAGGCAGTTGCTCGCCTAAGAGATAGTAGAGGTAGGCATCGAGCTGGCGGCTGGCCACGAGGCTCGACTTCTGGCTTTTGAGCGTGCCGCTGGCTGCGTTGCGCGGGTTGGCGAACAGCGGCTCTTCGGCTGCCTCGCGCTCCTTGTTCAGGCGTTCGAACACGGCCCAGGGCATGAGGATCTCACCGCGGATCTCAAACTCCTTCGGATAGCCCTCGCCTGGCAGCACGAGGGGTATAGCCCGGATGGTCTTCACATTCGCCGTCACATCGTCGCCGCGCACGCCGTCGCCCCGGGTGACTGCCTGGGTCAGGCGACCGTCCACGTAAGTGAGGGAGATGGAGAGACCGTCGTACTTCATCTCGCAGCAGACTTCGAAATCCTCGCCTGCGAGACCTTTGCTGACACTTTCGTACCAGTCGGCCACATCCTGCTCGTTGTAGGTGTTGGCGAGTGAGAGCATGGGGTATTTGTGCTCCACCTGGCGGAACTCCTCGTTGAGGTCGCTACCCACGCGCTGCGTAGGGGAGTTGGGGTCGGCCATCTCGGGATGCCGGGCTTCGAGGTCCTGCAGCTCATGCATCATGAAGTCGAATTCCTGGTCGCCGATGGTCGGCTGGTTCAGGACATAATAGCGGTAGTTGTGCTCATGCAGCTCTTTGCGTAGTTGCTCAATGCGTTTGATCTCGTCCATAGTTGTCGTTATTTTGGTGCAAAGGTAAAGAAAAAAAGTGAAAAGCGCTCTGTTTTTCGCTTTTCACTTTCCACTTTTCACTTCTTTTTACCATCGTCCGCCGCCAGGACCGCCGCCACCGGGGCCGCCACCAGGCGTTCCACCCATGGAGCCGCTGACAGATGTGGAGGCCGTTGCGTCGACAGACTGGCTGCCGCTGCCGATAGTGCAGCCGGTGGTAAGGCTGTAGAACGGGGTGCCTCCGCTGATGGTACATCCGGAACGGAGTGTATAGCTGCTACCGCTCTTGAACGAGGGCGAGGAGATCATCAGGGACGTTCCGCTGTTTTTGTCCGGGGTGGTGTAGGCGAGGATGGCCTTCGATCCTTCGAGCACGCCGATGGTCGTTCCCATCTGTACACTAACAGCGATGCTTGCCTGTTTGGAACTGGAGTCGATGGCCTGCATGCCGCCGCCGATGGCGATCACGGTTCCGCCATTGATGTATGCCCTGTACTGTTCGGCTGCATCGATGCCGCACTCAGGCTGTGCTGCGCCCTCGGCAATCACCACGCCGCCGTTCAGATAGAGGTTCTTGTTGCTGTCGATACCGTCGTTGTTGTAGCTGCGGGCATAGACATAGCCGCCTTCAATGTAGAGGTTGCCTGCCGAGTTGACGGCATCGTCGTAGCTGTAGCTCTCGATTGTTCCGGCCTCGATACGGATCTCGCCCTTGCTCTCGATGCCCTCAGTGCCGTCGCCAGTGCCTTCAAGGCGCACCTGCGTCTGTCCGCCGTTGATGGTGAGGTTGCCGTCGGCCTTGATACCCTTCGGCGAGACGCTGCCCTTGGAGTCCTTCTGGCGCTTGCCGGTAGTGATGATGCGCACGACACCGTCGTTGATCATAATCTGGTCGTCGCTGTTGATGCCCTTGCCGCCCGTGCCTGTCGACTTGATATTCAGTTCGCCGCCGTTGATGGTCACTATGCTGTCGGCCTTGATGCCTGAACAGGCGCTGTAGTCCTTGTCGTCGGAGTCGTATTCGTAGCCGCCGCTGGTGAGGATGGTGGTGCGTCCGCCGTCGATCCGTACTTCTCCGTCGGTGGAGATACCCTTGTCGGCTGTTCCCGTGATGTTGACATTGATGACGCCACCCGTCACGATGACGGCATCATTGCCGCGAATACCGTTGCCCGACGAGGCATCGACATAGATATTTGCCTTCGGCATGGTGCGCACATAGTCATCGCTGCGGATACCGGCCTTGCAATTGGCATCGACCTCCAGATAGCCCGAACCGCTGAATACGAGTTGTCCTTCGCTGAAGAAGCAAGCCTTCATGTCCTCATTGTCGGTAGCATCCGTATATGTAGTTCCATCAGTAAGGTAGTTTTTCGTACCGTCGTTGAGGACAATGAAGGTGCGCTTCTTGCTTTGGTTGTTGATGGCGGCTCCGTCGGGATTGGTGATGTTCACGCCATTGAGCACGATAGCCTGTTTCTTGGTGCTGTAGAGCTTGAAGAATCCATCGGTGGTCTCGCCGGTCAGGACGTATTTGATGATTGATCCGGTATTATTGGTTGCCACCACGTCGTTACCGCTGATTGACACAATGCCTGCATCATCGCCGTTGACCGTTGCCGAACCGGACTTGCTGAAAGTGATCGTGATGGTCTTGGCGAAGGTGGTATTCTCGATGTAGTCCTCATCCGAGGCATCGACCTTTACGCTTTCAGAGACGGCGTTCCTGTTGAGGGCCACTGTGAAGGTGGTGACGTCGCCTGCACTCGATACACCTTCGTTCACGTTGTCGGCAGTAGTCTTCGTGGTCGAGTTATCGTCATCGCTCTTGGTGGTAGAATAGTTGGTCTGCCCGTTGTCAGTCCAATTGTCATCATACCAACTGTCGTTAGTGGAGCATGCTGCGGTGGCAAAGATGACCGTCACGATGCTCCAGAAATAATTCATTTTCTTCATAAACCGTTTCATTCTTACTCCGTTTTAGTTGTTTTTATGGTGCAAAGGTATGGTTTCTTTCAGTTATCGGCAATATTTTTCAGCGAACACCCCGTTTTTTTCAACCAAAACTCGTACCTTTGGCTTTGCCGAAAGTACTACCGCTCGGAAAAATCCAAAATCTTTTGGTTTTTCGCTCGCTTATTCGTACCTTTGTGGCCGATTATGATGATGGTACTGAAAGTAATACCTATCATGTGGCGGGCTGTACGTCCGAGCCGGATTGCCGACATGCCCGCCGTCGTGAACACCTTCTGGCTCCGAAAGGGGTTTCAGGGACTGACGTTCTTCGGACATATCCTGACATCCACCCAGGCGGAAGCCGACCTGTTCAATGCCGGTCAGGCAGGCGGGATTCATTCAGCCGCGATGAAAAACCATGAGATGATTCATCTGCGACAGGCGCAGTCTTGCAGCGACTCCTGGTTGCGCTTCTACCTATTATATATCTGGTATTGGCTGAAGATCAGCTGTCTTGGCGGTTCCGCCATACGCAGGCAGCTGAAGCATGCGGGGTATCTTCTGAATCCCTTTGAACTGGAGGCGTACGGCAGGATGTACGACCTGGATTATCTTGACCGTTGTGAGGACGGCGCGCAGGAATGGCGTAGATATGCCAAGATGCCCCTTCATGAGCGCATGGAATCGTATAAGGAAATAAGAAAGACTAAATGAAATAATCATCATGAACAAGAAACTGCAGGCGCATAGCGCCATCTTTTTTGCCAACACGATTTTTGGACTTGGTGTCCCAGTGACGAAGCTGCTGCTCGACGAGTGGGTCACCCCGATGGGATACATGGCTTCGCGCAGTCTGGGAGCCTGTCTCGTCTTCTGGCTGATTGCCGCCTTCATGCCCAAGGAGCATGTGGAGAGGCGCGACCTGATCACCATCCTGTTCGGCGGACTACTGGGCTTCGTCATCTCCCAGACGCTGACGGCATGGGCGCTTGACTATACGAGTCCCGTCTACTTCTCGCTGATTGCTACGCTGACACCTGTGGCCGTCATGCTCTGTGCCGCTCTCACGATCGGTGAGAAGATTACACCGATGAAATCCCTGGGTGTGCTGTTAGGTATCGCAGGCGCAGTCCTGATGGTGCTGATGAGCCAGACGCTCGGTTCTGGCAAGAACGACCTGATAGGAATCTCGCTGGCTATCCTCAGCGTTCTGACTTGGGCTGTCTATCTGATTATCACACGTAATGTGGCCTCGAAATACTCGCCTGTCACGCAGATGAAATACGTGTTTCTGATTTCCGCCATCGTGACGGTGCCCATCGCCATTCCGGAGTTGCCGCAGAACGCGCTTTACACGGCCGCCTGGGGCTGGGAAGGTGTGTTGGAGATGCTCTTCATCGTACTCGGTGCTACAGCCCTCGGCTATTTCTTGATTCCATTCGCCATGAAATATCTGCAGGCGACGACAGTCAGCATCTATACGAACCTCCAGCCGGTCATCGCCTCGTTCGTGGCCATTCTCCTCGGGCAGGATATCCTCACATGGGACAAGCCCGTGGCCGGTATTCTGGTCTTGCTCAGTGCCTATATTGTAACGGTCGTTACTGCGAAGGAAAAATAGGGGCATAAAAAGATAGTCGGAGCGATTAATTCACTCCGACTATCTTAGTCTTGGGCTGTTCTTTGTTTCGCCTGTTGACAACGGTCACAACGGCCTGCGCCAAGTTGATGAAAGCGAGGCCCGTCGCGCTGTCGCTGTTGAGAGCCGCCGGGGTTCCTGCATCACCATTGTCGCAAATGCTCTGAACCAGTGGAATCTGTGCCAACAGGGGCACATTCATCTCCTGTGCCAGTTGCTTACAGCCTTCTTTGCCAAAGATGAAGTAGCGGTTTTCTGGCAGTTCTGCAGGAGTGAACCAAGCCATGTTCTCGATGAGACCGAGAATGGGGACGTTCACCTTCTCGTTGCGGTACATGTCGATTCCCTTGCGGGCGTCGGCCAGAGCCACCTGCTGTGGGGTAGAAACAATGATGGCTCCCGTGATTGAAAGCGTCTGCAGGAGTGTCAGATGGATATCAGAGGTGCCTGGCGGGGTGTCGAGGATGAAGTAGTCGAGTTCGCCCCAGTCGGCATCGGCAATGAGCTGTTTGAGAGCACTTGTAGCCATTCCGCCGCGCCAGAGAGTGGCAGTAGTGGGGGAGACGAAGAAACCGATGGAGAGCAGCTTCACACCATATTTCTCAATGGGGCAGATCTGGTCACGGCCATCTTTCTTGACGGCGTATGGACGTTCGTCCTCCACATCAAACATCTTGGGCATCGAGGGACCGAAGATATCCGTATCGAGCAGTCCTACCTTATATCCCAAACGGGCGAGCGCGATGGCGAGGTTGGCTGAGACGGTGGACTTGCCGACACCCCCCTTACCGCTGCTGACGGCGATGATGTTCTTCACGCCGGGCAGCATCTGACCCACCTCAGGGCGGGGCGCTGTCTTGAACTCTGTCATGATTTCAACCTCTATTTCTTCGGAATCTTCTGCTTTCTGGCAGTGGTACCTGATGGCAGCCTCGGCTGCCTTGACGGTAGACTTGAGGAAGGGATCGGTATCACGCGGGAACTCAAGTACGACCTTCACTTTCCAGGGATCGCCCGGTTGTGCAGGAGCGGCGACAGCCGGTGTGTCGGCAACCATTCCGCTCTCTACGATATTTTTCTTCGTTCCGGCATACATGACCGTAGCCAGAGCGTCTAAAATCAGTTTGGGATAAAGTGTCATACTGCGTTGTTATTGTTCTTTATAGCCTGTAATCTTCTGCCATTTCTTATCGGCGAGATACACTTTCAGCGAGCCTCTGGGGATGATATAGGTAGCTCTGACACCCTTGAAGGTATCGCCGCTGATCGAAGGAGGAGCAGGACATCTGAGATTGACTTCACGAAGTGACTTACATTCCTGGAAGGCGCTGCCTCCGAGGCTCTTCAACCCTGCGGGCAGTTCGATGTTGGTCAATTGCAGGCACCCCTTGAAGGCATCGCCTCCGATGCTCTTGAGGCTGACCGGGAACATGATGCTCTGAAGAGATACGCATTTCTCGAAGGCTGCGTCCTCGATGGTCTTGAGACTGACGGGCAGGTTGATTTCCGATAGCATCGCACAGCCCAGGAAGGCATTAGACCCGATGCGCTTGACGGAAGTGGGAAGCGTGATGCTGCGGAGACTGCTGCAGTTGCGGAAGACATTCGTCTCGATCTCGCTGAGGAATCCGTTGATCTCAACTTTTTCTAGGCTGGCACAGTCCTCAAAGGCGTGATCGCCTAAGGTCTTGAGGGTATTCGGCAGAATTGCTTCTCTGAGACTGGTGCATTTTTGGAAGGCATAGTCGCCGATCTTCGTGAGTGAAGCCGGGAATTCCATTTCTGGAAGTGAGTTACAGCCTTCGAACGCATGACTGCTGACAGATGTCAGCGTAGCAGGCAAGGTGACGGATGAAAGGCTGGCACATCCCTTGAAGGCTGCTGTGTTGACGTCGGTCAGAGAGCCATTGAGGGTGGCGCTGGTCAGCGACAGACAGTTCTGGAAGGCAATCTGACCGATGCTGATAATGTTGTCGAAAGAGACAGATTTCAGGCTCTTACAACCGGAGAAGGCGTTGGCTCCGACTTTCCTGACGGATGCCGTCTCGATGCTTTCAAGATTTGTGCAGTTCTCGAAAGCGGAGGACTCGATTTCTTCGACAGACTTCGGGAGTGTCATCGTCGTCAGACTTTCACAGTTTCTGAAGGCGGAGCCGCCGATAATCGTCGTGCCGTCGGGGATGTTGATGCTTTTCAGGGCCTTACAGCCGCTGAATGCCTGAGGGGCTATCTGACTGATGCCTTTGGGCAATTCGACAGAGGCAAGGTTCTTACAGCGTTCGAAGGCTTCGTTGCCAATCGTCTCCAAACCTTCAGGGAGGGAGATGGCCGTCAGACTCTCACAATCCTGAAATGCCTCGATGCCGATCACTTTGACCGAGGCGGGAATCGTGACATCTGTCAGACTGGTGCATCCGCTGAAGCAGCTGTTGCTGATGGTCTCGAAACCAGAGGGAAGAATGACCTTCTTCAGGTTCTTGGCTCCGGAGAAGAGACCTTTCGGCAGTTCGTTGGCCAACGTCTTGATGCCGCCCTTATCGCTGCTCTCAGAAATGGTGATGTCAGAGAGGTCGACAGCGGTCACAAGACACTCGTCGGGATTGTTCTTATTGGTTTTCGTGCGGTTGACGATCTGTTGGAGCAGTTTCAGGTCGGTGCCGTTAAGGGGTCCGCTGACCTTCAGCTCTGAAATCTTGAACCGCTGGTCTTCTGCGATGTTACTTGCTAACTTGCCGACAGAGTCGACTTTCACATTCACAACACTTTGTGCTAAAGCGAGCATCGGAAGTGCTGCCATGAGGATAATGACTAATTTCTTCATCATACTTATGTCTTTATTTTGCTTTGTCGAGTGAACTGCGTTTGGAACGGTGGTAGGAGCGGTAGTCGTCGAGCTCAATTTCCACATCGGGCTCAGCGAGTTCTCCTAAGCGCGGAAGGTTCCATTTCATATATTTGATATTCAGTCCACGTGCAATCCACATGGACTCATAATAGGTCTGTATGGAGGAAGCCTCAGAGAAGTCTGAGTTCTCGGAGGATTCTGAATACAAGTCTCGGGTGCTGAGGAGCAAAGGCAGGCGGTTCTTCTCCACCATATAGGTTGTATAGGTGAAGAGGAAGTTGGAATCGGTCTTCAGGTGGATGATGCCACCATCGACCAGAAACTTACGGTAGCGCTCCATGAACCAGGTGGAGGTGAGACGCTTGCGGGGGTTCTTCATCTGGGGGTCGCTGAAGGTGAGCCAGATCTCATGCACCTCGTCGGGGGCGAAGAAACGCTCGATGATCTCGATGTTGGTGCGGAGGAAAGCTACGTTCTTCAGATCTTCCCGCAGGGCCTGTGTAGCCCCTGTCCACATGCGGGCACCTTTGATATCGACGCCGATGAAGTTCATATCCGGGTGGAGCTTGGCCAGTTCTACCGTATATTCGCCCTTGCCACAGCCCAGCTCCAGAACAATGGGGTTCTGGTTCTTGAAATACTGCTCGTGCCAATGCCCCTGCATCTCAAAGGGCACGTGTTCCACTACCGAATAGGGGTACTGGAACACGTTGTTGTAGGTCTCCATGTCGGCGAACTTCGCCAGCTTGCCTTTTCCCATGTATTACTCGTTGACGTATTTGGGTGACTCACCGTATTTGTTTGGAGCAGGCGTGCTGTCTGTGCAGCACATGATAATGACGATGAGTGCAAAGATGCAGAATAAGATGGAAATGCAGCTGTAAGCCAGCATTTCTCCAGCACCGTTACTCAAGATCTTCTCGATAGCCTTTTCATTTATAGAACCGCTCATCGCTTCTTCCACCAATTTACTCATGGCAGGCGATATGGCCACCATTAAATTGCTCACAATGCCCAGACCGTAACTGATGTATACCCAAAGGGCGCTTTTACCCGAGTCTTGTAAACGGCGCGCGGTGACGGCTAGGCCGAAGAACATGATGATGGTAGCCATGATGGCACTGATCAAAAGATTGCTAACGAAAGAGGTAATTACCCAGTTGGCAATTATTACCAACAACATCCACCACCAAAATTCTGAGCGGCGGCTTCTGCCTTTGAAGTCCAAGATGCGGCTCGAGGCTAGTTTGATGGCCCCTACAAAGCCGAGTTGGGGTAATTCTCTCATATGTTATTCAATGACTACAGTTGTCCAACCATGCTTGTCCTCGATCTCACCATACTGGATGCCACGCAGCGTATCGAACAGCTTCTTTGACTGAGGGCCGGGCTTGTCGCCGAAGGAGTAGCGCTTGCCGGTGTCGAGATCGTCGATATAAGAAATAGGTGAAATCACAGCTGCTGTTCCGCAGGCACCTGCCTCCTCGAAGGTCTCGAGTTCCTCTTCAGGAATCGGGCGGCGCTCAACCTTCATACCCAGATCCTCGGCAACCTGCATCAAACTCTTGTTGGTGATTGAGGGTAGGATGGAGGTTGACTTCGGCGTGACGTAGGTATTGTCCTTGATACCGAAGAAGTTGGCAGCACCGCACTCGTCCATATATTTCTTCTCTTTTGCATCGAGGTAGAACTCGCAGGCATAGCCTTTCTCATGAGCCAGGTTGTTGGCGAAGAGCGAAGCGGCATAGTTACCGCCTACCTTATATTTTCCTGTGCCGAGAGGTGCCGAGCGGTCGTAGTCGCGGATGATGACGTAAGGATTAGCGGCGAAGCCACCCTTGAAGTACGGGCCCACGGGTGTAACGAAAATCAGGAAACAGTACTCCTTTGAGGGATGAACACCAACCTGGGCACTGGTTCCGATGAGCAACGGACGGATGTAGAGCGTAGCACCGCTCTCGTAGGTGGGGATCCATTCCTGATTGAGGCGAACCACCTTCTTCACCATCTCACAGAACAGTTCTGTGCTGACCTCGGGCATCATGATGCCGCGACAGGTACTCTGCAGACGAGCTGCATTCTCATCCATACGGAACACGCGCACCTTGCCGTCGGGACAGCGATATGCCTTGAGGCCCTCGAATGCTTCTTGGCCATAGTGCAGGCAGGTAGCAGCCATGTGCAGGTTCAGATACTCGTCGGAGCAGACCTCTATTTCGCCCCATTTGCCGTCGCGATAGTAGCAACGCACGTTGTAGTCGGTCTTCATGTAGCCGAACGACAGACTACCCCAGTCTAAATTCTTCATTTTCTTATGTCTTTTTGATGTTAAAGTTTCAATTCTGTTTGCAAAAGTACACAATTCATGTCAATTCAACAACATTTTCGGCATAAAACTTACTTTTCTGCAAGTATTTTCTTGATTTCCTCGTCGGTTTTAGTCAGTTTGTTCTTGCAGAATTTGATAAGTTCCTGTGCGCGCTTGAGCTGTTCTGACATCTGGTCGATGTCGAGTTCGTCGTTTTCCATCTTGCGTACGATGGACTGGAGTTCCGCAAAGGCGGCTTCGTACTTCTGTTCTTGTTTCATATGATTGTTGATTTGATGATTCCTTCTGAGAGGCGTGTCTCGATGAGGTCGCCTCTTCCCAGTTCTTGAGGATTACGGATTGCTTTTCCGTCCTTCGTCGTGATGCTGTAGCCGCGCTTAAGCAGCAGGACCGGGTCAAGGCTGCGCGCTTTTTCCTCAGCCAACTGCAGAAGGTGGCGCTCAGTAGTCAGACGGCGTTCAAGCAGCATCGGTATACGTTCTTCCACCTGTCCTACGATGGCCTTCTGAGTGATAATCTTCTGTTGAATCATTGATAGTATGCGGCTGTATAGACCATCGATACGAGCCTCTTGTCTGACTTTTGCCGTTGAGAAGACCCTGGGAAGCATCTCGGCTATGGTTGAAAGCTGGGCGCTGAGCTGGGTGAGCTTCTGTTGAGCCAGACGGGTGAGGCGGTTTTGTGAATCGAGAATAGCATCGAGCACTTCTTTCAAATGTGAAATCAGGAAAGAAGCTGCAGCCGTCGGGGTCTTCACTCTTGTGTAAGAGACCATGTCGAGAATGCTCTCATCTCGCTCATGGCCGATGCCGGTGATGATGGGCAGCGGGAAGTTGGCTACGTTCTCTGCCAATGACAGTGTATCGAACCCCGACATGTCGCTGGTGGCGCCACCGCCTCTGATGATGACGACGGCATCAAAATCCTCCAGAACGTCATTGATGCGGTTGAGTGCCTGAATGATGGTCTTCTCAACTTCTTCACCTTGCATGATGGCAGGAAACAGCCAAGTCCTGAACTGAAAGCCGTAAGGATTATTGGCCAACTGGTTGCAGAAATCACCATAGCCAGCTGCTGTCTCGCTGGAGATGACGGCAATACGTTGACAGAATAAGGGCAGATGAAGTTCTTTCTGAAGGTCGAAAACGCCTTCTTCCTTCAGCTGTCGGATAATTTCCTGACGCTTTCGCGCCATATCTCCGAGTGTATAGGTGGGATCAATGTCTGTCACAATCCAGGAGAATCCGAAAGATTCATGGAACTGTGCATAGACTTTCAACAGCACTTTCATCCCAACGTGGAGCCTCTGACCCGTGATGCGTTCGAAATAGGGGCGTATGAGCATCCATTTCTGTGCCCAGCACTTGGCTGCGGCCTTGGCGATGGGAGTTGCCGTATGCTCATCTTTCTGAATCAATTCCATAAAGCAGTGCCCTCGGTTCTCCCGGCATTCGGAAAGCTCCGCCTCTACCCAATATTCATCGGGCATCTCGCACTCTATCACCTCACGGACAAGGCTGTTGAGCTCGTAAAGCGTCAATCTCTTCTCACTTTTCACCATTCGCTATTCACTTTTAACTTTCCCTATCATATAGGCTTTCCAGAAATTGGGTGTTCCGTAGCCGTAAATGTTGTCTGGTTTCTGATAACTGCTACTGGTTCTGCGAACTAAGTCGATAATTTCCAAAGCTGTCTTTTCAGGGAGAGCCTGCCACAAACAGGCCACGAGTCCTGTCACAATAGGTGTAGAAAACGATGTGCCCATGTCTCTGACAACGCTACCTCGACCCGATATCAGTGATGCAGGGCTGCCCAAAGCCATCACGTCAGGTTTCACCCGTCCGTCCTGCGTAGGACCGACACCGCTGAAGGGCGCGTTTTTCTTCTCCTGATTCAGTGCGCCCACTGTCAGTATGTCATTGGCATCGGCGGGGAAGACAATCTTTTTCCATGGTCCCATGCCGCTGTTGCCTGCCGAATTGACAAGGATGATGCCTTTCCGCGCCAGCATCGAGGCCGTATGGCTGATAAGGGCCGTATGTCCATCAAGGTCGTGCTGGTGGTAATAGGCTGAGTCACCGTCGTAATCGTTATAGCCAAGACTCGAACTGATGATATCTACTCCCACGGAGTCTGCAAATTCAGCAGCCATAGCCCAATAATCTTCTTCTACAGGCTGTTCCGTCTGCTGGTCTTCACAGCGTAGCAACCAATAGCGTGCTTCAGGCGCAGTGCCTATCAACACTTCGGGCTCCATTACCGCCATAGCCGAGAGAACTTTCGTACCGTGATCTGTCTCTTGATAAAAATGCTGACTGTTGGGGTAAACGAAGTCTTTCGTACCTATTATATTTGCATGTTGGAAAGCAGGGATGACATCGCAATTCTGGAATCCGCCATCTAACACGGCGATCGTCATGCCTTTGCCCTTCATGCCGATGTAATGAAGACGTTGTCCAACGAGCATCTCTATCTGTTCTTTTCCGTTGCCGTAGATTGTACCTTTGATGCTGTCCCAGGCACTGAACCCGTCATGAGCTTTCAGTTTGATATGCTTGTTGATGCTGTCGGGCGAAGTCCAGACATTCTTAGCCTCTTTTACGCAATCCAAAGTAGCTAAGCGATTCAGAATGGTGGTGTCGTTGGCACGCACAAGCACAGTGTTGTTCCATCTGCTGGTTCCGATGATGGCCCATTCCGATGGCGGTTTCTTCCGTCCTTTCGCAGTTTCCTCGGAAGTCTTCTCAAACAGCCTCAAGTACTTGCTGCTGACGGGGAGGTCAGTAGAGTCGATAGCAAGCCCCTGTCGTTTCCTGCGCTCGATGCTCTTATGCGAGAGCCATCTGCCTGGATGCTCGATGGAGTAGGGTGTCCCCTGCTTGTCTTTCAGAGTGTAGCGCCAAATATAGTATTTGCCCCCAGGGTATTTCACCTTGGGACCACTTGCCGCGCAAAAATGGATGGTACACACGAGCGCTGCAAACCACATGGATAACAGTCGCAAGCAGGTTGTTTGTCTCATTGCGACTGCAAAGATACATATTTTTTTTGTAATAGCCTCAGAAGTTTCCATATTTATGATATTTAACAGCAATTGACTTTCTTAAATTTGGTGGAGTCAGAAATTATATTTACCTTTGCATCGTTAAACAGGAAAGCGTATATGATTGACAACAGACAAGCCGCACTCGCATTGGGTACGAAGCCTGTAGGACAGCTGCTTTGGCAGTATGCCCTGCCCGCCATCGTGGCTATGACGGCGTCGAGTCTCTATAATATTATCGACCGCGCGATGATTGGTCAGATCGTTGGGCCTGAGGCTATTGCCGGACTTGGTATCACATTCCCTCTGATGAACTTGAGCGCGGCCTTTGGTGCTGCCGTTGGTGTGGGTGCTTCGACCTGCATTAGTGTAAAACTAGGACAGAAGGACTATCAGACGGCTGAGCACCTGCTGGGTAACACCGTGACGCTGAACTTGATTATCGGCTTTCTGTTCATGGTGGTATCGCTGACCTTCCTTGATCCTATCCTGCGATTCTTCGGCGCCTCCGACGTGACGCTGCCTTATGCCCGCGAGTTCATGACGGTCATCTTGTTGGGTAATATGGTGACCCACATGTATTTCGGTATGAATGCCGTTCTTCGCGCTGCAGGAAAGCCTCGTCACGCGATGTATGCCACGCTGTTCACGGTGGGTATGAATATCCTGTTGGTCGTTGCCTTCGTCTGGTGGTTCCGCTGGGGCATACGGGGTGCTGCTATGGCCACGATTGCCTCTCAGTCGATGGCGCTCTGCTGGCAGATGTGGATCTTCTCAGACCAGAAAGAGCTGCTGCATCTGAAACGTGGTATCTACCGACTGAAGTCCCAATTGGTGAAAAATATCATAGCTATTGGTATATCGCCTTTCTTGATGAATGCCACGAGCTGCGTCATTGTGATATTCATGAACAATCAGTTTGTGCGCTACGGCGGTGATATGGCCGTAGGTGCCTATTCGATTGCCAACTCGGTAGTGATGGTATTCTTCATGTTCGTCATTGGTATCACACAAGGTATGCAACCCATTGTGGGCTATAATTATGGGGCTGAGAAGTTCGACCGTATGTTCCGTTGTCTGTGGCTGGCCATTGCGTGCGCTACGGCGATACTGCTCTTTGGCTGGGCACTGTCGATGCTCTTCCCCCGCCAGATAGCCCGTATATTTACGACTGACGCTATCTTGCTTAATCTTGCGGCAAAGGGTATCAAACTGGATATGCTCGTATTTTTCGTTGTCGGCTCCCAAGCGGTAATCACCAATTTCTTCCAATGTATAGGTAAGGTGAAGGTGAGCATCTTCCTGTCGCTTTCCAGACAACTTTTTCTGCTGCTGCCGATGGCGTTCGTTTTCCCATTGTTCTGGGATCTCGACGGTGTGTGGTATTCGATGCCGGCTAGTGACTTCGGCTCGTTTGCGATGACGATACCTATGCTGCTGTGGTATATGAAAAAAATAAAGTCATATGAACGAAAAGATAATCATTAACGTTGGACGCCAACTAGGTTCAGGTGGTCACGACATCGGACGTATGCTGGCACTTGATTTCAGGGCCAAGTATTATGACCGTGAATTATTAAATCTGGCTGCTAAGGAGAGTGGGTTCTCCGAGAAAATATTTGAGCAGAACGACGAGAAGAAAGGTTTCTTCAAGGGATTGTTCAATGTGCAGACACCTCACCTGACAGGCGGTAGTCTTTATAAGTCGAACTTCTCGCAGGAAAGTCTTTTCCAGTTTCAGAGCGATGCCATCAAGAAGGCTGCAGCAGAGGGGTCATGCGTGTTTGTCGGTCGTTGCGCAGACTATGTGTTGAGAGATTATAAGAACGTCGTTAACATCTTCATTACGGCCTCGATGCCTTACCGCATCGAACAGATCATGAATAAGCAGCATCTTGATCGTGAACAGGCCCGTAAGTTCATTGAACAGAAAGAGTCGAAGCGCGCAGCCTATTACAATTATTATACGGGTAAGAAATGGGGTTCGGCCGAGAGCTATGACCTCTGCATCGACTCTAGTATTCTGGGCCTGATGGAGACGGAGAAGATCATTGCTGAGTTTATCCGCAAACGGTTCAAGAAATGAAGCGAATAGGAATATTGAGTGATACACACGCCTACTGGGACGAGAAATACCTACACTATTTTGAACCCTGCGACGAGATATGGCATGCGGGTGATATCGGCAGTATGGAGGTGGCTGAGAAACTTGCAGCTTACAGAACGTTCCGTGCTGTCTGTGGCAATTGTGATGGCGGCGACCTGCGATTGATGTATCGTGAACTGAACCGTTTCAAGTGCGAGGATGTGGATGTGCTTATCAAGCATATCGGGGGCTATCCTGGCAACTATGATGCCAGCGTCCGCTCGACGCTCTATGCCAACCCGCCGCAGCTCTTCGTGGCAGGTCACTCACATATCCTGAAGGTGAAATACGACAAGACGCTGGGCCTGTTGCACATTAATCCAGGTGCTGCCGGCATCCAAGGCTGGCACAAGGAACGGACGCTCGTACGTCTCACCATTGACGGAAAGGAGTTTAAAGACCTCGAAGTCATCACGCTCGGCTAACAAAATCGTAAATCGTAAATATGTAAATCGTAAATATATGAAGACAATCGTAATTACTGGAGGCGCAGGCTTTATTGGAAGCCACGTGGTGCGCCTGTTTGTGAACAAGTATCCCGAGTATCACATTATTAACCTCGACAAACTGACGTATGCGGGCAATCTCGCAAATCTCAAGGACATCGAGAACAAACCCAACTACGAGTTTGTGAAGATGGACATCTGCGACTTTGACGCCTTCTACAAGCTGATGCAGGACAAGAAGGTCGACGGCATTATCCATCTCGCAGCTGAGAGCCATGTGGATCGCTCCATCAAGGATCCCTTCACTTTCGCCAAGACCAATGTGATGGGAACACTATCGCTTCTTCAGGCTGCCAAGCTCTACTGGGAGAGCCTGCCTGAGAAGTACGAGGGCAAGCGCTTCTACCACATCTCTACGGACGAGGTGTATGGCGCACTCGAGCTGACTCACCCAGAAGGTATCGAGCCTCCATTCACGACGACCGCATCGAGCTCTGAGCATCATCTGGCTTACGGCGACCAATTCTTCCTGGAGACCACGAAGTATAATCCTCACTCTCCGTATTCAGCCGCTAAGGCTTCTTCGGATCACTTCGTCCGTGCCTATCACGATACCTACGGCATGCCTGTGGTTGTGACGAATTGCTCGAACAACTACGGTCCCTATCAGTTCCCAGAGAAGCTGATACCTCTTTTCATCAACAACATCCGTCATCGCAAGCCGCTGCCTGTCTATGGCAAGGGTGAGAACGTGCGCGACTGGTTGTATGTAGAGGATCATGCCCGTGCCATCGACGTGATCTTCCACAAGGGTAAGATTGCTGATACCTATAACATTGGCGGCTTCAACGAGTGGAAGAACATCGATATCATCAAGGTGGTCATTAAGACCGTCGACCGTCTGCTGGGACGTAAGGAAGGTGAGGATATGGATCTCATTACCTTCGTGACCGACCGTGCCGGACATGATCTCCGCTACGCCATCGACTCTACGAAACTTCAGAAGGAGCTTGGCTGGGAGCCAAGCCTCCAGTTCGAGGAGGGTATCGAGAAAACCGTCCGTTGGTATCTTGACAATCAGGAGTGGCTCGACAATGTCACCTCCGGCGACTATCAGAAGTATTACGACAACATGTATGCCAACAGATAATCTGTCTCGTGAACTCCATTCTTTCTTGGTGCGTGCCGGCTTGAACCCCACATACCTTTCTCCTCAGATGGAGCACTATATGGAGCATCTGCTCTATCTGCTTCCGCCTGAGGAAGAGGATGCCGTGACCCATTATTACGGTCTTTTCGGCTCTGAGCGTTGCTCGCTGCAGGATATTGCGAAAGAGCTGGGGCTTTCTCAGGAAGACGCAATGGAACGCATAGACCAGTGTATCCGTAAACTCGCCGTCACCCCAGAATGGCAAATGCTTAAACAAACCCAAAAGATATGAAGAAAATCCTTTTATTAGGCTCTGGAGAACTCGGTAAGGAGTTCGTGATAGCCGCCATGCGTGCAGGTCAGTATGTGATTGCCTGCGACCGCTATGATAATGCTCCTGCTATGCAGGTTGCCGATGAGCGTGAGGTCTTCTCAATGCTCGACGGTGATGCCCTCGAGGCCGTTGTGAAGAAACACCAGCCCGACATTATTGTTCCTGAGATAGAGGCCATCCGTACCGAACGTCTCTTTAAATTTGAGGAACAGGGCATTCAGGTTGTTCCCTCAGCCCGTGCAGTGAACTTCACCATGAACCGTCGGGCCATCCGCGACCTCGCTTCGAAGGAATTAGGCCTGCGCACGGCGAAGTATTTCTATGCCAAGACCTTTAAGGAGTTCAAGGCCGCAGCCGACGAAATCGGCTTCCCTTGTGTGGTGAAGCCTTTGATGTCGTCAAGCGGTCACGGCCAGAGCTATGTGCATAACGACGGTGAATTGGAGCAGGCTTTCCGTGAGGCGATGGAAGGCTCGCGTGGTGATGTGAAGGAAGTGATCATCGAGGAGTTTATCGACTTCGATTCTGAGTTCACGTTGCTGACCATCACACAGCAGCACGGCTGGCCTACACTCTTCTGTCCTCCTATCGGTCACGTGCAGAAGTCAGGTGACTATCGTGAGTCGTGGCAGCCTTACAAGATATCTGATGAGGCTCTGAAGCAGGCACAGATGATGGCCGACAAGGTGACGAAGGCTTTGACAGGTGCCGGCATCTGGGGTGTGGAGTTCTTCCTGACGAAGCAGGGTGAGGTGATTTTCTCTGAGCTCTCGCCGCGTCCTCATGATACAGGTATGGTGACCCTTGGGCACACCATCAACCTCTCTGAGTTCGAACTCCATCTACGTGCAGTCCTTGGTCTTCCAATCGCAGGTATTCATCTTGAGCATGCAGGTGCTTCGGCTGTGATTCTCTCTCCTAAGGAGGCTTCTACACCCGTTGACCGTTCTCTGCTGCCCTATAACCTCGTTGATGCCCTGAAAGAAGACCGCACCCGCATCCGCATCTTTGGCAAGCCCGAGGCCCATAAGGGCCGCCGAATGGGGGTTGTTCTTTGTTACGGTGAAGTGGGGGATGACGTCAATGCTTTGCGCGACAAGGCCAAGCGTCTCGCCAAGACTGTCCTTGGGACAGACCCCTATACAGTATTTGAGCACTAAGCTATGATAGCGACGCTACAATCACTGCGCTTCGTCTTCGTGATGATGATCTTTATGTCGCACTTTGCCTATAAGGACATTCATCCGTTTGAAGCAGGTGGTGATTGTGGCGTTGCATTCTTCTTCTTGCTAAGCGGTTTCGTGGTCTCGCTGGGTTACGGCGGACAGATACGGGAGGGCTCTTTCAGTTATGGCACTTTCCTCTGGAAGCGTCTCAAGAAACTATATCCCCTTCACCTGCTATGCCTACTATTTTATTTGGTAGTAAGCCATGCGCATCTTGACATGAAGGTGCTGTTGAATGCATTGTTGTTGCAGAGTTGGATGCCCGATGCCGACTGGTATTTCTCTTGCAACAGCGTCTCGTGGTTCTTGTCGAGTCTGTTGTTCTGCTATGCGGTTTTTCCTTGGGTTTACCGTCATCTGTCGATATCTCTGACGATTGTGATATTGATGGCTTATGCAGCGGTTTATTCGTTGACGCCAGATAGCCGTGTCAATGCTGTGCTGTATGTCTTTCCGTTGGTTCGTTTTGTGGACTTTTACCTTGGCATGCTCCTTTGCCAGCTCTATGAGCGGAAGAGGAATCTGTCGTCTCCCCAATGGTTAGAATTCTTGCTGACGGCTATGCTGTTGCTGTCCTTGATGGTCTATCCCTTCACTGATGTGAAATTCCGCAATGCGCCATTGTTCTGGCTGGTGCTGCTGCCGCTACTATTTGTCTTTGTGCAGGAGAGAGGCTTCCTTTCCCGACTGCTGAAGACGAAGCCCATGCAGTTTCTTGGTTCACTCACCTTGCCATTGTTCCTGACTCATCAGATGCTCATCACGATGCTCTTGCACCGCTTGCCTCAGATGCCGTCTTTCTTGATGCTGACGGCCTGTCTCTTGATGACCTTGACGATTTGCTGGGGTATTCAGATAATATTTTCACGACTCTTACGTTTATAAGATATATGAATCAGAATAGTGCAAGACTCATTGACCTGCCAAAGATTGTAGACCCTCGAGGCAATCTGACGGTGGCGGAGCAGATGAAGAATGTGTCATTTAACATTGCACGCGTCTATTGGACGTATGATGTCCCCTCTGGCGGGCGGCGTGGAGGCCATGCCCACCGCAGTTGCGAGGAAGTCATCGTGGCTGTCAGCGGCTCTTTCGATGTGGAGGTGTTTGACGGGCATGAACGGCAGACCTTCCATCTGAATCATCCCTATCAGGGCCTCTATATCGGAACGGGGGTCTGGCGTACGCTGGAGGACTTCTCCAGTGGAGCCGTATGCCTGGTACTGGCCTCAGAACTCTTCGATGGGGACGAATACATCTATGATTACGACGAATTCCTGCAAATCGTAAATCCGTAAATCGTAAATCCTCCGATGTTTGAGATCAGACGATATTCTTCAGATAGGGCCGGCGAATGGAATGAGTTCGTGGCGAGGTCGAAGAACGGAACATTCCTTTTCGATCGCCGTTACATGGACTATCATGCAGACCGCTTCACAGATCATTCGCTGATGTTCTATCTGAATGACATGCTCTATGCCTTGTTGCCTGCCAATGAGGAGGGAGATGTGCTTTGGTCGCATCGTGGCTTGACCTATGGCGGAATCATTATGACAGAGGGGGCGACTGCAGCCAAGATTCAGCAGTTGTTCCATGAGTTGAACGACTGTCTGCGAGGCAATGGATTCCGTAAGGTCGTATATAAGACGATTCCCCACATTTACCATCGTGTACCATCGGAGGAGGACTGGTTCTCATTGTTCAGCATTTGTCGGGCTCAGCTTGCCGACCGTAGTATCTCTTCTACAATCGACTTGTCACAACCCCTGAAATGGAGGAGGGATCGTAAATATGGCATCAACAAAGCTTTTGCGAATGGTGTACAGACAGGTGAGAGCAATGACTGGGCTGGATTCTGGCAGGTACTCGAGTATAATCTGAAGCAAAAATACGACGCACGGCCTGTACATACGTTGCAGGAAATAGAACTCCTTCACAGGCGCTTTCCTGAAAACATCCGTCTCTTTACGGCTGTGAGGGACGGACAGGTGTTGGGCGGGACGGTCATCTATCTCTCCACGATGGTGGCCCATGCCCAGTATATCTCAGCCAATGCGGAGGGGAAGCAGTTGAGGGTGATTGATGCGCTGTTCGACTACATCCTGCACGAATGTGACTGGCCTGTACGATACTTTGATTTCGGCACATCCAACGAAGATGACGGCCATATCCTGGTGGAGCCGCTGATCTATCAGAAGGAAGGCTTCGGCGGACGTGGTGTTTGCTACGACTGGTATGAATGGAAGTTATGATCAAATATCTGGATCTGAAGGCAATCAACAAGCCCTATGAGCATGCTGCCGATGAGGTGCTGCAGAGCGGGTGGTACTTGAAGGGCGACTATACGCGCCGTTTCGAGGAGTCCTACGCTGAGTATATCGGCACCCGTTATTGCATCGGCTGCGGCAACGGTCTCGATGCGCTGACGCTCATCTTCAGAGCCTATATCGAGTTGGGTGTGATGGCTCCAGGCGACGAAGTCATCGTGCCTGCGAATACTTACATTGCCTCGATACTCGCCATTACCGAGTGCGGACTCAGCCCCATCCTCGTAGAACCCTCTTGGGAAACCTTGCAGATTGATGACGAGCTGATAGAGCAGGCCATCACCCCCAGAACGCGAGCCGTGATGATCGTCCATCTCTACGGCCGATGCGCCTATACTGATAGGATAGGGGATATCTGCCGCCAATACGGTCTGAAGCTCATCGAGGACAACGCTCAGGCCCACGGCTGCGTGTATTCAGCAGAGCTGAAAACCGGCTCTTTTGGCGATGCAGCGGGTCATAGTTTCTACCCCACAAAGAACCTCGGTGCCTTTGGCGATGCTGGCGCCGTCACCACCAACGATGGTCAACTGGCAGAGGTCGTTGAGGCCTTAGGCAATTACGGTTCTGCGAAGAAATACGTCTTCGATTACATTGGTCGCAACTCGCGTCTCGATGAAATCCAGGCTGCCATCCTCTTGGCAAAACTCCCTCATCTAGATGCCGCCAATCAGCGCCGCAAGGAGATTGCTGCACGCTATGGGCGAGAACTATCCAATCCCCTCTTGAGATTACGGCTCGTCGACGATGAGCGGTATTCTCGTTCCTCCCTCGCTCCTCGCGACTGCGTCTATCACATCTTCCCCGTTTTCAGCCCCCATCGCGACGAACTCCGATGCTATCTGGCTGATAACGGCGTGGAGACACAGATCCATTATCCCATTCCGCCCCACAAGCAACGCTGCTACAATGGTCAATGGAACGCCCTCTCGCTACCCATCACGGAACAGATCCACGCTCAGGAACTCTCCATCCCCTGTAATCAGACTCTCACCGACGATGAAGTCTCTCAAATCATTTCACTCCTCAACGCTTTTAAAAACAGATAGTTATCATATAACTCTGAAGTAAACTTTTGTATATGAATAGAATTATAATGTTGGTTGTTGTCGCCATGATGACCATGATGACGGTGAAAGCTCAGAACCTCACCGGCCGTACCTATTACAACGCCAATATCCTTGCTGGAGAGATGGACAAGAAGATAAAGGAAGTAGAGCAGAAGATACCGCAAATCAAGGCCGAGGGTTACGCCAAATTCGAAAAGAAGAATGGACGACAGCCGACTGCTGCCGAAAAAGCCAAGCTTGAGAAGGAAGTCAATGAAGCCGTCGCGCAGGCAAAGGCATTGGCAAAGGGTATGACGACAGCCATCACGGTTGAGTTCAAGACGGCGAAGGATGCCGTGATGAAGGCCGACATAAAAATCAGCGAAGATGCCCTGAAGGCCGCTGGCATCGGCTGGCTGAAGCGCAAGGCCCTGAAGGCTGCGCTGGCCGTCGCCCCCTCATCTGACAAGGTTACCTACGTTGTGAAGGGCGACCTCATCATTGTTGACGACGGTGAAGAAAAAGATACCCTTCGCATGAGCAGCGATGGCAAATACCTCTATGGCAAATTCGAAAAGGATGTCAACTTCAAACTCACAAGGACGAAATAACTCGCTCCGTTCTCCTCTCACTTAATCACGACTTTGAGTTATGCTCGAAGTCGTTCACGTCCAGGAGTACTCGAACGAGTTCGGTTCTCCTCTCACTTAATCACGACTTTCTTGCCATCGATGATGTTGATGCCCTTCTGAGGCTTCGAGAGTCGCTGGCCTGCAAGGTTATAGATGACAGCATGGTGAGAATCAACCGCCTTGATGCTATTGATGGCTGTCGATGAAATCTTCTCCAGCTTGAAGTTGTCGAAGTTTACCCAGGTTGCTGTGGTATTCTCAACCTTAAATCCTATCTTTATGGGCGACTCTTCAGCGACGCTGAAATCGAGACTGAAGCTGTTGATACCATCAGCGCCAGGCAATTCTTTCGTATTGCTTCCTGCAACGAGGTAGAGACCTTTGCTATTCGAATCTGATGCACAATCGAAGCTTAGGCGATAATTTCCTGCAGGAAGTGTTGGGAACTGCACAACTTCTTGATTAGCGATAGGTCCTCCTGTCCACTCAAATTCGCAATAGTTACTCAGCACCTCCCAAGTATTCTCTTTCCATCTGGCTGTTCCGTTGGTATTAGTCCAGCCAGACAAGTCGTGGTCGAACGAGGGGTTGACGAGATATTGGTCTCTATCATCACTTGGAATGTCGTACTTAGGTCTTTCCATCACAAATAAGTATCCGTCGATAAAAGTCGCATCTTGGTTAGTTACTGTACCTCTTTCTATCGTGATGGGATAAGTTCCTACTGGCGAAGAACTATTGGCAGTAGTTGATAGCTTTGGAACGCCATTAATCGCAGGCCATGACGTGGAAAATGTCAAGGCAGGCACTTTATCTCCTTGATACATAACCTTGTTGTCTGCATAAACATAAGTAGGGATGTCATTATAAGCAGCGGTAGTAACGCCATCATTGCTGAGGAATACCCTTTTGATACTTACTGATCCTAGTGCACCGTCAATCCAGATTCCCACATGATAAATATGTGAAAGGTCTAGAGGTTCACCGTTCTTCTTGTGCAGGGAATGGAGGTCAATCACAAGGTTCGTCGCATCATTTAGATCAAAGCCATCTTCTTCTTTTTCATCGTTCCATGCCTCGCTCCCACTCCACGGATTGCTGTCATCAAATATTCGCACCTTAGTCCAGCACTTCGGCTTCTGGTTAAGTTGTACAACAAGATACTTATAAGAAAAGCAATCCAATCCACCAGCAAAAGACCATCCTCCCATACCGTATTCTTTGGAACTGAATGTAGATGTTGATTCATCAAAAGAGCCTTCCATCTGAAGGTTGGGATCGAATCTATCTTTCGTTAGCGGGAACAAAGCATCCATGGTGCTAGTCACCTCATAGTACTGGCTAAACACTTGACCTGTTCCATCTTTATATTTCACTGTAACGCTAGTCTTTCCTTCCTTCAACGCCAAGATGACTCCATGCTTGATAGACAGTAAGCTCTCGTCTTCTACAATGTATTCAGCATCGCCAGCAACATTCCAAGTCATACCATTTGCAAACTCCGCCATGATTTTTGCAAGCGCCTTTTCCCCTGGCGCAAGAACCGCAGGAAAGAAATCAAATGATACTTTTTTTGCCTTTAACTGACTAGTGGGCATTATTTTGGTCTTAGAATACTCGTTCCACCATTGGCACATCGGCAGGAAACAGACTTCAGGATCATTAGAAATAATGGCTTTTTCATTCTGTGATGACTGATTAACTAAATAATAATAGTCCTCTCGAGGTTCAGTACAATTCCAACTTACATTGCCAAGTTCATCGACAACACGTTTAAGTGGTTCACCAACTTCGCTTGTCTTGCCCCAATTGAACGCTTCGTCGTCACTATATCCCCACGCACACTCAGTAATGATAATCGGAGCCATGTATGCTATAGGAAATACTTCATTTCCCCAGTGTTCGAGTACGTCCCATCTTGGATAGCTGTGAACTGCATAACCAATATTGTCACCTTTTATTGGATAGTCTATAAAACCAGAATATAAGGTTTGCCACCTAAAACCTGATATATAGATGATGTTGTCACATTTGGAACGAATCATGTCGACAATAGGCTGCCAATAGTCCCTTGCCTCTTTAAACACAGAACTTCTCTTTGCTCCAAACAAATATTGTGTCTCATCATTGTCTCCTTGTAGGCAATTAATCCACACTGGTTCATTGGCCAGTTCAAACATCACGCCAGGGTTATTACGAATACGTGGATGGCTGCAAATATAGTTCCACATCAAGAGATTCAACTCTTGATTCTTATCTCCCACTTCAATAGTTACAGGTGTACCTTGCTGTAACCAGAGCAAGGTGTATATGCCCTTTTCATGGTAATATTCTATCAGTGGAAGAAAAAGTTCTTCAAAATATTTTATAAATCGCCCAAAATCAACAGTCCCCGATTGGTTAATAATGTCATCACTAAACCAATAAGCGTCCAATCCAAATCTTACATAGTCAATCTTCCAGTCTGATGCTAACAGACGGTCTATTGCAGCCTTCTTGTTCTTCAGACATGTAGCCACATCAAATCCCTCCCAAGTATATTCCTCTGCCTGAAACCATGGATCCAGGACAGCCATATACCCGTGGAGTGTCACTATGTCACCTCTTGAGTTCTTCAAATACCGTCCGTCAACATGTAGCGGTTCTAATCCCTCCGCCATAATGCCCTGCGGGAATAGCAGGATGAATAGAATTGATAATAGTCTCGTATTCATCATTCGTCTTAATTATTGTTGTGATTGGATCATAAGCGGCATCCATTTATCCATCCATCCTGCCAAAGGGGCAGGGCTACTTAGTAATCCACAATTATACTGCAGATTCAACATAGAGAAACGCATACGATAACGTGGAGAGTATGTCTTGAAATATACAGAAAGGCTACTACCACTAATGTTTTCCTCGGCTTTTACCTCTATGGGAATTATCTCATCATCCCACTGTATTACAAACTCAATTTCCGCTGTTCCTGCCGATGTCCAATAATAAGGCTTTTGATCGTCCATCAATGGCATCATCGACTGAAGCACAGCATTTTCTGCCATAGCCCCCTTAAACTCAGTATAATTGGCAATAGGATCTGAAATAATAGTTGCCGGCAAATGAGCCAAACGACGAAGCAAACCGCAGTCGCAAGCATATACCTTAAATGCATCAGTCTCCTCATAGGCAGAGAGAGGCATTCCTGGCTTACTGATACTGAATACGCGATAAATCATTCCTGCATCTTCAAGCCACATCAGTGCATCCTCATAGTCTTTTGAGCGCGCACCTGTCTTAATGACCTTATATATAAATTTGCGATTCTCCTTAGACAGCTGAGCTGGCAGAGAGTGCCAGATAGCATGAATACGTGGAATCTCACGCGGCTCGGCATATTTCGAAAAGTCCAGCTCATAGAGGTCGAGAATATCCTGAAGTACAGATTCAACCTCTCCGATACCCTGATTATCCAACAGAGAAACTACAGCTTCAGGCATTCCACCAGAAACCTGATAGCGACGATACTCTGTACGCAACTTATTCATGATAATCTCTGGCAGATGCTTTATCTCATTCAAGGATTCTATATAATCGTAGGTAAGCGAATCACTTGCACGAAGAAATTCCTTAAAAGTAATCGGAAACATATTCATGATTTTTACCTTTCCAACGGGTACTGTCATCTTGCGTCTTTTCACGGCAACACCCAAAAGTGAACCTGCTGCGATGATATGATAATCTGGTGCTTCTTCGCAAAAGTATTTCAAGCTGTTCAGGGCTTCTTCACATTCTTGTATTTCGTCAAAAATCATCAGCGTTTCGCCTGCGATGATAGGCTGTTCCTGGAATAAGGCCAGCTCTTTTACAAGGCGCTTAGGGTCTTTGGTCGCTTGAAACGCAGACTTAAGTTCTGGTTGCCTATCGAAATCAAACTTAACACAATACTTAAAACAGTCCCTACCAAATGTTTCCATTGCCCACGTTTTGCCAATTTGACGAGCACCTTTAAGCAGGATAGGTTTCCTATTAGGAGAATCCTTCCATGATTTAAATTCGTTGATAATTTCTCTTTCTATCCTCATGTTTACTCCAGAAAGTTTGTTTTTGTGTATATTTTGCACACTTTTTCTAACTTTCCGATGCAAAGATAAGGATTTTATTTTAAACAAACAAGAAAAATCGAGGTTTTGTTTTATAAAAGGGGGATGACCATCACGGCCACCCCCTCATCTTGTACCTGCACGATACTACTTTTCTACGTTTCTACTTTTCTATAGATTCGCCACAAGCTTCACGTAGCTGTCGCGTTTCACGCGCCTGATGGCACGTTCATTGACCAGCGTCTGCAACTGGCTTGTGGCCGAGTTTCCATTAGCAAGTCCGAAGTGCTCTACAAACTGCGACTTCGAGAAGTTCTCTGGCAGTGTCCTGAAGCACTGCGCATAGCGCGTGTTGTGATTCGTGGCGTTTGCAGCCGCATCGCGAGCCTGATTGTCGTAGTAATTGTAGGCGAAAGCCCCGAAGAAATGGTGCTGACAACGATACTGGATATCCATCACCAGACGGCAGAATCGCTCATCGACAGCGTCTGTCTCATAGCTGCCTGTGGCCTCGCGCTCCTCCCAGTGGCGCATGTCAACAAAGGGCGCTGTGACGTTCATGCCGTAGTAGCCTACTCGCTTGATGAGCATCAGATCGGCCTGGTCCTCATTGTTGAACTTGGCTATGGCCATCCTGTTGGCCGTCCAGTCCTTACAGACTTCCGACAACTTCTGCAACGGCAGTTCGCCAAAGCGCTTGTCGAGTTTCTGAGCCCATTCGCTGAGAGTTATCTCGCACTTGGTGTCATTCTCGTTGTCCTCCTCGAAATCTATGATTTCAAAACTTGGCTTTGGCATCGGAATGGCTGCCAGACGGGTGGCAAGACCAGTGCCGAAGTTACGGCTGTTAACCTTCTCGTGAAGGGCATCAGGCGTGCCTGTGTAGATGTAGTTCCAGTAGACGCCGAAGAATCCATTGAACGAATCCACGTTGGCATAGTTTTGGCCGTCCTCCTCGTTGTGGAAGGCCTTCAGTTCCATCGCCTGCTTGTCAATCCAGTTGCCGCCCTTTTGGGTCTTCGTCGAGTTGGTAAGCTCTGAGTCGAAGGTCACCAGATGGAGATTCATCATCCGCCCGTCGACCTCCTCCTTGGCATTGTTCATGCTCTCGATAAACACACCGTTGGCTGTTCTGGCTGGCATGTAGCGGTTGATACCTTCGAACTTCTTCAGCGGGTCCTGTTCCTGAGCCTTCGACGAGGTGCCGCGCTCTTTGGCCTCACGCTTGTATTTGTTGATGACCTTGGAGGCTTCCTCCGACTGCTGCTTGATGGGGGCAAGCAGAATCTTGTCGAGGTCGACTGCAAACGACTTTCCGCTGGCAGGATCGCCAATGATGAAGATGCAGTAGTTCAATCGGCGCTCCTTGCTGGGCTTCCACCAATAATGATAGGTGCAGCGGGTCATCAGCGTGCCCAGGAATGCTGCTCCCACGAAGAGTGCTGCCGGCCAGACCTCACGAGGCAGACCGTGACAAATCTCACGCAGACAGGGATAGTAAGGCATCAGCGCCTCGATCTCATCTGCCCACTCCTCGAGAGGCACCAGCTGGAGCGATTCACACGAGTTGGGATCAGCCTCCTTCACACCAGCCTGCTGGAGGGCTTTCTTCAGCTCTTTCGAGGGATGGATGTAGGTGGAGTTGTCGCAGATATAGTTCATGGCGCGCTCCACTTCCTGAATGCCTCGCTCGTCGATGAGCTGCTGAACGAAAGGCAGACCCCTCATGATGGTGACCAGCAGTCGGGGGTCGTTGTCGCAGATCACAGAAAGCATATTGCCCATCTGCATCATCGTCTTATGACGATCGCCCTTGCCTGGCTCACCGATCACTGAGAGCAACTGGTCTGCAATCTTGGCATAAGGCACATCATGATACAGTGTTTCGCATGCCGTCGCTTCCTCAATGGGCTGAGGTTTCAGCTCGATGCTTGGCACATTGTCACGCGCCTTGGCCTTCTTCGCCTCTTGCAGCTGCTTCTCGTAGTCCTTCCACTTCTTCTGAGTAGGACCGGTCTTGGCAGGCTTGCTGCGATAGAGCGAGCCGAACTTCTCATCGTAGGCAGCATTCGAATAGGTGAAGAGTTCCTCATGGAGATACTTCACATCGTCGGCCTTGGGGATGAACGATGCTCGGGCTGCATCTTTACAGCCGCTGTCCACCTTGGCATTCACACCCAGCAGCTGAGCCATCTCATACTGGTTGTCGATGAGGTTACCCCATTCCTCACGGGCCTTGAACACCACTTTGATGCCCTCACCTGAAGGAGTGATGTAGATGAGCACGATGCCCAGATCCTTGAAGTCCTCGCGGGCGAGCCACTTGTCGATGAGTGCCTGAGGCGAACCCTCTACGTGGTCGATGTCGACCATCACAAGTCCGGTAAGATGGGCATAATGGTTCTCGCGCCAAGTGCCCTCTACACCTTTCTTATTAATAGAGGTGTCGAACATTGCCTGGAAGCAGCAGACGGGCAAGCGACGCTTGGTCTTCTTCTCGTCTTTTGTCTCACGATAGGCATTAATCAGAGAGTAAGTGCTTTCGCACTGAGTCATACTGCCGAACCAATCGGCAGTCAGTTCCTGCATAGGGCTGTATAAGCCTTCAGAGCAGGTCGGAAAGGAATTGCTTTTTTTCATATTACTTTTGTTTTTTGTTAGTGAAACCGATTGGGGACTTTCCCCTCTCGTGCGATTGGGATTTTTCCCTTTCGCACTGCAAAGGTACAACATTGAGCCCCGCACTCTCGATAGTCTGAGAATGCGGGGCAGAGTGTCTGAAAATCCTTAGACTTTACCCTTCTGAACGGCTGAAATCTTAGAAACCTTTCTCAGAAAGCTTATACAATTCCTTCAATTCCTTTTCTTTGGCCTCTTTTTCCAGTTCTTTGAGCTTCAGTCTGAGGTCTGCCAAAAGTTGGATAGCTCTGTTGGGCGCGCCACAGACGGTCCACATCGATGAAGGTTTGAGATAGAACTCACCTGAGCCGTCTTTTCCTGTTTCTGCGCTTTGGATAGTGCCTGAGGGGCATCCCTTATCCATATCCTTGAGCTCTGGTTCTTTCAGCAGTTCTTGGGCGTAGCGCTCAAACAGGGCCTTGTTGTCTGCGATGCCATAGTCCTCACGACAGAGCACATAGACTACGGCCCACGCCGTCTGTCCCCAGAACTTGTCTTTGCATGCCTTGATGGCTATGATGAGATGCTGGCGTGGGGGCTCGTTTTCCTTGCTGCCTCTGGTGATGTTCAACCTGGCCCGTCTGTATTTCACCAGATTGACTTGTATGCCGTAATCTTTGTCACGACTGCATAGCAGATCGGTTATGATATTGATTTTATCAAGGAGGTATAGGAATCTCTTAATCTTTGCCACTTCCTCTGGCTTGTCGAAGTGCAGGTTGCGGGCAAAGGTGCGCCACGATTTGCCTTCCTTGTCGCGATACACATGGTCCCATTTGATTGAAAGGTGCATGTTGCCAAACTCTTCTATCAGCTGGTTGCGCTCCTCCAGAAGACAGATGCCGAAGTCCTCATCTTCGAAGAGATTGTCGTGCATCTCCTTGATTTCCGGCAGCGACTGACGGTGCGACTCGATAAAGAGCCACACGAACTGCTTCTCCTTGTTCTGACTGTGAAGGTTGTCGCAAAAGGCCTGAAGGTTTGTCTTCGCAGTGTCTTTCTTCAACTCGTTCCACAAGAGTTCATACAGCCACTCGTAATTGAAGTCCGCATCGGCACGTGCCTTCATGGTGTCGATGCGTGTCAGTCCATTATTTGATAATCGGTCTGTCTGATTCATCTTATCCTTTCGCGTACCTTATATGTAATACTTGTCATAGAGCCACCCGTTGAGATAACCAGGCGTGAGGTTCCTTAAGTCGGAGGGGTCGAAGGGCACATCGTATTTGGCGAAGATTTGCCCGAAGTCTTTGAACACGGCCTCGCAATACGCTCGCTGGCCTTGCTCACTCTTGATGAACGGCTCCTTCGGCAGATGCTCGTCGGCAGCTTTGCAGACAGCGCGCACGCATGGAAAATCCTCCTCAAAGTATTCGTGGGGCGCAAAGCCATAGATGGCATCGAGCACGCGGATCTCTTCGTCGTTGAGGCCTGCCTGATGGCCTTTCTCATAGTGCTCCTTGATTTGCTGCATACCGTCGAGGGCTTTGTCAATGAATGTCTCGCAGGTCTGCAAATCGCTGAAATCACCGTTATGCTCCCAGCAGTCCATCGCGTAGAAGTCCTGAACGGCCTGGTTAGAGACGATGGCCTTGTTAGTCTCTTCGTCCAGCACCTGATAGCAGACGAGCGCAGCTACGCGACGATAGGGCGTCTCCCGAATCCAGTCTGCCAGAGGCTTATTGGAGTATTCGAAGTCTTCGTCTGCTATCTCTCCCTCGCAGCCTACGAGCCCGTCGCCAAGCACGCTGAGATCGAAACGGGCGTGATTGTAGAGGTCGTGCGACAGGAGGGCAATATGCAGTATCCACTGTGCCAGCTCGTAATCCTCCTCGCTGAAATCCATCAGCTCGGGCATGTCTTTGATGGCTATCGCTGATTCGAGCCAGGGGTGGGGCTCCCGTATCAGTGTCAGCTCCTTGTCGGCTGTCCAGAACTGGTCGCTCAGCCAGGCAGCCACCATGCCGTATGACCGCTCGGCCAGCATCCGCTCTTCCTGTTCGAGGGTGAACGTGCGCAGTTGTTCATCGCTCATGGTGGTCACAGCGCTCAGGTCTACGCCGCTGAACGCATTCCGTTTGATGGCTTCAAGCAGAGCCTTGGGGGTGATTGTCGTGCTCATCGTTTGTTGATGCTGTTTTCTGTTTTTGCCTGCAAAGTTACTAATAAGTCTGCGAACTGCCAAAGGAAAAACATCAAAACTGGTCTGTCAGAAGATAGAAACATAGAAAAGTAGAAAAGTGGAATCAGACCAGTCGGATGTTCATACCTATATTATTATAATAAGGAATTAATTATTTTCATAAGGATCATTGCGCCACTTCTGATTTTTCTGTCTTTCACCTGCCTCATAACACATACCGGTGCGACTCTATTTTTCTACTTTTCTACTTATCTCAGGCCGCATTTATTCCCATACGTGGGAATTTTAGCTACTATACTATGCCGCAATTTTTCCCTCGTTATTTCTCCAACAAGTGGCTCTTATTACAAAATAAGAGCGTCTTATTTTTCAAATAAAGACACTCTTATTCCGCTTCCCAATGGCCTGTCTATTCGGGCAGGAGCAGGATGGTGGCTGAGCGGGCTGCCTGGGCGCCCATCACCAGTACCTGTGCGATGTCGGCCGTCTTCGAGGGACCGCTGATGAACGTGCCGTAGCCGTCGTAGGTCTTGTCGAACTCGATGCGCTTGTAAGCCTCGTGCATGTTGTTCACGATCTGCGATTTCGGCAGCAGGATGACAAGGTTCTCGGAGATAAAGCAGACGGCCTTCTCCTTCATCGTCTGTGGAATCCACACGCAGGCATTCTCGGCCACGCCGAACTTTCCTCGGATGATGCCGACGTCAGTGCCGTTCAGGTCGCGTGCACGTCCTACCTCATCAGGATTTCTCGTGGCGATGGTGATCTCTGGCAGGTTTGAGGCAATCTCCTTGGCATCGGGATAGAGGTCGCGAATCAGCTTGTTGATGTCCTGGCCTTCCTTGACCTCGATCACGTGGCCGCCCACGCTTTCTGTCATGGTGATGTATTGTACCAGTGGGTCGGGGTAGGTGATACCCATGATGTCACTCAGATCAGGCATGTCGAATTTCTCTCTGACATTCGCCCTGTACTTCTTCAGTATATCGTCTTTGTTTGCCATAACATTTACTTTTTTACCTTTTTACCTTTTTACCTTTCAAGATCCTTGATCAGTTTGTGGAATGGCTTCTTGGGGAATTCCATCATCTTGTGGCCTTCCGCCCACGGGTTCAAGCTGCAGTTCATGATGGGTGAAGGGATGATGTTTGCCCAGTGGGCCAGAGCGGTGCCGAGGTTGTAGATACCCTCACTGCCATAGACCATACTCATGCCCTTGCACATCAGCTTCTTCTGGGGATTGGCCGTGCCGAAGTCATCGAGCTGCTGCCGCCACAGATAGATCTGGTCGCCGAGGTTCACCTTGGCGGGACAGAGTGTCTGACACGAGTTGCAGAGGGTGCAGGCGCTGACATTGCCGGAGTGCTTCTGCGGGTCGCGCAGCATGCCGAGGTTGATGCCGATGGGGCCTGGGATGAAGTAGCTGTACGAATAGCCGCCCGAGCGACGATAAACGGGGCAGGTGTTCATGCATGAGCCGCAGCGGATGCACTTCAGCGCCTCCCAGTGCTCTGGGTTGCCGATCCACTCTGAGCGGCCGTTGTCTACCAGCACGATGTGCATGGGATGTGCCGTCGGGCGGGCTTTGCGGAAGTGGGAGGTGAAGGTGGTCGTCGGCTGGCCTGTGCCTGCGCGGCAGAGCATGCGCTGGAACACGGCGAGGCAGTCGTAGTTGGGAATGATCTTCTCCAGTCCGATGGCTGCGATGTGCAGTTTCGGGCAGGAGGTGGACATGTCGGCATTACCCTCATTGGTGCAGACCACGATGTCGCCAGTCTCTGCAATGCCGAAATTGCCGCCCGTCATACCGGCGTCGGCTGTCAGGAACTCATTGCGTAGGCTCAGACGCGCTACGTATGTCAGATAGGTGGGATCGTGATTACCCTTTTCACTGCCCAGCTTCTCCTCGAACAGTTCGCCCACGTCATCGTGGTTCAGGTGGATGGCGGGCATCACGATATGGCTCGGCTTCTGCCCCTTCAACTGGATGATGCGCTCACCCAAGTCGGTCTCCACCACTTCGATGCCGTGTTCCTCCAGATAGGGGTTCATCTCGCATTCTTCCGTCAGCATCGACTTCGACTTGACGAGCTTCTTCACATTATGGTTCTTGAGGATGCCATAGACAATCTCGTTGAACTCATGAGCATCTTTTGCCCAATGAACGATACAACCGTTTTCTTCGGCCTTCGTCGCGAACTGGTCAAGATACTCGTCGAGGTGGGTGATGGTGTGGCGCTTGATCTGTGAGGCCTTCTCACGTAGCTGTTCCCATTCCTCGAGTCCGTATGCCATATTGTCACGCTTTGAGCGAACGGCCCAGAATGTGGCATCATGCCATTTCGCGTACGTCTGGTTCTTTAAGAACTCTTTCGCTGCATTACTATGTGCTGTACTCATAACTTTACCTTTTTACTTTTTTACCCTTTTACCTTTTCACAGTCCTGCGGCGAGAATCTCAACCACGTGCTTAAACTCTACATTCAGACCTTGTTTCTTTGCAATGCCGGCCATGTGCATCAGGCAAGAGCAGTCGGGGCCCGTGATGAATCTGGCGCCAGTCTTCATGTGACGCTGGATCTTGTCGAGACCCATCTGCGCGCTGATGGCCGTCTCTTCTACAGAGAACATACCGCCGAAGCCGCAGCATTCGTCGTTCCGTTCAGGCTCTAATACTTGTATGCCCTCAACTAGATTCAGCAAGTCCTTGATCTTGTTGAACTTCGGGATGTTCTCTTCACTCGGGGAACTCAGCCCTAACTCTCTGACTCCGTGGCAGCTGTTGTGCAGGCTCACCTTGTGGGGGAAAGTGCCGAGGGGATGGTTCACTTTCACCACATCGTGGAGGAATTCTACAACGTCCATCGCTTTCTTAGCCGTTTCGCACTCATGCTTGTCTTTCAGCAGGCGGGGATAGTTGAGCTTGATAAAGGCTGTGCAGCTCACGGAGGGCGCAACTACATAGTCAAAGTCCTTGAATTTCTCTTCAAATTTCTCTGCAAGGGGAATGGCTTGCTTTTCAAAGCCAGCATTGGCCATCGGCTGTCCACAGCACGTCTGGTTGAGCGGATACTCCACGTCGAGACCAAGATGCTTCAATAGTTTGTAGGTGGCTACGCCCACTTGGGGATATACCACATCTACATAACAGGGGATAAATAGTCCGATCTTCATTTTGTAGGTGTATTATTATTACATGTTTCTAGTTATTTATGGGTACAAATATAGTGAAAAAGTTTCAAAAATACTAATAATATGGTATTTTCCCGCTTTTTTTATGTTTTATTAAAAGTAAATACGTACCTTTGTGGCATCATATTTGCTGTTTGTGCATTGAATAATGAATTATTGATTATGAATTATAGTGAGTTGAATTTCGATGGTATGACGCGGGAGCGAGAGCTCTCGATGTCTGCTGCTTTCCCTGTTTTGATGCGGAAAGTGTATGTGTGGATGACGCTGGCACTAGTCCTGACTGGAGTGACGGCGTATGGTGTGGCAACTAGTCCTGGCATTATGACTGCCTTGTTCACTAATCGCGTTCTTTTCTGGGGATTAGTGATAGCTGAGTTTGCTCTGGTTATAGGCATTACTGCTGCTATCAACAAGTTGTCCCTGACTACGGCTACCCTGATGTTCGTGCTTTACTCGGTGATCAACGGTGCAGTGCTTTCGTCGATATTTATTATCTATACGTTGACGAGCATTGCCAGCGTGTTTTTCATCACGGCAGGGACGTTTGCGGTGATGGCTTTGATTGGCTATACGACAAAAACCGATCTGACCTCTATGGGAAAGATTCTTTTCATGGCATTGATTGGTATTATCATTGCCACGATTGTGAATATCTTCCTTAAGAGTTCTGGGCTGGAAATGATTGTCAGCTATCTGGGAGTGTTGATTTTCGTGGGATTGACAGCTTATGACTCCCAGAAGATCAAGAACATGTTACTGATGGCACCTGATGCTGGTGAAGGGGCTCAGAAATTGGCTCTTTTGGGCGCGCTGACCCTCTATCTTGATTTCATCAACCTCTTCATTTATCTGCTTCGAATCTTTGGTCGTCGCGAGTAAGCCTCGCGTACATTATATATAATATTTATAGTATTATCTATTTTGTAATGATTCCCGAAATTTTTTATATTTTTGGGAATTTTTTTATCTAAAAATTTGGATGGTATTGAAATTTGTTGTACCTTTGCACTCGCTTTCGCCCAAAAATCCGGGCAAG
>JAEEGG010002257.1_pt1 | contig 50210 bp, 42 predicted proteins | sample 9134161 | NCBI WGS metagenome assembly JAEEGG01 (sample SAMN16246543, study PRJNA631951) | gut metagenome | biome: gut microbiome; feature: rumen; material: CR-attached | host: Bos | place: Iran: Karaj | collected 2018-10
CACCAGCTGTGGTGCGTAACGCCAAAGGAGCCAAATGCAAAATAAGAGGGTCAGGATCTCGGAGACATTAACAGCCCACCAGATGCCGTCGATGCCCACCAGCGCTGGCAGCATCCACACTGCCGCCATCTCGAATACCAGAGAGCGCATGAAAGCCGCCACCGCGCTGACAACACCGTTCTGCAATCCCGTGAAGAGTGCCGAGGCGAACATGCTCCAGCCACAGATGAGGAAGCAGAGCGAGTAAATACGGATAGCACGGGTGGTGAGAGTCGTCAGACCTTCGTCGTAGCCTACAAAAATCCTTGCTGCAGGGTCGGCCAAGAGCTCCGCCACCAGCGTCAACACTGCTCCTACAAAGAAAATGACAACCATCGACTTTCGCAACAGCGACCGCTGTTCGTCAAGGTCGCGGGCACCATAGTGGTAGCCCACGACAGGGGTCAGGGCGATATTGTAACCAATGAAGAAGGCCGCCAGCACATACGAGATGTACATCACCACACCATAGGCCGCCACGCCGTCCTCGCCCAGATAGCGCATCAACTGCAAATTGTAGCAGATACTTACCAGACTCAGCGAGATGACACCCACATACTCCGACAGACCATTGCCGCAAGCCTTGCCTACGTATGGCCAGAGGGTTCGTGCGCCATGAATCAGATGCAAACTTCCCCTATTCATCTTTTTCGAGCTGAAATACAACAACGGGAATCCACCACCCAACACCTGCGACAGCGTGGTGGCCGCCGCCGCGCCAGCCACTCCCCAGCCTAGCAGGGAAACAAATACAGCGTCAAGCACGATATTCACCACACCGCAAGCCACACTCATCCATGTGCCTAGCTGCGGACGCTCTGCCGCCATATAAAAAGACTGGAAAGCATTCATCATCATGAAAAAGGGCATACCCGCCATGCAGATACGGCTGTAGGTGACACAATCCGAAAGCATCGATGTATCGGCCCCCAGCCAGCGTGCCACCTGAGGTGCCAAGAATCCGAACAAAATCCCCACGGCCACTCCCGAGCAGCCCAGGAAGCGTACCAGCATGGTAAAGACACGATTGGCCTTGAGAGGGTACCCCTCCCCTTTTATCTTGCCCACCAGTGCCGCACCGCCACTGCCCACCATCATGCCCAGCGCTCCCAGCACCATGATGGCCGGCCACATCAGATTCACCGCTGCAAATCCCGTTGTACCCGTAAAATTGGATACAAAAAGCCCATCCACCGTGCCATAGATCGACGACACAAGCATCATTCCTATGCTCGGTGCCGCTGTCTGCATCAGCCGCCGGTAACTATAATGTCCTGACAGTGCAATATCCATACCCAAATACAAGTCTAGAAAAAGACTCTTCCCCAAAAAAAGGATACCCCAGAGAATCCTGGAGTATCCCAACCATAACCAAATAAATATGAAAAACTATTTTCTAAGATTGAGTTCTTTGATGATGGCACGATAGCGCTCGATGTCTTCCTTCTTCAGGTAGTCGAGCATACGGCGACGCTTGCCCACAAGACCCACGAGGGCGCGCTCGCTGACCTGGTCTTTCTTGTGCTGTTTCATCAGCTCGGTGAGGTGCTGGATGCGATAGGTGAACAAGGCAATCTGTCCTTCGGTCGAACCGGTATCTTTAGCGGACTTGCCATACTTGGCGAAAATCTCTTCTTTCTTCTCTTTTGTCAGATACATAATATGTTATATTTACTTTTTGTTCTTGTTTCTGTTCTTAAATCGAATGCAAAAATACGTCTTTTTCCCAAACCGACCAAATAAATCTGCAAAAAATCCAATATTTAACTTTTATTAAGAAAGTTGGCGGCACTTTCCCTTGACACTGTTCCCAAAGACCGACCATGAACATACCAAGACCTTATCAACTCCTACCCAACACCTACTTTGGTAGGAGTTGATAGGGAGTTGGGTAGGAGTTGATAAGGAGATGATATTGATTTAGTGCTAATTAGATGAGGACAAAAAAAATGTTATGTCCAGCTTTTGGCGGGACATAACATAATCGATATACCGTATTGAAATACAGTGAAATGGGAAATCTTTCTACTCAATAGCGGCGGCGATGTCGGCTGCGAGGGATTTGAGTTCCTCGGGGGTCATCTCGACATGGTGTGAGAAGTTGAGGTCGCCAGGCTTGTTGAGGGGCATGAGGTGGATGTGGACGTGGGGGACATCGATGCCCACCACGGCTTCGCCAACCTTGATGCAAGGGCAGACTTTCTTCAGACCTTTGGCTACACGTTTGGCGAAGAGGTGCAGCTCTGTGAAGAGGTCGTCGTCGAGGTCAAAGATGTAGTCAACCTCCTTCTTGGGGATGCAGAGTACATGTCCGCGGACAACAGGGTTGATGTCGAGGAAAGCGAAGCAGTGCTCTGTCTCTGCCACTTTGTAGCATGGAATCTCGCCTGCCACAATTTTGCTGAATATTGTTGCCATTATCTCTCGATTTTAGTTAGTTCAAAGGTCATTTTACCCGCAGGGACGTTGACTTCCACCACATCGCCCACTTTGTGGCCGAGGAAAGCCGATGCGAAAGGCGAGGTTATGGATATCTTGCCTTGCTTGAGGTTGGCTTCGCTCTCAGGGACGATAGTATAGGTCTGCTGCATCTTGTTCTTGGTGTTGCGGATGGTAATAATGGAGAGCAGGAGGACCTTGGAAGTGTCGATCTTGCTTTCGTCGAGGAGTCGTGCGTTGGCGACGAGTTCCTGGAGCTTGGAGATGCGGGCTTCGAGGTGTCCCTGAGCTTCCTTGGCGGCATCGTATTCGGCATTCTCGGAGAGGTCACCTTTGTCGCGTGCCTCGGCAATGGCTGCGGAAGCTGCGGGGCGGTCGACGACGATGAGATGGTGGAGTTCGTCCTTGAGTTTCTGGAGCCCTTCTTCGCTGTAGTATTTTATTTCTGCCATGATTGACTGTTTTTATTTTAGGTTTAAAAAGGTGGGAAAGGCTTTCTTGCGAAGCCTTTCCCTACCAGGATTATGTGTCGTTGTCCAGGTTTAGAACCTGAAGCTTGCTCCGATGGAGTGGGTGCCTTTGAGGGGCGACGCCGAACGGTAGGAGTAGTCGATGGTGAGGCCAGTCTTGTCGTTGAAGGGTATGTCGACAGAGGCACCGCCGCAGAAGCCGTTGTTGGCGGTGGCAGCGTCGTTGTCCAAGAGACCGGGCTGGAAGACGTAGCCGGCGCGGAGCTGGAACTTCTTGAGGAGGCTGTACTCGAGGCCGAGGGCGTAGTTGTCGCGGAGGAAGGCATTGGAGGTGAAGCTACCTGCCACGGTAAGGCGCTGATCCCACTTATCGAAGAAGAAGTCGTAGGAGAGACCGATGTTGAGGCAGGTGGGAAGCTCCATCTCGGCAGAGCGGGTCTCGACGGTGAAGTCGTTGCCGCCGACGCCGTCCATCTGGAGAGAGAGACCGGTGCCGTCGAAGCTCATGGAGGGACCCCAGTTCTTGAGGGAGATACCGAACTTCAACTCGTCGTTTTCACCAGTGACGTACTGGATACCGGCGTCGATACCGAAGCCGGAGCCCGAAACGTTGTCGGTGCTCTCGGAGACGACCTTGAAGACGACACCGCCATGGATACTGCGGGTGAAGCTGTGGGCGTAGCCGACGTTGATGGTCATATAGCTGGGAGAGAAAGTACCGTTGGTACCCAATTCAGGACTATTCTCAGTGGTGATGTCGATATCGCCAAAGCCCATGGACATGATGTAGACACCCACGACGCCAGCGTCGAAGAGTCGAACGCCAAGTCCGAAGCTGTTGATGGAAGCGCCACTGACAAGGCCGCTACGGCCACCAAAATAGATGGAATTGGTGTAAGCCACCTCAATGTTGTTGACGAAAGCCAGACCGGCGACGTTGCCGAACATAGCGTCGAGGCCGCGCACATTGGAGATGTTGACACCACCCCAACCGGTGCTGCGGGCCCAGGGGTTGATGAGCAGCTCGGAGGCGCCGGCGGTGCCGCGACGTTCGTCGTTGCCAGCTTGGGCCGACGGGACGGAGAGCACCGAGAGAAGCACAACTACAGCAAATATTCTTAATGTATTTTTCATCTCTGTAATATTTTAGTTGTTTCTTACACTATTAGAATCCGAACGAGTTGAGGTCGACGGGGCGCATGGTGCCGAACCACTTGATGACCCTTTCTCCGATACCAGGTACACTGACATGGATCAAGTACATACCGCCGGCGATGGGAATACCGGTCTGGTTGTGGAGATCCCAGTCGATGTAGGTGGTGTTGACGGGTGTGGGACCGAGTGTGCGGACAAGGGTTCCGTCGACAGTGTAGATACGGATGAGACAGCCTTGAGCCTGTCCGTTTTCAAGACCTGTGGGCAGGTTGACGATGCGGACTTTGGTTTCGAGCTGGCTGGCGGTCTCATACTGAGAATAGCTGTAGTAGGGGTTCGGGACAACGGCTATTTGTCCGAGGAGGGAATCTATATACTCCTGACGGGAGTTGTTCGCCGTGGCAATACCATCGAGGACAGCGTCTTTGGCAGAGAGCACAAACTGATAGGCAGGCATCTCATGGTTGACGTTGGTGGCGTCGGAGCTGGCCGACTTGGTACGGTTGGGCGAGAGGTAGGAGCCATAGGGGCTACGCACATCGATATCGACAGTGACATCGCAGGGGATGTCCGTCATGGGGTTGTTGATGGTGTAGCGGCTGCTGACCATGGGCATGTTGACCCACGCTGCCGAGGCATAGAGCAGGGCGATGGAGTCACGCACGGGGATACCGTTGATGAGGGTGGGGTTCTGCGAAATACCATGGGCGAGCCATCTGTTACCCGACTTGAAGAGGGAGGTGTTCATCAGGCTGTCGACAGAACCGAGCATCTTCATAGCCCAACGGCCGGCGACGTAAGACGGTGTGGTGTAGTTGGTGAAGGAAGTGACAACAGGGTTGCTGGCAACAGAGGCGATGTTATAGAAGGGCTGACGTGTGGCATTCATCACATAGATGTAGTGGCGTCCACCAAGGACATAGTTGCCAGTACCTTCGATGGTGGTGCTGACGGGGTTCCACATCATGTCGCGGCCGTTGTGCTGTACATAACGTGAATCTTCACCGAACATGATATTGAGGCGTTCGCCGGTGATGGTATTGATGGCATAGCCGGGGAACCAGCCCATGCCCGAGTCGGCAATGTACGCGGGGTTGTCGGGATCGTTGGCGTTGGGAGCGACACCGAGTTCGGCGCAAGTCTTGCCTTCCTTGTTGACAGAGGCGTGCCTACGAGCGCTGAACTTACGGGCATTGCCCTCAGACTGCGTGTGGTCGTCACACATCTCGACAACCGGGCAGCGGGTCCACTTGGAGGTATCGGCAGTAATGACGAAGTGAATGCTGGGCAGCGCCGAAAGGTCATGGAAGTTGATGGACTTGTTATAGATGCTGACCATCAGCTCACGCTCGAGTTTGTTCTTGTATTCGCCAGGGGCGAGGGTGGCACCGCCGACATAATTCAAGGTATCGTCGGGAGCCATGTAATACGAGAAGTTGAAACCGGGGTGGAACGGCTGGATGGAGACGAGGCCATAGGGTGACCAGAGTCCTTCGACCACACCCTCAAAGGTCTGCTCTTTGTCGAGAGCCTCAGTCTGGGTCTGGCTGCTCATGGAGTAGGGGCTGGCAAAACCTTTGAAGAAGTCTTCGTCCAGGTAAGGCTCAGCCGGGTTGTACTTGGTAGTCTGGGAGGTGAAGGAAGAGAAGGACTTCTCCGAGAACTGAGAACCGGAATGAATCCAGTTGTAGACATAGTAGTTGTCGTTGTCAGGAATACCGCTGAGCCATTGCTTGTTCACATCGGCGAAGTGCATCTCAGAGTTCAAGAGAGCGCCCTTGGTGGCAAAGCCGCCGAAGAAACGGCCTACGAAGTTGTTACCAGCAGTGCCGTAGAACTCCATTTCCGTAGCGATAGACTTGGGGTTAACCAACGTGATAGCGATACCAAGGTTGAGGAATATCTGCTCGTTGTAGCGGCCGATAGTGAAGTCGGACCAGATGGTGTCGCGCGAAGGACCATCCATGCGGACGACACACCAGCGGGTATTGGCATTGATGTTGGTGGTGTCGTTGGCCGTAGCGTTGTTGAAGAGGATGTTGAAGCGGCCTTCCTTAATCTTGAGAGGATCGATAACGCGCACATTGACGGGGCCAAAGTTCTCTTCATAGACAGGATTCGGGATGATGCAGGGGTCGGTCATGGTGAAGTTGTCGGTACCATTGTTATTGAGGCGACCGGTCATCTCACCGGGACCCTTGCCAGGCTGGCCAGGAGCACCCATGAGTTCACGTATGGAGACGGTGTCGAGACGGAGGATGGAACCACCGTTACCGTAGCCGCCGAGACGGATAATCTGGGGGCACATGCCGAACTGAGCCTGAGCCATCTTACCGCCATCCTCGGCAGCAGGGCTGTGGGGAATAACAGTGATGGGGACGATGCTACCACCGTCTTTCTCACGTTTACGTCCAGCAAGGTAAGGCTCTTTCTGACCATCGAGGAAGGCAGCCTCGGTCTGCGAATACTCTTTATAGCGGTTCTGAGCATAAGCGACAGCGATGAAGTAGTATTCTTTGTTATTGACAAGGCTGGTGTTCACACCTGTGGCGAACTGGTCCTTGGTGATGCGGAAGACATGCTGGATACCCTTGTTGGCGCCTTCAACCATAACATTGCCGGTGAGGATACCAGTACGTGTGTCGGTGGTGAAGTTGACGAGGGTTCCAATGGGCAGACTCGGCGAAGAATTGACCACGGTGTCGGTGCCATCGATGAGCACGGAGTCGTAGTAATTCTCGAGGTCGCACTGGGCCACGAGGATGGCCTTGGTGGGATCGGTGATGTCGGCGATGGAGGCGCTAGCATCCTTCAGCTGATAGATCTGATAGCCCTCGAAGCGGTAGAAGACATCATAGGAGTGGGCAGCACCATCCTCATCAGTATAGAAGCTGGGGATGGAGGGGGAAGCCTCATAGTAGGACTCACCGTAGTTGTTGGAGTTGGGATTCTCATAGGTGAGATAAAGGATGATCTCGTTGCTGAGTTCCTGAGCGGTCAGCGTAGGAGCATCGGGACCATCGAGAACTTTGAAGCAGTTCTCAAAGAGGCGCTGGCAGACGTCGTCGATCTGACGGAGAAGCTGCACGGAACTCCAGTTGTTACCGGAAGAGGCCTGAGCGAAGGGAATACCGACGGTGATGTAGTTCAAGGCGCCGGGTTTGAGGGTGAAGGGACCTGCAGACTGCATGAAACGGCGGTCGCCAGGGGTGTTGCCGGAGGCACCAGCAGTAATCTCAGTCCAGTTGTTGGGGGTGACGGTCGGGACGACGCCATTGGTGCCCCAGTGCCAGGGGTCACTGTCGTCGGGGAACATGAAGTCACACTCAAGATTGGCGGGGTCGATATCAAGGGTGATGGCGTTACCACCATACATCATACGACGGCCATCTTTCCATTTACCACAAAGGTAGTAGTAGTAGTCACTAGCCTTGGAGGGTTCACCATTGATGGAGTTGGTTCCGTTGTCGTAGTACACGAAGCGGCGCATACCGAAACGCTCATCGTCGACGATGCCGTTACCGAAGTTGACACCATTGATGGCGCAGTTGCCAACGGTGTCACCAGCACGGAAATACCAGCTCATGGGGTCGACTGCGAAGAAATCGTCGGCGTGGTAGGAGATGTCGACAGTATCATAACCGATGAAGCTGCCATTGGCATCTTTCTTGGCGTAGTTAGCCAAGAGTTTCTTAAGAGGCTCGGAGCCGTTGTTCTGAATGTAGGGGATGTCGATCTTGGGGTTATCCAAGCCATCGGGATCCATATAAGGACCCTGGAAGAAGTCGATACCTACAGCAGGGGGGATACCGGAATAGGAACCGGAACCAGGGGTGTCCTGAGCTTTACCGTTGTAGCAGTAGCCCAGACCGCGGCGCACATCGCAACCGACGAAGTCGTCCCATGCATATCCGAGGTCAGGGTCAACCCACTGGCTGAAGTAGGTCTGGCTGAGCTCGTATGTGGAGCGGTTGATAATCTCGTAGGAGTAGAATGTCATGTCGTTAATCTTGTCATTCGTGGAGAAGGCGAAAGCCTGAGCACGGATTTCAAGACCGATGGGCTGACCTTGGGTCTCGGTGTGGGTGTTACCCATATCGTTGAAGACCCACCAGATGGTCTGGTCGCCCTTGAGGACCTGGTCGGAGAGAATACCGCCAGTGACGATGCCAGCCTGTTCCTCCATAGTCGGGAGACGGACGCTCGACATGTTGGGGTTACGCTGTTTGAGAGTGCGCGGGCAGAGGTCGTTGTTGAAGTCATACCAAGGATAGTCACCATTGTAGGGGTTGTAGACACCATCACCGTCAGCATCGAAGAAAGGAGCGAGGTAGCTGGTGAGGTCATCACCATCGCCACTGGCAGGCCAGTTGAGAATGACATCGGGTACATCGGTGAGGTCGGACTTTCTCACGGGGGTGGGACCGGAGTAGTCGAAGTGCTCCATGAAGGACTGCACTTCAGCCTTGGTGATGATATAATGCTTGTCGTAGCGGTTGCAGGTGGGGAGGTCGACGGAGGCCGTTCCATTGATTTTGAGGGGACCGGGCCAGTAGTCGTCACCTTCGGAGCCAAAGCGCAGAGCAGCGATACGGAGCTGTTTGTTGACGTCGTTACCACCAATCCAGAGGGCAGCGCAGAACAAGGGGCAGGTGTTGGTGTTCTTGGGCAGATGATACTGAGCCACACTACCGTCGTACCACATGTTGCCATAACCGTTAATCAAGGCGCGAACGTTGTTGATGTTTAGCTCAGCAGTACTCTGAGCACGCTTACACGCAGCGGCCTTGGCTTTTACAGCTTTGTTCTGTGCGTTGGTTCTCAAGCACTCGACACACTCGCGAGCCGACACAGCTGTCGAGAAGGAGACGAGCAGCAAGGATACCAATACCAATTTGCTATATATACTTTTCATCTTTATAATTATTTATCGCGTTAAGATTAGAAGTTATAAGAGAGAGACAATCTGATAGTACGGGGGCTGGAGTAGTTCCAGGTGCCGTTGCGAAGAACGATAGAGTAGATGTCGCGGAAAGCCTGCGGGTCGAGGTAGGCATTGATGACCTGCTGCGACTCGGGGTCAGTGAGGTAACCGTTATCCTCGGGGTTACCCGTAACTTTGAAGACGTCAAGGACGTTGCGGATGTCGAAGAGGTTGTTGATGGTGACAGCAGCCGTGATGTAGGTGTCACGCTTACCAACCTTGACAGGCCAAACCTTGTCGATAACAACATTGAAGTAGAAGCCCCAGGGCAGACGAGCACCGCGGTAGCCACCGACGATAGTGTTCTGCGAGTTGGAGAAAGCCTTGGTGTAAGGACGACCCGACTGAGCAACGGCCATGAAGTTGATACCGAAGTTCTCAAGAAGCTTGATATCTTTCTTGCGCTCTTCACCGTTAGAATCGGTGACAATGCGGGTAATGACGGGGCCATCGTACTGGCTACCGGAACGGTAACGGAAGTCAACATTGGCTTTGAACTCATGGCGACGGTCGTCAGCAATGGGGTTGAGCATCTTAAGGGTGGTGTAACCTTCCTTGATGAGCTCGGTCATAGTCGTGGAGCTCAAGCCCGTACCCTCAGCATACTGGAGGGTGTAGTTGGCGTTGATGCGGATATTGCCGCTCTGACGGAGGTCGTAGGCCAAGGTGACACCCTTGATGGTACGGAAGTCCTTGTTGTCGTAGCTATAATAGTTGGGGTTGGGGTCGGCACCGGCATACTGGACAAGCTGGATAAGGTCGCGGGTCTCCTTGTAGTAAGCGGAGGCGCTGATGGCAGACTTGTCGGTGAGGGCCTGCTGGAATCCAAGTTCGTAGTTGGTGATACGCTCGGGTTTCAGGTTGGGGTTGTTGATGCTGGAGATCTGAGACATGAAGAGATACTTGGTATACTCAGCCTCCCAACCACCCGAGGGACGACGGGCGATAATGTCGTAACTGGCCTTGAACTGAGATGTCTCGCCGATGGGGAAAGAGAAGGCGATACGAGGCATAGCAACAATCTGGGGAGTGTAGCGCTCGAAAGCCTCAGTACCGACGGTACGGTTGTTGATGGCGTTGACACCATTGGAAGTATAGTAAGGTATGGGTTTACCGGTGTTACCGTTGACAGCGCTCGGGGAAGCCACCTCGACACCGTCGGCGTTATACCACTTGCCAGACTGGTCGCGGTAACCGACAATTCTGATGCTACCGGCATTGGAGATGGAGCCGTTTTCACCGACCGTGGGGGTCTGGTTGACATAAGGCACCCAATCGGCACCAGCATTGTAGAGGTACTGTCCGCCACCACCAATAAGGGCAGGATTGTTGCGAAGGTCGGCAACAGTGAAGCTCTCATACAGCAGGTAGGGGTCTTTCATGACGTACTGGTTGCCGTTGAAATAGTCGACACGGACACCGACGTTGAAGATAAGATCCTGGAAGTAGAACTTATCCTGGATGTAACCGGCGGCGTAGATGGGCGAGAAGGCGGGGAGGTAACGGAACTTACCATCGCCGGGGTTGAAGAACTTCTCAAGGCTCCAGTTGGAACCGCTGTATTTCTCGCCAGTGTGGTCGAAGCCATAGAAGGAGACATAAGAGTTGCCGCTATTGAAGAGCTCGTCGGTAGAAAACATGCTGAGGCCGCCAGCTCTGACGAAGTCATCAGGCATATAGCGGTCAATGTCGATCCAAGTGAGCTGGTCAATAAGGCTACCATCAGTATTGGTGGCACCATTGCTGATCAGATAATCGCGGAAAGCTCTGTCGAAGAAGGTCTGCTGGGACTCGTTGAGTTTACGGTTGTAGTTGACATAGAGCTGCGAACCGCGAATCTCGTAGATGGGATTGTCAACATCCATCTGCGAGATGTGGACGTTGGCGTTGTTGCGCATAAGCGTCCAGAGGCCATAAGCAGAGAGTCCATAGTAAGAGTTCCAGAGCTGGTCATACTGGAAACCAATTTCTATATCGTGTCCCAAAATGTCGGCCGAAGCCTTGGCGGAGAGGTAGAGGTAGTCATTCTGGCTGGCTGCATAGCTACCGCCCTGGACACCGACATTGGAGATGAGGCCATAAATGGATGCGGGGGAGTCGCCGTTGAAGAGGCCCTTGTAAGCACGGATGTAGTCCATGGTGATGAGGTTGCTACGGATACCCTCGAACTCATCAGAACCGAAGTGCTCCATGTTGTAATCATGGCTGAAGAGCTGCTCGTTGTAGTTGGCCAAAATGGGATTGTAGATACCGCTACCAGAGACGTAGGTCACCTGGTCGTACCAGTTGTTCTGAACCTGGGCCCAACGCTGGGTACCACGGTAGTCAACAAGACGGCTCTCATAGCTGGGGAACTTCTCCGTGATGAACTTACCGATGTAGCCATACTTGAACACATCGTCAATGCTACTACCAAAGTTCTCATTATATTGTTTGGCAGTGGTGCGGTTGACCATACCAGTAATGTTGTACATCACGTTCTTGATGGGAGAGGAGGCTTTGGAATCATCCTCATTGGCGACCTCGGGGTCCTTGAAACGCTGAGTAAAGTCAAGCGTAAGTACCATGTTCATCGACTCGCTGACAGTGGAGCCCGAGAGGGGCATGTTGAGCGGCGAGATGGAGGCGCTGGGAGAGTGGCTGGCGCTGAATTCGCCGGTAACCACCAAGCTTGTGTACTCCGAGAAGCGGAAATCAAGAGCACCTTCCATGGCGATGGAGTAGTACTGCAGATCGGGGACACGACTGGCAGAGGTGAAGTCGTCGGAACCCAAACGGGTGATTTCGTGGAACGACTCCTTGCGCAACTCGGTCTCAGCAGTATAGTTTGTACCACCTGTGAGAGGATCATACGACAAAGGTTTGGTCTCAAAAAAGCGGACAAGATTATCTTTCACAACTTGATAACGGTATCCTTTCACGCGGTAGAACGGAGATTTCTCATAAGCTGCCTGACCCGTGAAGCGGAAACCCACCAAGGTACGGTCGCCGGTGACGTTTCCGTTCTCGTCTTTGATTTTCTGTTTATAGACGGGGCCGGTGAGATAAACAATCAGGGTGTTGTAGAGACGGTAGTCGAGATAACCCTCCCAACGGACAAGACCTTGGAACTGGCTGGTCGGGGGTTTGAGGGTGATGATCTGCGTACCACCGATAGCCTCACCGATGCTGGCGGGAGTACCGCCAAGGATAACCTGGATTTCAGCGATAGCGTCTTTCGGCACATTGATGCCGGTACGTTTACGGACGCCACCCTGCATGGTAACCATGTTACCCTCACCACGGGCGGAGCTGGTACCACCATCGTTGTAGCCCATACCGCCGACAGCGGCGACGATAGCGTCGACCGAGTTACCAGGCATGTGAGCGATGTCCTCGCTGGTGATACGCGCGCCCTGCTCAGGGGAGCCAATCTCGATCACAGGCGCCACATCCACTTCGACAGTAACTTCTTGGAGGTTAGTGGCAGTGGGGTTGAGCTTGATGTCTTGAATGGTGAAACCCGAAGCTTTCACATGGACACCAGTCTTCACGTAGCGGCCATAGCCCTGCGCGGACACCTCAATGTCGTACGTACCCACATTGAGGGGCTTGATGGAGTATACACCATCGAGGTCGGTGGAACCGCCATGCACCTGTTTGCCGTCTTGCTTGACGATAATGTTGACGAAGGGAAGTTCTTCCCCCGTTTTAGCATCGGTAATGGTACCCTTCAGCGTTCCTTGAGCCAGGGCAGCCATTTCCGCCATCAGCAAGAGTCCGAATGTCAATAGTACTTTTCTAAACATTCTCATTGCGTTTACATGTTAAATTATTGATTTTGTTGATTGATTTCGTCTATATATTTATTGTTCAATATCACCTGGCTGATGACCGCCTGACGGAGGTCGAACTGGCTGCGCACGGGCTCGTCGGCGACGGGGGCCACTGCCGTGGCAGGGGCTTTCCACTGCGCTTTGGGAGCTTGGGAGGTGCGGGGCATATTTTCAGCATCGGACTCATAGGTAAAATAGGAGGACTCGTCCTCTTCAGGAGCATCGACAGCGTCCGAGCCGGGAGTAGCAGGATGCCCTTGTGGGGCGCCCTGCTCCTCCATAACTTTCTTGGCCTTCGAGAAAAACGAAAGGGTCAAGAAGAGGACGAGTAGCAATATGGTGCTTATGCTCATTTTCTGTTACCTATTATTAATATTGTATTCAATATATATTATATATACTCACAAACTACTTGGTCACTTCTTTGACTTTCTGCTTGCCGGAAACTTCGTATACCACGGCGCAAGCAATGCAGAGAGAGGAGAAGACACCGACGATGACACCAACAAGGAGAGCGAAGATGAATCCGCGGATAACTTCACCGCCAAAGATGAACATCATCAGCAGGGTGACGAAGGTGGTACCGGAGGTGTTGACCGTACGGGCCAAAGTAGAGTTGATAGCGTCGTTCATGTGGGTCATCATGTCGCGCTTGGGATAGAGTTTACGGTATTCGCGGACACGGTCGAAGATAACCACCGTTGCGTTGATGGAATAACCGATGACTGTCAGTACTGCCGACACGAAGTATTGGTCGACCTCGAGGTTGAAGGGCAGAATTCCGTAGAAGAGCGAGAAGACACCGATAACAAGGATCGCGTCATGTGCCAAAGCGGTGACCGATCCGATACCGAAACGCCAGCTGCGGAAACGGAGACCGATGTAGGCGAACATCACAAGCAGACCTCCGATAAGAGCCCAGATGGAGTTGATCAAGTTGTCGTGGGCCACGCCTCTATCGAACTGGTCGGCCTGGAGGACACCACGCTTGCTGCCAGCATCAGACGAGCTGGGTTTGAACTCAGCAGTGTCGATAGGCTTGTCGAAGAAGTCCTTGGTGCCATTGTACACTTTCATGAGGACCTCACGGTTGATGCTGTCACCCTTTTCACGGGCAAGATACTTGGTGGTGATCTTCAGCTGTCTGCTTCCGCCATAGACTTTCACTTCGGGAGCTTCGGAGAATTCCTTGGCCAAAGCATCACGGACAGCTTCTTCATCAACGGACTTATCGAAGCGGACCACATAGGTGCGGCCACCTGTGAAATCGATACCCAAGTTCAATCCACCGAAGCCAATGCCGGCGGCACAGATGACGATTGCTGTAGCGGCAATAATGTAGAACATTTTACGCTTGCCGAGGAAATCGAAGTGGACATTACGAAGGAAGTTCTCCGAGAAAGAGAAGGAGAAACTCATCTTGCGTTTGTTGTTCTGGATGGCGGCGTCAATCAGCAGACGGGTGATGAAGATGGAAGTGAAGAGTGACGTAGCGATACCGATACAAAGGGTGACGGCGAAGCCACGGACAGCTCCGGAGCTGAACATAATCAGCACAAGACCCAGGAGGAAGGTGGTCACCTGACCGTCGATAATAGCGGAATAGGCGTTTTTGAAACCGTTCTGCACTGCATTAGCCACACTGGAACCTGCACGGAGTTCTTCCTTGATACGTTCATATATAATAACGTTACCATCGACAGCCATAGCCATAGTTAGCACCACACCGGCAATACCGGGAAGTGTGAGTACGGCACGAAGAGCCGCCAAGACTCCAACGAGGAGGAACACATTGGTGATAAGGGCAATCACGGAGACCCAGCCGGCACGATTGTAGAAGACAACCATATAGATGAGCACCACGATGAATGCCAGAATGAAGGAGATGAGACCATTGCGGATGGACTCCTGACCCAGGGAAGGACCGACCACAGTGTCGGACACTATACGCGCAGGAGCGGGGAGCTTACCAGATTTCAGCACGTTGGCAAGGTCCTGAGCCTCCTCGACTGTGAAGTTACCGCTAATTTCGGAACGTCCGCCGGAGATTTCGCTTTCGACACCGGGGGCGGAATAGACCTGGTCATCAAGCACAATGGCGACACAGCGTCTTACTTTCTCACTGACAATTTGTCCTGTGATACGTTTCCACTCGCGTGCACCCGTGGAATTCATTTTCATGTTCACGATATTACCTTTGGGACCCACATCCTGGGAAGCATCGGTAATGCAGCTACCATCGAGCAGCGGAGAACCGTCTTTCGTCGTTACTTCGATAGCATAAAGAAGGATGGTATCGCCACGCTCAGGCTTGTTGCCCCACATGAACTTGACCATCATGGGATCATAGTCACCATTTCTGGCAGCCATGGCGAGAATCCTGTTGATACTGGAAGTATCGGTCAGCTTGGCCATACCGGCAGCTCCATTGAAGGGGACAGCGGTAAGTTTGTCGTACAGTTTCATGCCGGTCTTGCCAGATTGCGCGCTATCGCCGTCAAAAGTTTCACCTGAGAACTCATTGATATTGTCAAGGTACTCTCTAGCCTGAGCGTCTTCGCAAGTCATCCAGAACTCAAGCTGTGCGGTACCGCGCAAGAGTTTGCGGACACGCTCCTGATCCTTCACGCCAGGAAGCTCCACGAGGATACGCTCCGTAGCCGCCAGCTTCTGGATAGTGGGCTGTGCCACACCGAAGCGGTCGATACGACGGCTGATAATTTCGTATGTGCGATCGTATGCTGCCGAGGTCTCTTGTCTGATGGCCTCGATAACATCATCGTTGGTTTTTTTGTCGGGTTTAATCTTATCTTTCAAATCACCGCTGCCAAATTTCTGGAAGAGGGAGACATTGGGATCGAGTCTGACGATTTCATTATAGAACAGCGTAACGAAATCGGTATTGGGAGTGTTTTTCTGAACCTCGAGGGCCGCTTCGATGGCCTCATTGACCAAGGGATCGTTTTCTTTAGCGAGAGCCCGCACCACGTCGGAGGTGGAGACCTCAAGCATCACGTTCATACCGCCTTTAAGGTCAAGACCGAGATTGATTTCACGGGCCTGGCATTCGCGATAAGTGTAACCCAGGTAGACATTTTCGTTGGCCTTGTTGTTGAGGATTTCAGTTTCTTTGGCGCTCGCTATGGAGTCCTTGTACTCGTCGAGAGAAGCCAGCTTGGTACCCTCGTTGAGTTCTCTGTACTTCTGGAAATCCTGCTCCGTCAATTTTGCTGCGTAAGAGTTAGCCTGAGATTTTGCTTTGCTTTCGACCACACTCGTCACAATTGTAAACGACAATTGGAACAAACAAGCAATGCCGAAAGTCCAAGTCAAGAATTTGATAAGTCCTTTATTCTGCATATTTTATATATAAATTTATGTTTTTTATTTCATTCTTTTGAACATGCAAAGATAATAAAAAATATTGACATAGCAAGCAAAATCGAAAAAAAACATGTATCTTTGCACAAAAATTCTAGAAAGACAGAGAGATATGGATGATTTTTTTTCATTGACACTCAAAGAGTGGGCCGACGAAGACAAACCTCGGGAAAAGATGCTCGCCAAGGGTAAAAAGGAGCTGACCAACGCCGAACTAATAGCCATCTTGCTGCGTAGCGGACTTCAAGGGAAAAGTGTGGTGGAGGTTGCCAAGGAGACACTGACACAAGCCAACAACAGTCTGACCACACTCTCCCAGATGGAATTCAACCAGTTAAGCAAAATCAAAGGGGTAGGAAAAGCCAAGGCGACAACACTAATGGCAGCGCTGGAACTGGGCTGGCGTATGCAAGGGGAGACAAACAGAGATAAGGAATTGATAATCAGCAATAGTAAAGATTTGTTCATCTATATGGCTCCCCTTCTTGTCGACCTCGACCACGAAGAGTTTTGGGCTGTCTATCTCAGCAATCGAAACAAGGTGCTGGGGCGACAACGTATTTCCATAGGTGGACAAACCCACACGTCGGTGGACCCGCGCATCGTCTTCCGTGGAGCATTGGAATGCAAAGCCGTGAACCTTATGGTGGCACACAATCACCCCTCTGGCTCACTCAAAGCCAGCACTGAGGACAAGAGTCTCACCCAACGCCTCTTTGAAGCAGGCAAGATTCTAGATATCAAACTATTGGAACACCTCATTGTCGGCATCTCTCCTTCAGGGAAACCCGACTACTATAGTTTCCACGACAACGGGCTGGTGTAAACCGACTCACCTCCCGTTCACATAACACTTTACAACGCGCACAGGCACAGGCAGTTTGCCCGTCTTCAAGGCAATGGCTAGATTTTTTGCTTCGTTGGCGGTAAAATTGCCCGTTATCAAAGAGCGGCCACCGGCGATCTCGCTATTGACACAAGGGGCACAGTAGACCCTACCGTCAACAACAATGGCGATGCAACGGCCTATATTCTCACCCGTGATGCGCTTCCACTCCCGGGCTCCTGCACTATTCATTTTCAAGACGACTCCGTATCCGCCCAAAAACTCCTCCATATTGGCATTGGCGAGGCAAGTCCCATCGAGCATGGAAGAACCGTCACGGCTAGTCACCTCAATGGCATATAGTGAGATCATGTCAGCAGAGTCGGGTTTGACCCCCCACATAAATCTTATCGATTGCGGGTCAAAGATCTTGTTATCAATAGAATGGAGAAGTATTCGGTTAATAGCTGCCGTATCACTGAGCCGGGCCATTCCGACACAGGGAGATTGCGAGTCCGTCGGATACCTCATGAGTTTGCCGAACAACCCTTCGCTGGACTCATCAATGTCCACTAAAACAGGCCAGACATCGGCATAAGGGTAAGTAAGCCAAAAATCGAGCTGAGCTGTGGTACACAAGAGGTTAATGAGACTAGACGTATCTTTGAACCCTCTGACATTCAACTTTATAGAGTCCATCTTTGGATATTTCTCCAAAGAACAACTTGCCACACCAAAACGATCAATACGGCGAGCGACAATCTGACATGCGTACTCATAATTATCTGCGAGCGACAAATCCTGGTTATTGGCCATGTCACGCAACGCTTCGGAAGGCAGTACTTCAAGGACTATAGTCATACCGGAGCCGGCATCCTCGTTGATTTTCTCAGGAGCCGATTTGCAGGCCGACAAAGAACACAAAGCAAGAAATAAAAATGCAAGACTTGTGATTCTTTTTAAAAAATTTATTTTCAGCATTAAAAAACTATTTATCAAAAGTAAGCTCCACACTCACGGACTCCATCTGCCCGCCGAGCGGAGGATTCAGTTTGCTGATCTTCACGGTGATGCTGTCTACCGTAGGGAAGTGAGTCAGCACCCCCTCCCCTACCCTCCGGGCCACATGTTCCAACAAATGGGAAGGTTTCATCATTTCCGCCTTCACCACCTGGTAGACATCCAGATAACTAACCGTATCAGCTATGTTATCAGACACTTCCGCCTTAGAGGTATCGGTCATAAACGAGAGGTCGACACTGAAATGGGTACCAATGACCTGCTCCTGCTCAAAGCAGCCGTGATGCGCATAGAAGCGCATATCATTTATTGTGATAACAGCCATGGAATCAGATGATATTATCGAACTGATGCAGGAAGCGGAGATCGTTCTCGAAGTAGAGTCTCAGGTCACGAATCTGGTATTTCAACATGGCCATACGCTCTACTCCCATACCGAAGGCAAAACCCGTATATTCCTTACTATCAATACCACAAGCATCAAGAACATTGGGGTCGACCATGCCACAGCCAAGGATTTCGAGCCACCCAGTCCCTTTACAGATATTACATCCTTTGCCTCCACAGATATTACACGAGACATCCATTTCTGCGCTGGGTTCGGTAAATGGGAAATAGCTGGGTCTCAAACGAATCTGTGTTTCGGGGCCAAACATTTCCTTGGCAAAATAGAGCAGGGTCTGTTTGAGGTCGGCGAAAGTAACTTTTTTATCGACATAAAGGCCCTCGACTTGGTGGAAGATGCAATGCGCGCGGGCGCTAATAGCCTCATTCCTAAACACTCTACCTGGTGCAATGATACGGATGGGAGGCTTGTGGGTCTCCATCACACGTACCTGCACAGAGGAGGTATGGGTACGAAGAGCTATGTCTTGCTTGCCCTCTTCCTTCTGAACGAAGAAAGTGTCCTGCATGTCACGAGCGGGATGGTCGGGAGGAAAGTTCAGTGCTGAAAAGAGATGCCAGTCATCCTCTATCTCCACCGATTCTTCGATAGTGAAGCCTATACGGGCGAAAATCTCGGCTATTTCATTCATTGTCACGGACAGCACATGACGGCTCCCGCGACCAGCGAAGTCCGCAGGCAACGTCAAGTCATGGCGTTCCTCTTTCTCGGCACACTCTTCAACGAAGTTCTTGAACTCCTCCACTTTGGCTAGAGCAGCAGTTTTCAGCTGGTTCAGAGCGATACCCATCTCCTTTTTCTGATCGTTGGGGAGTGCCTTGAACTGCTCGAACAGTTCGTTCATCACTCCCTTGCGTCCAAGGAAACGGACACGGAATTTTTCCACCTCGGCAGCACGGTCTTCAAATCCCTCAATGTGTGTCGAGTTAATTTCTTCAATGTACTTAGAAATAAGATCTTTCAGCATATTTTAAATTACTTTTTTATCACTTTGGTACTGATGATTCTGATATCCTTCAGTGGGCGATCGAAGCGGTCACGTTTGGCAGCGGCAATCTCATCTACAACTTCCATGCCTTCAACCACTTCCCCGTATACTGTATAGTCACCGTCGAGGTGAGGTGCACCGCCGAGAGTACGATAGACCTCGCGCTGCTGCTCGGGAAAATGTTTGCCATACCGTTGCTCAATCATATTGAGTTCCATATCGTTCCATGTTCGCCCTTGTACAATATAGAATTGTGAGGAAGAGGATTCCTTTTGGGGATTGACATCATCACCTTCGCGTGCTGCACAAAGCGTCCCTCTCTTGTGGAAGAGGTTCGGCCGGAACTCGGCGGGGATATTGTATCCCAGGGAGCCTTCGCCAAGCATCTGCCCTGGACGGGCATTCTTAGAATCAGGATCACCGCCCTGAATCATAAAGCCCTCGATGACGCGATGGAATAGCAGACTGTCGTAGACATTTTCGTTAACCAATTTTATGAAATTATCACGATGCAAAGGGGTATCATCATAGAGCATGACAACGATTTTACCATAAGAAGTCTGCATTTCGACAAGGGTGTTCCCAGCAGCACTTTCCTTTTGCAAATCAGCCCCTTGCGACTCTGCAGAAAGAGTTGCAAATAAAAAAATCGACAAAAAAGATATTTTTTTCATCCTATATAGAATAAATTTGCTAATTTTGCATGCAAAAATAAGAATAAAATCAGAAACAACAACCCAAAAAATTCATATTTATGAAGAAAAAAATCCTTCTCATCTCCGCAATGTTGTTTTTCAGCATTTTACCTTTGTCACTTTTTAGCAGCTGCGACAAAGATACCAATAGTTATCTGGAGGTTTTAGTGTTGGACGACGCCACAAAAGTTCCAATTCCGAACGCAATTGTGGATATTTCCCAGACCAATGGCGGCATCATTCATGTTACTGGCACCACCGGCAACGACGGCATCTTCAAAGCCTCGTTCAAATCTCCCGCCATCGTCAAAGTCAAAGCATCCCTGCCAAGACCCGCGGCAGAAGGCGGTGGAGAACGACGCGGAGAGACCCAAGTCCGCTTGCTTGAGGGGGAAACCTTAAATGCCACAATCCAACTAACAGACCAATACTATTTCTAAACACAAAGACAATAGAACATGACGTTTAAACCATTAAAACAAGACCTTGAGCAGCTTGAGGCCTTGGGGTTGACCTGCGAACATGTGCAGGAACAGATAGATCATTTCAAAGAAGGATTTCCCAAATGCCATCTCGACGCCGCAGCTACTCCCGAAAACAATGGTATACAATGCCTTAGCGACAAAGAGATTGCCCGTTACGAAAAACAATATCGCGCCCTTTCCAAAGGCAAGAAGATTTTGAAATTCGTCCCTGCGTCTGGAGCCGCAACACGCATGTTCAAGGATCTTTACAGCTTCTCATCAACCTACTTCGGTGTGGCAAAAAACTTCGACAAAGAGTTTCCCGAAGTCAAAGCCTTCCTTGAAAACTTACGCACCTTTGCCTTCTATAACGACCTGAAAACATGCATGGAATCCTCCGATCTCGACATTGAGGACTATATGCGTCGGGGCGACTACACCACTGTCATCAATTTTCTTCTCAATGAAAAGTATCTCAGCTATGGCAGCCTGCCCAAGGCTTTGCTGAAATTCCACCGCTATGGATCTGTGCAACGCACTCCTCTTGAGGAGCATATTGTTGAGGGGGCTCTCTATGCCCGCAGCAGCGACGGTAGCGTCAACCTGCACTTTACCATCTCGCCGGAACACCGCAATGCATTCCGTCGCAAAATAGCAGAAGTGAAACAATACTATGAAAGCACCTTCGGCATCAAGCTAAAGATAAGTTTCTCAGAACAAAAACATTATACCGACATTATCGCCGTCGACGAACAGAACAACCCCGTTCACGACGATGAGGGGCATCTGATTTTCCGTCCAGGTGGCCATGGAGCACTCATCGAAAACCTCAACGAGCAACACGCCGATCTCATCTTTATCAAGAACATTGACAACGTGGTGCCGGACTGGATGAAACATACCACAGTGATATACAAGCAAGTGCTGGCCGGTATGCTCCTCGAACTGCGCGAGAAATGCTTTGACATGCTGCATATCCTCGACAGTCATCCCGACAGACGCACCCTAAACAAGATTGTTCGCTTTGCAAAAGAAGAGCTTAATATCATGGTACCAGATGGTTGCGACGAAAAAACGCTCCATCTGCTTCTCAACCGACCCATGCGCGTGTGCGGAATGGTGAAGAACTTGGGCGAACCAGGAGGTGGTCCATTCTATACTATTGATACCAAGGGAAGAAGAAGCCTCCAAATTGTGGAGTCGGCACAGATAAACCACAAAGATCCGCAACAAGAGAAGATATTCCAATCATCAACCCATTTCAACCCCGTCGATCTAGTCTGTAGCACCAAGAACTACCGTGGCCGCTATTTCGACCTGAGGAAATATGTCGACCCGCAAACCGGATTCATCAGCAAGAAAACCAAAGGAGCTCTGACATTGAAATCGCAGGAACTCCCCGGTCTTTGGAACGGTGCCATGGCCGATTGGATTACTCTCTTCGTCGAAGTCCCTGTAGCCACCTTCAATCCCGTCAAGACAGTCAACGACCTGCTGCGCAAGGAGCATCTCGAGATGTAAAACCAAGAGAACTTAAATCATTCATTTTATTAATATGAAGAAATCAAACATTGTCATCATCAGCATCGTGGCCTTTATTGCCATCGTGCTTATATGGGGCATCAGCACCAACAATAGTCTTGTAACCAAAGACGAGGCTGTAAAAAGCACCTGGAGTGAGGTGGAGAACGCCTACAAACGTCGCACAGACCTCGTCAAACAGCTCAAAACCATTGTGGAAGGAGCTGCGAAATACGAAAAGGGCGTCCTTACCGAAGTCACCAACGCCCGTGCGGGTGTTGAGCAGGCCGGCGCGAAAGTCGAGCAGGTAAAAATAGACAAGTCAAACCCATCGAACGATCAACTGAAGGCGCTCGAACAAGCCGACAAAAATCTCATGAAAGCCATTGACAACGCCATCAAAGTCACAGTCGAACACTATCCCGATATTACTGCCACTCAGAATTTCCGCGATTTCCAAGCCCAAATCGAAGGCTCAGAGAACCGCATCGCCACAGCCCGTTCCAATTTCATCAAAGCCATTCAGGAATACAACACCAAAGTGCGTCGCTTCCCCAGCAGCATCATCGCCAGCATGTTTGGTTTCAATCAGAGAGAATACTTTGACGCCCCCAAAGAGACCGAAGAACCCGCTGATATTGAGTTCGATATCTAAATGAAACAACTAACAACCCTAGTGTTAATGCTGCTGGCAGGTCTGTCGGCAGCTTTTTCTCAATCCGAGTGGACTCCTAAAAAGAGCTCGCAGTTGGTGAACGACTATTCCCATATCCTCACCAACGAGCAACTCTCCACACTCGAGCAGCGTCTGGTGGCCTTCAACGACTCCACTTCGAACCAAATCGTCATCGTTATCACCCCTACACTACATGGCGACGCCTCCTGGGCTGTAGCCACACGCATCGGACAGCAATGGGGCGTGGGACAGAAAGAATTCAACAACGGCGTGGTCATCCTCATCAAGTCGAAGACCAAGGAAGAACCTGACGGCGATGTCTTTATCGCCACAGGGAAAGGGGTAGAAGCCGTTCTGCCTGACGCCTTTTGCAAACGCATCATCGACGACAAGATGATCGGTCCGCTGGGCGACGGCGACTACTACAAGGCGCTGACCGCTGCCCTTGACATAATCGAGCCTGTCCTGCAAGGCGAATACAGCTACGCACAATACAAAAAAGACAAACGTTCCAGCGCCCTCATTGCATTGCTCATCTTCGTGGGCTCCATTGGCGTAATAGCTCTCCTACTATGGCTCTATTACCGCAAACACCCCGAGAAATTCAAAAACGACAACCATGGCGACCACGGCACAGGAGGTCACACTTACGGAAGCTACCCCTGGTTTATAGGAGGCAGCTCCCATGGTGGGGGCTAGAGCAGCGGTGGAGGATACGGAGGTTTCGGTGGCGGCAGCTTTGGAGGCGGCGGTGCACACGGAAAATTTTGATAATGAACAATGTATAATATATAATGAATAATTTGGAATTAAAAAAATTATTAAATTTTTAAATTTCAATTCCCATTTTTCATTTTTTTTGTATCTTTGCAGCACGTTTGTTTTGAGCAAAATGCAAATTACAAACTGATTATCAAGTAAATAAACAACAAAAAGTATACATCATGGGTATCAATGCTAACAAAAAAGTGAAGAGAAGAAAGGTCCGTATCAACGGTAACAAGAACTCCACCAACAACTGGGGTATCACCGCTGCTGGTTGGAATGCTGTCCACAAAGCCATCATCAACGCCGAGGACTAATCACTTCGCACAGAACAGTTGAGGCCGCAGTGTTGCGGCCTTTTTTGTACCATGAAACAGACGACACTTTGCTATATCGACAACGGCGATAGCTACCTGATGCTGCACCGCGTAAAGAAAGCGAATGACGCCAGCCATGGCAAATGGATTGGTGTGGGCGGCAAATGTGAAGCCGACGAGAGTCCCGACGAATGCATGCTGCGCGAGGTGAAAGAAGAGACTGGACTGGAAATCACCCACTGGCACTACCGTGGTATCGTGACCTTTATCTCTGACACCTGGCCCAACGAGTACATGCACCTCTTCACCGCCACGGCCTGGCGAGGTGAACCCGACATGAGCATCGACGATGAAGGCGAACTTGCCTGGATCCGAAAAACCGATTTGCCCGTCATGCCTGGCGTTGGCGATGACGACCTTGCCCTCTGGGAGGGCGACCGCATCTTCCTCCGCCTACTGCTCGACGAGCAGCAGCCGTTCTTCTCCCTCAAACTCATCTACGTGCAAGACGAGATGACCAAAGCCATTCTCAATGGAAAGGCAATTTGACCAGTGGCAGCAAGAAGCCATTGAGATACAGGGGGGAAGGCACCTGGTACTGGCCCCCCCGGGATGCGGAAAGACAGACATCCTGACGGAGCGCATCATTCATGCACACTCCAACGGTGTGGAATACAACGACATGCTCTGTCTCACTTTCACCAACCGCGCTGCCAAGGGCATGGCGCAGCGCATCGCCGACCGCACGGGCAACCCCGTGCCTGATGACCTCTTCGTTGGCAATATCCACCGCTACTGCTCACAAATGCTTTTCAATCTTGGATTGGTGAATCACAATAGTGCCATCATCGATGAAGGTGACATGGAGAACATCATCCAGGAAGAACTGTGCAAACGGCTCCACATTGAAAGCCGCACCACAGAACTGATGCGTTTTCAACACGGCCTGAAGCAGATGGTCCTAGGCATACATGGAGATTTGGTTTTACACAACGAGATGTTCCGGTCCGGAAATATCTCAAAACTCTGCGACGTGCTAGGACGACCCTTCGATGAAGAAAATATTGCCGACATCTACACCAACATTGAGAGTCTCACCAAACGCTACAGCGTGCTGCAAGAACTGCCGGCTGCCAACCTCATGCTGCTTGCCAAGGCCTACGAGCACTACAAAGAGGAAAACGACTTGCTAGACTATGACGACCTCCTAATCAAAGCATACGATTATCTTAATAGAGCCGATAGGTCAGATGGACGAAACAGACATTACCGTTGGATAGAGATTGATGAAGTGCAGGATCTCAATGCTTTACAACTAGCCCTGATAGACCTCCTAGCCACTCCTGACGCCACCATCGTATACCTGGGTGACGAGCAGCAGGCCATTTTTTCTTTTATTGGAGCCAAACTGGAGACTCTCGGAGCCCTCAAACACCGCTGCCATGGTAACATCCACCACTTGCACACCAACTACCGTTCACCACGCTATCTACTTGATGTCCAAAACGATTTCGCCATACGGAACCTCGGAATACAATGTGACATGCTACCCAGCACCGACAATGCCCCTGAACATACTCCAGAGGATCTTTGCCTGCTCGATGTCGGCGACGCACAATTGGAAAGCTACTATGCTTCACGTCTTGCCAAACGTTACGGAGAACTCGATACTGAGGGGAAAGTAGCCCTCCTCGTCAGCACCAATCATGAGGCAGACGCCATCGGCGAGATGATGAGTGGCATGGGTATCAGTCATTTCAAAATCAGTGGTACCGATCTTTTCTCATTACCTTCTATGCGGATGCTGACGGCACATCTCAGCGTGCTGTCCGACGAAATGGTTTTCATCGCATGGGCGCGCCTGCTGTGGGGACTTGACGTAACACCCTCCTACACTGCCGCCCGCGCTTTCATGCGTGATCTGCGGCGCAGAGCACTGCTACCTACCGATTTCCTACTGTACCCCGATTCCTCTTACCTTCAATCTTTTGTGCACGCTTACGATAACGAGGAACTGATCATCTTCGACACCGAGACCACCGGTCTCAACACCTATAGAGATGACATCATACAGATTGCAGCTGTTCGTGTCCGCCAAGGAAAAGTGGTAGGCAAGCCATTCAATATCATTATGGAAACCGACCAAGAGCTCCCCGAAACCGTAGGAGGACACCTCAACCCCATGCTTGAAGTCTACCAAAACAGCAAACGGCATTCACGAGCCGAAGGGTTGCGACTTTTCATGGACTACTGCGCTGGCAAAACCCTGGTGGGGCATAATGTGGATTTCGATTACCAGATTCTACGTCACAACCTCCACCGCGACTGCCCCGGGTTATGCCTCGAAAAACTCTGTCCGCGCTATTTCGACACACTGAAATATATCCGCCTCATACGACCACGCCTGCGACAATATAAGCTGGGGCACCTCCTCGAAGTGCTGCATCTGGAAGGCCAGAACAGCCACCAAGCCGACGACGACATACTGGCCACCCTCTCGCTACTTAACTTCTGTCATAACGTTGCACGACAGATGATTGCCGACCAATGTCTCTTTATTAGTGACCACCGGCGGCAAGTGGAACGCTTTCGCGAGCGCTATGCTGAAATTCATTGTCACGCCATGGAGAATCTAGATCAATCGGGCATCGTCGACGAGTTATGCTATGCTTACGATTACTGGCTTACCAGACACTTTATAGAGCCCATTGACAAATGGCGGCACCTCATTCACTACCTTGAAAACGACCTCATTCGAACTAACCTCTACCCCACCCTACGCCAACAACTTGAACGTTATGTCACCGACCTCAACACCAGCAAGGAAGCCGATATGTGCGGTGGCTCACTGGAGGAACGTTATATCATCTCCACCGTTCACAAAGCCAAGGGATTGGAATTCGAAACAGTGATTATCTACCGCGCTATCGATGGTTCCTATCCTGGCGCGCACAGCTGGACTGAAAAGCAGATCCAAGAGGATGCACGTCGTCTTTTTGTGGCCCTCTCACGCTCCAAACGTCGCCTCTGTATCTTGTACGACAGCTACTATGGCCGCTCCCTCCACGCCCTCAGTCCCTTTCTTGAGAAGGTCAAAAACCATTTCACGCTCTATCGACGAGGCAGCGACGGGAAAATAAGACAGGTCTAACGTTTCCAAACAATAAAATTGATATTGGGACTATCAAAAGCAGTGCCCAAAGAATGCAGCAGTCCCCCTTCAGCACGATACATCAGTAACGATTCTGACCCCACCAAGGCAATAGCCTCTTTTACTCCCAGGTCAGCCAAGGCAGTGGCAAAATCGTGATACGACTCCCTGTCGCCCGATGCCACCACAATGATTGAATGACCCAGTTTGCACAATGCACGACGATGATTCTTCCCTTTGGGTTTAGGTGGCACTGGTTGACCACCACGTACCAGCACATATTGACGGAAGAGGCTACCGTTCTCAGCCAGCACCCGGTCAACTATGGCATCTCCATCATAGCCAAACTCAGGAACACCATCAATAATAGCGCAGCAGCCTTCCTTGCGCTCGCCACGGGCCCAAACACGTCCGTCGACAATAAAGTCACCCACGATGCCGCCATTGTCGGCCCTGATGTCAGCCGCCATAACAGCCAACACCAACGACGTATCCCTCACATCGGGCACCCCTATCTGAAGGGTAGCTTTGGCATCGCTGGGCATATAGAGTGTAAGCGGCACATCATTAATCAGTGTATCTGTCACCACCAAATAGTTGCCTTCCTCAAAGGAAAGAGAGGGTATAGGATTTTCTGTAGCAGGCTGTTGTACCTTCCCAAAGGTCTCTTTGTGCGAAGACTTACCCAATACCACTGCCACCAGTACTACCAGTACCAGAATCACCAGCACCGCCATCCACCAGTGTCCATGACCCGGCTGTGGCGAAGGTTTTCCTATGACTCGTATCTCATTATCATCTATTTCTTTCATCATAAATTCCTTTCTATCATTTCCTTCAGCAGCCGCAACGCTTCGCGCGAGGCCGAGAGTTCATGCTTCTGTCCTGCAGGATTCTGCAATTCCAACACCCCTCGCGACGGATGGATATAGCGCACACTACTGATTTTCACGATGAGGCTCTTACCGATACGGACGAATCTCTGTGCCGCCTGAGGCATCTGGCTGGCGATGAGTTTTTCCAGCTGTCCCAGTTGCATCGTCACCACACGCCGCTCGCCATCGGTAAGCATCAAGGTAGTGTAGTTTCCGTCTGCTTCGGCATAGACCAGCTCGGCCGCCGCAATACGCAGCAGGTCGGCACTGGTACTGATGACAATATGTTCGTCCATGCTCATTTGGAGTGATAACGCACCGTGATATTATTTATTGTATCAGGTAGTCTTTCCACTTGTCACAGTGACGAGCGATATATTGGCCTGTGGGGGTGTCGGCATAGTGCTTCATCAGATAGGTGTATTCATAGACCTTTTGCAGTCCCTGCGCCTTGCGGTCGGGGTCGGTGTAGGTAGCGAAAGCTTTCCTGCGCAGTTCGGCGGCACGTTTTTCGGCACGCACAGCGTAAGGTGCCACTGCCGAGGAAGCCATGCAGGAGGGTAAGTAATAGGGGTCTTCGAAGGGTGTCTGGTAGTTGCTCCAACCTTCCCAATCCCACTGGGTTGGATAGTCCTCGCTATCATCCTGGAAGCCATAATAGTAACCATAGGCAACTAGCGGCCAGCATCGTTCGCTGAAAGCATTCTTCAGGGCGATGGAAAACGTCAGCATGGCATCGGCCCGCACGTTGGGTAAAAAGGAGATGCTACCAAGTATCTCAAGATAGGCCATCTTCTGGGCAAAATGCAGCTTATAGTTCTCGCGTTGCTTTTCCGACAAGTACTGTTCTTCGTAGCAGAAGGGATTATAGGTCATCCAATCCCTGGTGTTGAGCCTGTACTGGTAGCTACTGTCAACACGGGCCAGCCAGTGGGTAGCTTCCCTGAAGCGCATCTCGCGCAGCAGGTGGGTACCGATGATGTCACACCAGTAGTTACTGTCGGTGTACCCGCGTTCGTTGAGCCATCGGTCTATATATTGGGGATTGTTTTCCACGGATTCCCAATACTTGCTCAGCACGTCTGCCCCCATTCGGTCAATGTGGACGAAGAGACGGTTGCTGTAGTCGTGCGAGTTGAACAGATTCTCTGTCACGCCACACCAACCCTTCATGTGAGAGGAGTCCACATCAATGATGGAAATACCATATCCATTGTAGGTTTTGGAGTCATCTACGCGATCCCATGTATAATACACAGTCTTCTCTGCTCCCTTCCTGTAGATGTCGATTGCGACGTTCCCCGAAATCTGAAGAAAGCGGTTGTCGGCCATATTGGCCAGCTGAATGGCGCGCGTGGTGCGTCCCGCACGGACAAAGCGATCGGCCACCCCGCCACTGCCAAGAACGATACGGCGCAGGGCGTCGTAGGAGTAAACAGTGCGGAAGACATCCCAGTTGTAGCCGAAGCCTTCAAAATGGGAGAGACGGTATCGCTCGGCGCTGTCGAGGGCGGCCCACTCGTCTTGCATGCGGTTGTCAATCCACTGCAGGTCGTCAAAGAGCTGTTGCTCGTAGCGGTCGTCGACGCGGTCGAGTTGGGCATGGAGATGGATGCGCAGGATGCGGATGGAGGCATCGAGGAATTCGTCTTTGGCCATCAGCCCGTTGAGTCGTTTCAAGGCTTCGTGTCTGCGGCCCGCATGGTCGAGGAGGCAGGCGGCGACATAGCGCCACATGGCCTGATCCTTCACCCGCGGATCACGCCCGGCGCGGGTGGCCAATGCCAGCAGGCGGCTGAGTTGGCGGTCGTCGAGGTTGTATTTCGTGAAGCGATCGTCGATGGAATAGTTCTCTAGCACGAAAAGCACGCGTTGCAAAGCCACAGGGAAGAATGGAGAGTTGGGATGGTGACGCATCACCTGTTCGAAGACCGCCACCTTGTCGTCCTGAAGGAGCTGCAGCGAGGCGGCATCGCCCAAACGCACATAGATGTCTATGGCCTCCTCCTTACGTCCCATGCGGTTGAGGCAGGCGGCGAGGTAGCCCTCGGCCTGGTCGCACAGGTGGCTGTTTTTCATCACCCTCTTGCGGTGTTTCCATAGTTCCTCGCATTCCTCGTTGCGTCCGCCTCGGTAGAGACATTTCATTGCCAGCAGGAGGTAGCGGTCGGCATAGCGACCCTGGTAGGTAGCGGCGACGGAAGCGATGCTGTCGACGTCCAGTCCGCCGTCGTCCATGCCGCAGCCATAGTACCACGGCGAGCGCATCTGCTCGCTCCACTGCTCGTAGTATTTGCTCCACACCAGCAAGCGCACGGCATCGCTGTCGCGGGTGTCGATGAGACGGCGGCAGAAGGCATTCCCGCGGTCGTCGCCACGTTGCACACGCTGCCAGTCGACCAAAGAAAAGTCGTAGATAGCTTGACGAATGGCTGTCTCCGGCACATCGGGCACCGCTTTCATCCAGGCTTGGCAATTGACGGCGACACGACCATAGTCGGGCTCTTGCAGCTCGGCATAGTAAGGCAGGAGGCGGTAGAGGTCGCAGTCGTCGGGCAGAATGAAAGGGCCTGGTCCGCAGGCAATGGCGCGGAGGGCACAGAAGAACAATACGCTAGCGGCTATAAATCTCTTCAATCTCATCGTAAGTGTATTTTGAAAGGTTAATAGAATCAAGGTGATAGAGGACAACAACATGGTCACCGGTAGGCTGAGGCATCTTCTCTCTCACGCGGCGCATCTCGGCTATCTCGCCCCATTCGATTCTCAGGCCCGTCCCCCGGCCAGGAGAATCGGCAAGGGTAGAAGAATTAACGAGGTGGGAGAAATGCCCTGCAGTGTCAAAGGCCACGCCCCAGCCGAAGACGGGCCAGGCCACACCCATGGTTCTCATACGCTCAGGGGTGAGACGTTTCAGATAGGGTTCCACGTCGTTATAGTCAAGGATGGAGTTGCGCGTCTCCCACGAGCGCAGGTTTCCGGTGTTGTAGAGCATCAGCACTTTCGAGTCGACCGCCAGGTCTTCGAGGTCGGAATCCACCTGATGCAGACGCACCGTCGAGCTGAAACGGATGCCTTTCTTCTTCAGGTATTTTTGCATCTCTTTACAGAACTCGTAGTAGCCGGTCTCAGTGCGCTCGCTCCAATCGCAGTCCACCTGAATCTCTTTCAGTTCAAACCCATTGCATTCGGCCATCTTGATGACGCGGTCGGCGATCTTATGACTTAACTCGCCTACCCAATAATAGCAGCGCTCCATCGCCTCGTTGGTGATGTACACCACTGGGACAATCTCCATGCCTTCGGGCAGGGGTTGCAGGAAACGCGTGGTGGCAATTGGTGCCGCATATTCGCTTTCGTGCACGTCAACATCGAACACACGCAGGTAAAGGCGTGTCACCTGGTGGTCGCACAGCCACTGCAGCTCATATTGTGTGGGGTTGTAGGTGGTCTTCCAGTGATAGACTGCCCTCACGGTATTGCCTGGTTTGACGGGCTTGCAGGCGGTTGCCAGCGGCACCAGCAGGAGGAGAAAGAGGTATCGTTTCATTGTGTGAATGTTTGGTTTCATGTTGCTTGTTTTCAGATGCAAAAATACAAAAGAAAACGGACCTGCAAGCTTCCTCGCAGGACCATTGTATAAAACGTCCTTCCGACTGTATGAAACGACGTCAGGAGAGCTTGTAGTTTCTCAGCCTATGCTCTGCCAAAGTCTCGTAGGGCGTCCCCGGACGGCCGTAATTGGCGTAAGGATGGATGCTGATGCCACCACGCGGCACAAAGAGTCCTAGAACTTCAATATAACGCGGATCCATCAGCTTCACAAGGTCATCAAGGATAATGTTTACACAGTCCTCATGGAAGTCGCCGTGGTTGCGGAACGAGAAGAGATAGAGTTTCAGACTCTTACTCTCCACCATCTTTTTGTCAGGGATGTAAAGGATGCGTACCTCAGCGAAGTCGGGCTGTCCTGTGATGGGACAGAGCGAGGTAAACTCGGGGCAAAGGAACTCTACCCAGTAGTCACGCTCTGGATGGCGGTTCTCGAAAGCTTCGAGTACCTCGGGGGCATAGGTCTCGGGTATATCGGCCTTGTGACCGAGAGACTGCAAGTGGTCTTGTTCACGATTACTCATTATCTATCTAATATTTAGTATTTTATGAATCTGCAACGAGAGTTTCCAACGCGGGTCGCGCTTGATGTATTCAACGGCGCTGTTCACGATTTCGGCGTTGCGCGCTGCGTCGCCGGTATCGCAAGGCTGTAGAAAACGGGCGTGGGTGCACATGATTTCAGAATACATGTGAGGTTCATGCTCTCCGTCGTATATCACTTTTATTTCATCAACAATGGAGAGCTCCACCTTCGCCTCATTCCCAATGAAGAGGTCCTTGGGCGAAAGGGTAATCCAGTCGACATTGGAAGGCAGGCGGTGCGTACCATTAGTCTCCACGGCGACAAACTTATCTTCCTGGTGCAGGGCGTCGACAAGGCTCTTGGTGAGTTGTAGCGAGGGCTCGCCACCAGTAATGACGACCAGCCGTGCAGGATAACTGGCCACCTTGGCGACAATCTCCGCATCGCTCATCTCCACCCCCGACTCATGCTGTGTGTCGCAGAATGGGCATTGCAAGTTACAGCCACTCAGCCTCACAAAGACAGCTGCGGTGCCGGCATAATAGCCCTCACCCTGCAACGAATAGAATATCTCGTTTACTTTCATTGGTTGTCAATCTCATAAGTAGCGACGTTCCCTGTGGTTTCCTGCACGTCGACACGGTAACAGTTAGGTACCTGTTGCTGGCACCAGCGGGCTATGTTCTCCGCCGTGGGGTTGCAGCCGATGACATCATTGATTACCTGGTGGTCGAGCCTGTCGACAATCTGGCTTTTGATTTTGGAAAAGTCCACCACCATTCCATTGTGGTCCAATTCCTTAGCCTTGCAATGAATGGTGATATTCCAGTTGTGCCCATGCAGTTGTGTGCACTTGCTGGGGTAGTCGAGTTCCAGCCTGTGAGCTCCAGAGACCTCTATATGCTTGGTTACGTAATACATCTACTATTATATTAAAACTTGAATTTAGAACTATGCGATTCCAATTTCAATTATCATAATTCACGATTCATATATTGTGGGGTCGGGGACGCCGGCAAGGCGGAAAGCCTCCTTGCGTTCGGTACAGGTACCGCAGCGGCCACAGTGGCGTTCGCCACCTTTATAACACGAATAAGTCATTTCGTAGTCTATACCCATCGTTGCACCGCGGCGCACCAAATCGGCCTTGGTGAGATTGGTATAAGGAGCCGCCACCCGCACCCCCACATAGGTGCCCGCCTGCATCGCTGCATCCATCGCGTCAATAAACGCCGGACGGCAGTCGGGGTAGATGGCATGGTCGCCCCCATGGTTGGCGATGAGCACACGCGTAAGGCCACGGCTCTCCGCCAACCCACAAGCCACGCTGAGCATAATGCCATTTCGGAATGGCACCACGGTGCTTTTCATATTTTCATTATCATAGCGGCCTTCGGGAATGTCGTCGGCTCCGCTGAGGAGCGACGACGTAAAATAGCGTTTCATAAACGTCAGGTCCACAACCAGATGTTCCATCCCCAGCCGCTTACAGATAGCCTTAGCGGCGGCCACCTCATGGGCAGCATGATTGCTGCCGTAGTCGTAGGTCACTGCCAGCGCGATGCGCTCCCGCTCCTCATAAAGCAACGTGGTCGAGTCAAGCCCACCGGAATAAATGATTACAGAATCTTTCTCTGCCATTGTTCTTGTTTTGTTAAAGGGGGTTGCAAGAAGACCCCTGCCCTTTTATTTCAGATAATACTCCACCGTAGAGACCACACGCACTTTCTTGATCTGTGGTGTGTTCTCGTCAAGGTCGTCCACCTCGAAGTAGCCCTGTGAGGCGGTGCGCATCTTGCCAATTTCACTGCCGGAGTTCTTGGCAAACTCGTCGGCAGCAGAACGGGCGTTCTTGAGGCTCTCGGCAATCATCGATGGCTTTATGTCGTTCAAGCCATGGTATTCATAGGTGGCGTAGGTGCTGCTGACAAGGTCTTTTTTGAGAAGATCACCGTCAAGGGTTTTCTGGAGTTCGCCGACGAGATCCATCTTCGAGGTGAAGACATTGATAGTCTGATTAGCACCATAACGATAGGTAATGTTCGAGGTGTAATAGCTATCGTAGCGATCGTTGATGCGCGCCGAAGTGTACTTGATCTCATCGTCGCCGAATCCAGCCTGTTTCAGCATACTGATAATCACCTTGTCATTATTCTCAAGGGTCCTTCTCAGATTGGCAAGGTCATTGTCCTGGGCCGAATAATTGACGCGTAGCACCGCACGGTCGGCAGGAACCTCTTTCTCACAGAGGCCTCGGACAGTAACGGTATCGTCGTAGGACTTCAGGGTCTTCACGGTACATACTTGGAAAAGTCCCAACACCAAGGCCGCCAGCACGATGCTGATGCCCATAATGTAGTTCTTCTTGAACGGAATGTTACTTGCTTTCATATCATTATGTTTTTATTTCTTTCTCTTTTGGAGATTGCAAAAATACAAAGATTTTCTCAACTGGCAAAATATTATTTCCCCACAGACTTCATTACGTAAAGTTACAAAATAGATTCTTTTGTACATTCGAGGTTTTTTTTGTACTTTTGCACTTGGATTTTTTTGAGAGGATGTCAGATTTTGAGCGGGAAAAGGGTATTGATTACAAAAGGGCCATGATTCGTCGAGGTATCATACTATTGTTTCTGCTGGCTACTGCCAGCACTGTGTCGGCTCAGGAGGTACTGGTGCTGAAAGGGCGCGTGATGGACGGCCGTAACGGTGTGCCCTATGCCACGCTGCAGCTAGGTAACAGCACCATCGGCGTCTGCTGCAACGACCAAGGCGACTACGAGCTGAAAGTCCCCGCTGGGCATGCCGCCGACAGCGTGCTGGTGCGCTCGGTGGGCTACGAGCCGTTGCGCCTCAGCGTGAACGACCTCAAGAGCCGCAGCCACATCAAACTCAGGCCACAGGCCATCGAATTGCACGAGGTGAATGTCTCACGCTATCGCTACAGCATAGATCTGATGCTGGACGTGTTGCACAGCCTCGACAACAACTTCCAGCAGCAGACAGCCTACTCCACTTTCTTTTATCGCGACTGGCGCGCCGTAGACAACGAGATATACCTCTTCGACGAAGCCGTCATGGAGGTGGAGCGAGGCCCCTACAGCCAATATGCCGAGAAGCGCAGTTTCAACTTCAAGTCAACCTTCCGCGAAATGGAGACCAACTACAAGACCATCCTGCGCCACCGCCTGCTGGTGAACGACCGCAGCCTGCTGAAAGAGAAGGTGGGCAAGGATGACGGCATCGACGAGATGATGCAGTATGCCGACGAGGAGCTCTTCTACGACCCTGTGGCGGCGCCCAACGCCAGCTACGGCCTCTCGCGGAGCATGCTCATGCGCCAGCGGTTCCTGCCCCTCATGGAGTTCGACGACGGCGGCGAAGGCTACTACCTGGTGCGCTCCATCGGCGCCAGCCGTCTCTCGCGCGAGACGAACTACGAGTATGTCATCCGCAAACGCGGCCTAGCTCTGGTACGTATCACCTCGTGGATTGCCAAGCCCATCCAAAAGCTTGCCCCTGAGGAGGCTTGGGTGAAGACCTACTTTACCAACATGGCTGTCGACACAGACTCCACGACATGGATCTACGACGAGCGCGATGGCAAGTTGACCCTCACGCGATACTACTCCACCACCACCCTCAGACTCACCTCCAAGGGTCGCGGGCACGACGACGAGGAGCAGGTGTGGCGGCACAGCGTGGATTGGACCCTCACCAACTTCACCACCGAGCCCACATCCACTGAGGGCGAGACTCTCGACAGCCGCCCCGTGGCCCTCGACCGCGCCTTTGGGCAGAGCGACTTCACTCCTGCTTTCTGGGGTGATTACAACACCATCCCCATCGACTCCTACGTCGTACACCTTCTGGAGCTGAAACTGACAAAACATCCAAAGCAATGAAACAGACCTTGACAATCCTCCTGCTGCTGGCCGCTGTAAGTTTTTGCCGTGCGCAGAGCGACCCCATCGTCGTCACCGGCACAGTGTACAACCTGCACACCAAGAATCCCGAGCCCTACTGTCTGGTACAACTAGTGCAGGACAGCGTGGCCAAGGCTGTTCGTGTGTGCGACGACGAAGGATTTTTTATCATCGACAGCCTACCGACGGGTCTCTACACCCTCCGCGTTGGCGTAGGAAGCGTAACCCTCTACCAGAACGATTTCGAGCTGCGCGAGCCCGCTAACCTCAGCATCTATGTCGACACGATACAGCTCATCAACCTGCACACCGTCACCATCAATGGCCGCCGCCGGGTGCTCCCGATGCCGGATCACGACTTAGGGTATAAGCTCATCGTCAGTCCCAATGACTTCCGCCTATGGAATTTCAGCGGCGAGATGACCGACTCCGGCCCCGCCTGCGCCGACCTCTCCCGGGGCGACAACCCCGGCCTCAAGTACCAAGCCGACGTGGCCAAAAAGAAATCCTACAACCACCTCTGGTACACCGCTCCCATCCCCGCCACTCCCCGACGCAAACACAGTAGCCCTACCCCTCCCGCCGACAGCACCGCTTCCCACAAATAAGAAATCGCCCCCAGACTAAGATGCTAAGGGGCGATTTCTTTTATTAAGGTTGATTAGAACAGGCCTTCCAGGACGCTGTCGTCGACGAGGTTGGGCATGGTGACCTTCAGCTCGGGACAGATGTCCATGGCGCGTTTGATGGCGAACATGGCGCCTTCGTTGCGGGCCCAGCTGCGACGGCTGATGCCGTTGTTGACATCCCAGTGGAGCATCATACGCAGGCGGCGGTCGCAAGCCTCGCTGCCATCGAGCACCATGCCGAAGCCGCCGTTCACCACCTCGCCCCAGCCTACACCGCCGCCGTTGTGGATAGAAACCCACGTGGCACCGCGGAAACTGTCACCGATGACGTTCTGCACAGCCATGTCGGCGCAACGGTTCGAGCCGTCATAGATGTTGCTGGTCTCGCGGAAGGGACTGTCGGTGCCACTGACGTCGTGGTGGTCGCGGCCGAGCACGATGGGCGCGCTGATCTCCCCTTTCTTGATGGCTTCGTTGAAGCGGGCGGCAATCTTGGTGCGGCCTTCGCAGTCGGCATAGAGGATACGGGCCTGGCTACCCACCACGAGGTGGTTCTCCTTGGCGCCCTTGATCCACTGGATATTGTCGTGCATCTGCTGCTGTATCTCGGCGGGAGCCGTGGCGGCTATCTCGCCCAGCACCTCCATGGCGATATGGTCGCTCTTGTCGAGGTCCTCGGGCTTGCCGCTGGTACATACCCAGCGGAAGGGGCCGAAGCCGTAATCGAAGCACATGGGGCCCATGATGTCCTGCACATAGGAAGGATAGCGGAAGGCAGTGTGGTCGGCATTCCAGATGTCGGCACCAGCACGGCTGCTTTCCAGCAGGAAGGCGTTGCCATAGTCGAAGAAGTACATACCGCGGGCGGTGAGCTTGTTGACGGCGGCCACATGGCGACGCAGGCTCTCCTGCACCTTCTCCTTGAAGAGTTCAGGCTGCTCGGCCATCATCACCTTGGCATCCTCGAAGCTGACACCCACGGGGTAGTAGCCACCGGCCCAGGGGTTGTGCAGCGAGGTCTGGTCGCTGCCGAGGTCCACCTGGATGCCCTTCTCGGCGCAGTATTCCCACAGGTCGACCACGTTGCCCTGATAGGCGAAGCTGCGGGCAATCTTCTCGGCACGGGCTTTATTGACGGCAGCGAAGAGCTCGTCGAGGTTGTCGTGCACCTCGTCGACCCACCCCTGCGTGTAGCGCTTCTGCGTGGCGGCGGGGTTAATCTCGGCGGTGATGGAGACCACGCCGGCGATGTCGCCAGCCTTGGACTGGGCGCCGCTCATGCCGCCGAGGCCGGCGGTGATGAAGAGTTTGCCGGCGGTGCCGCCACCGAGCTTGCGGGCGGCGTTGAGCACCGTGATGGTGGTGCCGTGGACGATGCCCTGCGGGCCGATGTACATATAGGAGCCGGCGGTCATCTGACCGTACTGCGTCACGCCGAGGGCGTTGTAGCGCTCCCAGTCGTCGGGCTTGCTGTAGTTGGGAATCATCATACCGTTGGTGACCACCACGCGCGGAGCGTCCTTATGGCTGGGGTAGAGTCCCATGGGATGACCGCTGTACATGACGAGGGTCTGCTCGTCGGTCATCTCGCTGAGGTACTTCATCACCAGGCGGTACTGAGCCCAGTTCTGGAAGACGGCACCGTTGCCACCGTAGGTGATGAGCTCATGCGGATGCTGAGCCACGGCGGGATCCAGATTGTTCTGGATCATCAGCATGATGGCGGCCGCCTGACGGCACTTGGCAGGATAGTCGTCGATGGGACGGGCATACATCTTGTAGGTGGGGCGCAGACGGTACATGTAGATGCGGCCATACTTCTGCAGCTCCTCGGCAAACTCCTTGGCCAGCATCTTGTGGTGCTTGGCGGGGAAGTAGCGCAGGGCGTTGCGGATGGCCAGCTTCTTCTCGGCGGGCGTCAGGATGTCCTTGCGCTTGGGAGCGTGGTTCACTGTGGGGTCGTAGGCAGGCATTTCGGGCAGCGGGTCGGGAATACCGAGCCTCAATTCATTTTGGAATTCTTCGAGAGTGTATTCTTTCATGATATATCGTTTTTTGTTTATCTAACAATCACTTTCTCCGTCTTGGTCCCGAGGTTGGTGGTGACACGGACAGTGTAGAGACCTGCAAGGAGGGGACGTATGTCGACCGTGCGGCAGTCGTCGTTGCAGCGGCGTGAGAAGACGCACACGCCGGCGGCGTTGTAGACCTCGACCAGCGTGATGCCGTCGGCCACCAGGTTAATCTCGCCGTCGGTGGGGTTGGGATAGACCTCGAACGCGGCTTCTGTCGGCTGCTCCACACCGTTGGTACGAGGACGCACCTCGACATAGATATCGGTAGTATCGGTATGTCCGCGGGCGTCGGCCACACTCACCTGATAGGTCCGGCTCTCGGTAATCGTGGCGGTGCTGTACTGCTGGTAGGGGAAGTCGATGCCGATCTCGGGGTCCCAATGGAACGTGAAGGGCGGATGCTTCGCGATGGCCAGCTCGACGCCCACCTGCTTGCAGGTGTCGTAGGCCACGATAGTGTCGCTGCGCAGGCGCACCACATCGTCCTCGGCCAGGATGAAGCGGATGGTGTCGTAGGTCTTCAAGGCAGGATGGTCCTCGCAGAGCGAAGTCATGAGGTAGAGTTCGATGAGCTTAGGCTCGGTGAGGTCGGCCGTGGGGGTGCCACGGAAAGTCAAGGTGCGGAGGCCGGAGCCGACAGTGAAGGTGGGGTGCAGCTGGTCGATAGCGCCACCCGTATCGGTGACGATGGTATAGTCCTGACCCACCACGGCGTCGCCGCCGAAAGCCACGGTCACATTGCCGTAGGAATAGGAGCTGCCCGCCAAGGTGAGCGGCAGTACCCTGGGGATGCTGCGCTCGATGGTGTCGGCGTAGCGGTGCGAGAGGCTCACATCGGCCGAAGGCGAGTTGAAACTCTTCTTCTCCAGGAACACACCGCTGTCATAACTATTATCGCCCACATTGCAGATAGAGATGTGCATGTGGTACTGCGCGCAGGGGACAAGGGTGGCGTTGGCCGAAAGCTTCTGTGTGAAACCGTCATACTGCACACCTGAAGTAAAAGTGTTGCTCACAAAAAACTGCGTGAATGTGTTGTAGCAATTGACACATCCAGAGGTGGGCGGAGTGGTGGTACCTCCCTGCCCCACACCTCCGTTGACCGAATTGATGGCCACCACGATGCCGTTGGGGTTGGTCGAACTGACCGTATGAGGTATGATGGCTATGTTTCTGGTGACCGTCTGTCCTGTGACGGGGTCGGGACCGGTAACCAAGAAGGCAAAGAGGTCGTTGAACGAACTCCACACATACTCGTCGTATTCCTCCGAGCCGAAACAGTAGTTCATGGTCACAAAGGGTGAAATGCTGACAAAGTCGAAATCAAGGGTGGAGCAGCCGTTCAAAGAGCCGGATGCATAGGAGGCCAGCGAAGCATCGGTGTAATAGCCCGTCACCGCATTTGAAAGTGACCCCGAATTATTGGGACCCACAGCCACATCCAAGTGGCCCGTGGTCATCACCACGCCGGAATCCATCTGGAGATGTGGGAATCCGTTGCTTAGGAAGGTGCCAATCTGAGGTTTGTTGATAGAGCCGGTGGCATTCTGGAATTTCACATTCCACACATAGACTCCGTCGCCTATGAGGTTGTTCTGCACAAAATTGGCGATATTCTGGTTCACAGCGGAACTGACGCTGATGTTCTGCGCCCCGGCAATCCAGGACACCAGCAGGGCGCACAACAAAACAGCACGCTTTAGTTTTACCATAACGTTATCTTTTTCAATCCATTAAAACAATCACCCGCACAAATCCACCCCTCCTATCGGCTGCAAAAATACGAAAAAATATCGAAACATATACATTCACTTACAATTATTTATTCTATCATTGATTTTCAACAAATAAACAACTGTTCTTTTACTTTTCTAAAAGAATAGTAAAAGAACAGTAAGAAAACACTAAAGTAAGAGCCTAGGAATCAGGCGGGTATAGAACCACCCACACTGACACTAGAACAGGAGCTGCACCCCTATCTCGAGGCGCGGCAGCAGCACACGGCCGGCGGGAACCGACTGGCCGATGCCGTTGAGGCGGTAGCGGCCATAGAGGCCTATGAAGTCGTAGGTGATGCGGGTGGCGACGCCGTAGTTCCAGCGGTAGTCGTCCAGCGGGTTGACATTGTACAGGCGCTGCTGGATGGCGGCCTGGTCGGCGACGGTGGTGGCGGTGCTGTACTTGAGGCGGTAGTTGTTGTAGCCGAACGAGCCCCAGACGCCAAGGTCCCAGTGCAATCCTTTGTGCATCATGCCGGCAGGCAGGAAGCGGACACGCTGGAAGAGTTCGAGGCTCCACTCGCTATGATATAGTTTGCGCTTGCTGATGTTGTCGGCATTGTTGTTGATGTCGGTGCCGAGGCCGAGGAGCGTCTCCAAGTCGTTGGTCGCCATATCATTGTAGCGATAGGCCGTGCTGCCGAATTCGGCACCGAGGCCGATGCCGTAGGCCTTGCTGAAGTGGTACTGCCAGCGCACGCCGAGGCGTTTGGCGGGTGACCAAGGCTGACACTGCAGCTCGTTGCCGTCGAAGCTGAGGGGCAGGCCGAACATGAGGTAGTAGTCCCACTCGGAACGAGTCTCCTTGGCGATGTCTTGGCGCGGGGCACGGGTGAGGAGGTCGGAGGTCTGAAGTCGGAAGTCGCGGTCGGTGCTGTGGACAGAGGTCCACTCGCTCTTGTCGGGCACGGCAGAGGAGCGCTCGAAACGGTAATCGGCCAACTGACCGTTGCAGAAGACGACGAGGTGGTTGCCGCCACGGAAGTCGACGCTCACCGACGTGTCGACGAGGGCGAGAGTGCGCTTGCCGTAGGTGAGGATGCGACCGTCGTCAGCGACGTTCTTGTAGAAGATATGCACGTTGCTGTCGGGACGGGTGAAGACGACGCTGACGGAGGTGGGACCCTGAGGCTCGAAACGGAAGTGTGACTCTGCAGCAGTGACCTCCTTCTTGGTACCCACAAAGTAGGAAGCCTGCGGCACACCATAGCCGAAGGCGTAGTCACAGTAGGGGTAGAGGTCGCCCGAACGCTGCAGCATGTCGAAGAGTTCCATGTTGGTCTTGCCCTTGCTTGCCTGCCAGGCGCAGGCGGCGAAGCCGGCCACGAGGGGACAGGAGAAGGAGGTACCGTAGACCATCTGGTAACCGCCCTTGCCGTGAGGATTGGCGGCCCAGGCATGTCCGAAGGCGCAGAGGTTGGGTTTCTGGCGACCGTCGGCGGTGGGGCCGAAGGAGGCAAAGGAGATGTGCTCATAGTCGGTCAGCGAGTGGGTGATGCCACCGATACAGAGGACGCTGTCGGCGTCGGAGGGGGTGATGATGTACTGCCAGCGGTTGTCGTCGGCCTCGTTGCCGGCACTGTTGACAACCAGCATACCCTTGCGGGCGGCCATATTGGCGGCCTTGGCTACGTAGGACTTTCCGTCCATGTCCTTGGTGTAGTAGCGGTCCTTGCCGTAGCCGAGGCTCGATGAGATGATATTGGCGCCGTTCTTGTCGGCCCACTCCACGGCCTGCATCCACCACACCTCCTCCTGGAAGGGCTCCGGATTCACCTCGGTACGGGCCAGGAGGAACTCGGCACCTGTGGCCAGTCCGAGGTCCTTGCCGTTCATGCGGCCGGCGATGCAGGAGAGCGTCATGGTGCCATGTCCGTTCCAACCGTAGACATCCTCCTTGTGGTTGGGGAAGTTCCATGTTTTGAGGATACGCTTGCTTTCGCGCAGGTGGCGGAAAGCCTCGTGGGTGTTCACACGGGGGAAACCACCGTCGAAGACGGCGATACGGATGCCGGTACCGTCAATGCCCTTCTCGCGGAAGAGCTGTCCCTGCATGCGGAGGAGCTGGTCGGCAAGGGTGGTGTCGTCTGAAGTTGAAAGTTGAAAGTTGAAAGTTGAAAGATCTTCTTCTTTCCAGGAAGTGCTTTCGGATTGGGCGAGCTGCATATTGCCGGCAATCATCTCCACACGGAGGACGTAGGGCAACCGGGCGATGGCGTCGGCCTGGAGGGGGGTGGCGATGACACCGACGGCATTCATCCAGCGGCTGCAGCCCACCTCCTCGGTGGCGAGGGCGGCGACACCGGCGACATAACTGTCGTTGAGCGGATAGTTGCTCATGTCGTAGAGGTCGGCGCCGCACTCGGCATAGCGCTCGAGGGCCTTGGCGTCGAAGTAGCTGTAGGGATCGAAGGTGGTGCCCGCCTTGTCGGCGAGGAAGACCCAGTAGACATTTTGCGCCGAAGCGCCGAAGATGGTCAGCAGGAAGCTGAGGATTGCGATGGTCTTTTTCATATACGTTATCTTAATATTGTGTGTAATATTTCGTGACTGTTGAATTGGCGGAAGCCGCTAAGGTGCAACTGGCAATAGGCGATGAGAGCATCGAGGAGGGCTCGGCGGGAGTGGAAAGTGGAAAGTGGAAAGTGGAAAGTGGAAAGCTGGCAGACGGCAGAGGAGAGGTATTCGTGTAACAGTGCGGAAAGCGCTGGCGGGAGGGTGGTCTCGGTGAAGGTGGCGACGAAACGGCCTTCCTGCAGGTCGAAGAGGGACTCACGTGAAGAGTGGTTGTCGAGGGGTTCCACACCAAGGTGGTGGAGGACGGCGAGGAGGAACACTATAGGGAAGTCGGAGGTCGGAGGTCGGAGGTCGGAAGTCGGAGGTCGGAGGTCGGCAGAGGAGGGGGAGAAAGAGATTTGTAGCAGAGCGCTCTCGACATAGTCGAAGAGGTCGGGCATGGGTTCCTCCTCGCGAAGGGATTTGTAGAGCACCTCGGTCATGAAGAAGCGGAGGGCGTTGAGCGTGGCGGAGAAGCTGGGAGGCAGAGCGTCCGGGCGCTCGGGATGGCGGGGAGAAAGTTCCTTGACATAATTGAGGTCGCGCTTGGGGTTGTCGTAGACCACCATGTCAACACAGGAGAGGGGTTGCAGGAGGTTCTGCTTCACCCGTCCACGCGGTCCCCGCACCCCCTTGAGCAGATAGGAACACATGCCCAGCTGACGCGTAAACACCTTGGCGACAACAGCGGACTCGCCATAAGGGGTGGTGTGCAACACAAAGCCTGGGGTGGAGAGGAGCATTTCGTTAATGCGTTAATGTGAGAATGTGGAAATGCGTTTTTCGCTTTATTTAATCTATTTCTAAGGTGCTCAAGGCCTCTTACGAGGCAGAATGCGGGACTGTAAAAGTTATCGGATGACTAATATCTTGGTGACAGAGCGGTTGCCACCCTCCCCATCGGAGGCGAAGACGTAGTAGACTCCTGAAGCGATACGCTCTCCGTTGACGGTACGGCCATTCCACACAGCCTGACCACCGAGAGCCTGGGTAGAGTAGACAGTGTGGCCCGAAGCATCGGTGATGTGCACCAGACCATCACGTGTGAAGCCCTTGATGGCGATGGGACCGTCGTAGTCGGGTCGCACAGGGTTGGGGAAGGCGTGTATGTCGTCGAGGGCGAGACTTTCGGCATAGGTGGCCGTGGAGCGGTAGACCTGCAGACCTTGGTCGGTGCCGATATACACCTCGCCGGTACGTGGCTGTATGCCGAGGGCGATGATTTTGTTCGAGAAAAGGGGGCTGTTCTCGGCGGTGAAGTGCTCGAGTTGCTCGAGACCATTGGCAGAGATGAGGTAAAGACCGCCGGCCGAAGTGCCCACCCACTTGCGGTTGGCCCCGTCGACTGCGATGGCCGTAACGCTCTCGTAGGCCATCAGATACTCCGAGAATTCGCCATTGGTGATGGTGATATTGCTGCAGGTCACGGGCGAGGTCTCCCCTGCCCCGCCATTGGAGAAGGCCTGATAGGCGTTGTAGATGACCTTGATGCCCTTGTTGGTGCCCACCCAGAGGTTGCCCGAACGGTCCTGCACCAGGGCTGTCACATCGTCGGTGGCAAGACGGCTGCCGTTATTGGGATTGACACGCGCCATGCGGTTCACGCCATCATGGACATAAATCATATTCTCGCGGCCGCAGAACCACAGGTAGCCGGTGATGCTGTCCCACACCAGTTTGTCGACCGACGGAAGGGAAGCCATCTGCGAAGTGGGGTAGCGGCTCCACGAGCCGTCGGAGGAGCGCTTGGCGAGGGCATAGTTGCTGTTGGAGAGGAGGGTCCAAAGGTTTCCCTTGCCGTCGAAAGCCACGGCGCCTGAGCGCAGGGTGCTGTAGGTGCCGACGGTGTAGGGAGTAAGGGCACCGCCGGTGTTGCTTTCGTCATAGAGCGTGACGACCCGGTTGTCGCGGATAGAAGCCACGCCGCTGCCCCAGATGGCGGCGACGGTCTCGTTGGTGTCGTAGGGATTGACAACGGCATCGACGAGGTCGGCGGTGCCGTCGAGGAGGCCGTTGCTACGGTCGAGCGACGTCCAGCGACGTCCTTCCGCGGTGAGGAGGTTGGGGGTAATATAGGCGTTGGCATAGACGGTGGTGTGGCCACCCGGGCAAAGCATCATGCGGTGGTTGAAAGGCACGAGTCGGTAAACGTTGTCGGCCGAGAAAGGACCGTCGGGCATAAGGTAGGTGTTGCCAGAAGCACGTATACGGAAGAGGCCGCCCCACTCGTGACCAACCCAAAGGGTGACGCTGTCGGTATAGACGGCGTCGAAACAAGAGAGGACGCCCCAGTCATAGCTGGTGAGGCTGTCGACCCGATGCAGGCTGCTGTCGTAACGCACCACGCTCTCTTCGTGCGTGAGAGTCACATAGCCGCCGCCCACATGCATCGAGCGTACCACACCGCCGTTCCAGGCGACGGTAGTGGTGCTGTCGAGGGCATAGAGGGTGGTCAGCCCGGGGTCGAAGGTGAAGCCGCCGGCCAGCAGGTGTCCGGCATAGTAGTCGAGCATGGTGACGGTGACGCCGGCCAGACGGCTGTCGGCCGTCCAGCGGTCACTGATGGAGGGGTGGGGCTCACTGACGGCAATCCGTTTGAGGCCCTCGGCGGTAGCGGCATAGAGGCTGTCTGCCGAGAAGGCCAGGTCGCTCACCACAGTATAGGTGCCGCCGGTACCGATGTAGCAAGTCTCCTTGATTTCACGACGGTCCAAGTCGACCACCACCACACCGAAACCCGTGGCCACCCACGCCTTGCGGTCGTTGAAGCGGATGCGGTAGATACTCTTGTCTCCACCGATGCTGCTGCGTTTGATGTCGGAGATGTTATATACCCGCCCGTCCTTCACCAGGTCGATATTGGAGTTGTTGTAGGCCATCACGAGGGTGCGGGTGGCGGTATCGTAGGCCATGGTGGCCACGCCGGCATCGCTGAGTCCGGTGGTTTTGTTCATCCGTGTCAGTTCCTCGGAGACGGTATCGTAGCAGAACACACCTCCCCGCGCAGCAGCATAGACGTAGCGTCCGGCAGGCTCCACATGGAGCACCATCGAGTAATCTAGGCAGTCGCGCCACTGCCCCACGGCGGTCTGCGCACAAAGGACCGACATCGGGGAGTTGAAAAGTAAAAAGCAAAGAAGTACTAAGTGTTTAGTGTTGAGTGTTAAGTGTTGAGTGTTAAGTGCCAAGTGCTCTTCGACTCTTCTCCTCTTTGACTCTTTGACTCTTCGACTCTTTGACTCTTCGACTTTTCGACTCTTTGACTCTTCCGCTCTCATTGTTCCTCCTTTCTCCGGACGAAGGCGTACTGATAGAGTATTACCAACAGGCTTGTCACCACCGTGCTGCACACCGTGGCGAGCAGCACCTCGCCCAACCCGCGGAAGCTGAAGAGTTCCACCGAGTAGAAGACCAAATAGAACGCCCCCGTCAGCAACAACAGGTAGCTGATGAAATACTGTGGCGTAACGCTGAAGACGCTGGGTGTCTCAATGGTCACGTTCTCGCCGCGCGTCAGGATTCTGTCGGCAAAGGTGATGCGCATCATAGCCACCACTGTGCATGCCAATGCATGGAAACCCAAGGCCCCAGCCATGATGTCGACCACCAAACCCGTGCCGAAAGCCGTCAACAGCAGCGGCACACGTCCCATTGAGGTGGGCAGCATGAGGATGAACAGCACATAAAGCATCGGCATCACATAGCCACCCAGATACACATTGTTGAGCACCAGCAGCTGCAGCAACATCAGCAGCACAAAGCGCCCTATATTTCTCCATACCAGTCGGTTCATCTAATTTATGAATTAATGAGTCGTTGAGTCCTTGAGTCCTTGAGTCCTTGAGTCGTTGAGTCCTTGAGTCTTTGAGTCTTTGAGTCGAAAAGACAAAGAGTCTTTGAGTCAATTTCAATTTTCACTTTTCAATTCACTTGTTGTCCTATCTTTCGTCCTCCATCAGCTGTTGTTGTTCTTCGCGGAACTTGTTGTCAATCACATACACATGGTCCAGTTTATTGAAGTCGGTGGCCAACCTCACCCGCAACTTGTACATACCCATTCCCTTGATAGTGTCGGCCTCCACCACATAACCCACCGGGATGCCCTCGGGGAAGTCATTGGCCAAGCCAGAGGTGACGATGGTGTCGCCTTCCTCGAACTGGTGCGTCGTGGGCACGTCGATGACCTGCGCATAACGGAAGTCCTTGCCGTCCCACACCAGCGAGCCACTGATGCCGGTGCGCTTCACCTTCACACTGTTGCGACTGTCAGAATGGAGTACTGGCATCACCGTAGCGAAATTGTCGGTCGTCCTGATCACCACTCCGACAATGCCCTCGGGCGAGATGACCGCCATGTCAGGTTCCACCCCGTGACGATGACCCTTGCCAATCATGATGTAGTTATTTTGCCCGCTCCACGAGTTTTTGATGACTGACGCCTCGGTGTAGTCGTAACGCTGACGGTAGACGGTGTCGTTCACAGTGAATATGCTGTCCGTGTAACTGATATAGCTCTCCGCCAGCCGTTCACGCAGACGGGCGTTCTCGGCGGCCAGCCGGTCGTTCTCGCCTTTTAGACCGAAGTATCCGCTCACACTGTGCATCCCTCGGTAGCATCCGCCGGCAATCCCGTTGGCCCACGACACAAGACGCGACTGCTGGTAATAGCTCGACCGCGACATCATCACTAGCGATGCCACCAGCAGCAACAGAAAGACCACCACGTAGTCGTACTTCTTCAGTATGTCGAACAGCTTGTTCATTTACAATTCAGAGTCTAGATAATGGTTAATGGTTAAAGGTTAATGGTTAATGATTGATTTTAGGAGTTAAGGAGACAGGAGATAAGGAGATAAGACAAATGTTTTGGTCGACCACGTTGCATGCATTGCTATTGTACTTTACTACTTTTACTCCTTTACTACTTTGTGGGTTAATGGTTAATGGTTACAGTTTAATAATCTTAATTCTTCATTTTTAATTTTTAATTATTAATTTCACTTTTCTAAGAATTGTTCCATCACCTGCTTCGTCTCTTCCACAGCACGCTGCAGGTCGTCGTTGACGATGGTCACATCGAACAGCGGCGCCTCTTCCAACTCCTTAGCGCTGCGAGCCAACCGCCTGCCAATCGACTCCTCGCTTTCCGTGCCCCGGTTGCGCAGGCGCTGCTCCAGCACCTCCACGCTCGGCGGCATCACGAAGATGCTCAACGCGTCAGTTCCGAAGTGGCGCTTGATGTTGCGGCCTCCGTTCACATCCACGTCGAACACCACCACCTTCCCCGCAGTCCACAAGCGCTCCACCTCACTCTTCAACGTACCATAGCAGGTACCTTCATACACCTCTTCCCACTCCAGGAAGTCGCCCGCCGCCACACGCGCCTTGAACTCGTCGCGACTCAGGAAATAGTAGTCCCGGCCGTCCACCTCACCCTCGCGTGGCCTCCGCGACGTGGCCGAAATGCTGAAAGCCAACCTCGCTGCCAACGGCCATCCACCGTTCATCACCGAATTGATAATTGTCGTTTTGCCACACCCCGACGGTGCCGAAAACAATATTGCTTTGCCCATGGTAAATATTATAGTTTACAATTTAATGGTTGCTGGTAGTGTTAAGCGTTTAGTGTTTAGTGTTAAGTGTTAAGTATTTAGCATTTAGTGCGCTTGGACTCTTTGACTTTTGACTCTTTCACTCCTCCTGTAGTTAAGTAGATAGGAGATAAGGAGATAAGACAAATGTTCCGGTCTACCTTTTATTTTTAATTCTCGTTTTTTCACTCCCTTTCACTTCGAGACTTCAAGACTTCGAGCCAACAAATAATTTCAACTTTCAACTCTCAACTTTCAACTTAAGACTCTTCTACTTCTCTATCACTTTACTACTTTTTTCAAGCTTATTCTTTTTCAAAACTTCTTGTCGAACACCCGCAGGAATGCCTGCACCGCGGGCGAGGCGTCATCCCATTTCTGCTGCGCCGCCATATCGTGCACATAGGCCAGCGCCTCGTCGCGGTCGGCGATGGCGTTCAGACTCATGATGAAGTCGTTATATGCCTTCATATTGTTGTGGAACAGCTCGCTCATAAAGCTGAACTTGTCGTTGATGTTGATCACCGTCCGCAGGTCGTCCACTTTCCGCTCCAGACTTGTGGGCCCGGGACGGTCGGCGCCCAGGCTCTCGCCTAGCGTGCGCTGCCTCCGCTCGGGCTGCTCGCCAACCGTCGCCACCGGCTGGTTCAGGTAGTCCAGCAGTGTCGGCTGGATGGGTCGGAGGTCGGAAGTCGGAGGTTGGAGGTCGGAATAACGCATTGAAGGGAACGGAGGTTTTATGGGTGATACTGTCCTTCAAGACAAGAGTTTCAAGTTTGCCATTCGCATCGTGAATTTGTATAAATTCCTTTGCCAAAATGCTCAGGAATTTGTCCTTTCAAAGCAATTGTTGAGGAGCGGAACAAGTATTGGAGCAAATATTAGGGAGGCTAAAAGGGCGCAGAGTCCAGCCGATTTTGGAATGAAGATGATCATTGCTTTGAAGGAGGCTGAAGAGTCCTTGTATTGGATTGAGTTGCTGATTGCAACAGGATTTCTGTCGGAAGAGCAGGGGAAGAGTATATGGAATGATTGTGAAGAAATGGTCAAGCTCTTGGTGGCAACAACCAAAAAGGTGTATAATAAATCCGACCTCCGACCTCCGACTTCCGAATTATGATATACGTTCACGTTCCCTTCTGCCATCGCAAGTGCACCTACTGCGCTTTCTTCTCGAAAGTGGAAAGTGCTCGGTGGAGAGTGGATGGTTATGTCGATGCTCTCCTGCGGGAGATGGAAGAACGTTGTAACGAACAGGCGCACCCAATCAAGACTGTTTACTTTGGTGGCGGTACGCCTTCCATCCTGCCGTTGGGGCAGCTGGGGCGTATCGTCGAGGGCTTGCATCGCTGGTTCGACCTCTCAAGGCTCGAGGAGATGACCCTCGAGGCCAACCCCGAGGACCTGACACCTGAATACTTGGCCGAACTGAAGCGGATGGGTTTCAACCGGCTGAGCGTCGGCATCCAGAGCCTTGACGACCGGGTGCTGCGGATGCTCAACCGCCGCCACACGGAGATCGGAAGA